>Ga0070741_10003111_pt1 | contig 42075 bp, 35 predicted proteins | sample Coa_R1_4_FD_66440 | JGI IMG/M metagenome (GOLD analysis project Ga0070741, IMG submission 66440) | Surface soil microbial communities from Centralia Pennsylvania, which are recovering from an underground coalmine fire - Coalmine... | ecosystem: Environmental > Terrestrial > Soil > Unclassified ... | reverse complement strand
TCGCGCTCGGCGGCGAGCAGCGCCTCGACCCGCGGCGACACGGGCTTCGCCGCGTCGTCCGCGTGGCGGCCGTAGATCCGCAGCGACCCGCCGTGCGTCGGGATGCGCTCGACGTCGAACAGCACGAGGCCGTGCGCGGCGAACACGCGCTGCGCCGTGCGGAACGAGAAGTACGAGAAATGCTCGTGGTAGATCGTGTCGAACTGGCTGCCGGCGACGAGCTGCAGCAGGTGCGGGAACTCCATCGTGATGACGCCGCCGGGGGCGAGCGCGAGCGCCATGCCGCGCACGAAATCGTTCAGGTCCGGGACGTGCGCGAGCACGTTGTTGCCGAGGAGCAGGTCGGCGCGCCGGCCCTCGGCGGCGAGGCGCTTCGCGGTCTCGACGCCGAAGAACTCGACGCGCGTCGGGACGCCTTTCGCCTCGGCCGCGCGCGCCACGTTGGCGGCGGGCTCGATCCCGAGCACCGGCACGCCGCGCTGCGCGAAGTACTGCAGCAGGTAGCCGTCGTTGCTCGCGATCTCGACCACGAGGCTCTTCGCGCCGTAGCCGAAGCGCGCGATCATCGCCTCGGTGTAGGCGCGGCAGTGCGCGAGCCAGGAATCCGAGTACGAGGAGAAGTAGGCGTAGTCGCCGCCGAAGATGCGCTCGCGCGACTCGAACTGCTCGAGCTGCACCAGGAAGCACGAGGTGCACGCCCAGGCGTGCAGCGGGTAGAAGGGCTCCATCGCGTTCAGCTGCCCGGCCCGGAGGTTCGCGTTCGAGAGCGGGCTCATCCCGAGGTCGGCGAACGACAGCTCGAGCGGCGCGGCGCAGAAGCGGCAGCGGCGCGCGCTCACGACGGCGTCCTCGATGGCCGCGCCTCGAAGCGCCGGGTCTGCTCGAGCGAGAGCGCGCGCACGTCGGCGCCGGCCGCGTCCGCGCGGTACCACTCGACGGTCCAGTCGAGCGCCGCGGCGAGCGGCAGGCGCGGCGCCCAGCCGAGCCGCGAGCGCGCCTTCGCGCAGTCGAGCTTCAGATAGCGCGCCTCGTGCGGATGCTCGCCCGGGTCCGCGGCCCAGGCGGCGCCCGAGCCCCAGCGCGAAGCGAACCCGTCGGCGATCCGGCCGACCGGCACCGCGTCGCGCTCGTCGGGCCCGAAGTTCCAGCCGCCGGCGAGCGCCGGGTCGTGCCACGCGCGCTCGGCGAGCAGCAGATAGCCGTGCAGCGGATCGAGCACGTGCTGCCAGGGACGCGTCGCGTTCGGGTTGCGGATGCGCGCTTCGCGTCCCGCGCGCGCGGCGCGCACCAGGTCGGGCACGAGCCGGTCGGCCGCCCAGTCGCCGCCGCCGATGACGTTGCCGGCGCGCGCCGAGGTCAGCACCGTGCTGTTTTCGGGCGCGAAGAACGAGCGCCGGTAGGCCGCGGTCACGAGCTCGGCGCAGCCCTTGCTGCTCGAGTACGGATCGTGGCCGCCCATGGCGTCGTCCTCCGCGTAGCCGCGATCCTGCTCGCGGTTCTCATAGCACTTGTCGCTCGTGACGTTGACGATCACGCGCACGCCGCCCGCGCGGCGCACGGCCTCGAACAGGTGCACGGTGCCGAGCACGTTGGTCGCGTAGGTGGCGACGGGGTCGGCGTACGACGGCCGCACCAGCGACTGCGCCGCGAGATGGAACACGATCTCGGGACGGAACTCGGAGACCGCGCGCGAGAGGCGCTCGGGATCGCGCACGTCGCCGCGCTCGTCTCGCACGCGCGGCGGCGCGACGCGCCGCCACAGCGACGGCTCGGTCGGCGGCTCGAGCGCGTAGCCCGCGATCTCGGCGCCGAGGGCGTCGAGCCAGAGGGCGAGCCAGCTGCCCTTGAAGCCGGTGTGGCCGGTGAGGAAGACGCGCTTGCCCGCCCAGAAATCGAGCTTCGTCACCAGACCTTCCACGGGGGCGATCCGCTCGCCCACAGCTCCTCGAGATGGTTCTTGTCGCGCAGCGTGTCCATCGGCTGCCAGAAGCCGCGGTGGAAATGCGCCGCGAGCGTGCGCTCGCGCGCGAGGCGCTCGAGCGGCTCGCGCTCCCAGACCGTGTGGTCGCCTTCGATCGCGTCGAGCACCGCGGGCGACAGGACGAAGAAGCCGCCGTTGATCCAGCCGCCGTCGCCCTTCGGCTTCTCCTGGAAGCTCGTGATCAGCCGGTCCTCGAGCACGAGCGCGCCGAAGCGGCCGGGCGGCTGCACCGCGGTCAACGTCGCCTTCACCTTGCGCGCCTTGTGGAAGGCGATCAGCTCGGCGACGTTCACGTCGGCGACGCCGTCGCCGTAGGTGAAGCAGAAATCCTCGTCGCCGAGGTAGCGCGCGACGCGCTTCAGGCGGCCGCCGGTCTGCGTCGCCTCGCCCGTGTCGACCAGCGTCACGCGCCAGGGCTCGGCGCCCTTCTGGTGCACCTCGGTGCGGTTGCTCGCCATGTCGATCGTGACGTCCGACATGTGCAGGAAGTAGTTCGCGAAGTACTCCTTGATCACGTAGCCCTTGTAGCCGAGGCACACGACGAAGTCGTTGATCCCGTGCGCCGAGTAGATCTTCATGATGTGCCAGATCATCGGGCGGCCGCCGATCTCGATCATGGGCTTCGGCCGCACGCCCGATTCTTCGCTGATGCGCGTGCCGAGGCCGCCGGCGAGGATGACGCATTTCATCGCTGAATTGTCGCCGCTCATCGCGCGGGTCCTCTCCCTCGTATGCTCATGACGTGCCGGTCATGCCGGTTCGAACGATCAAGCGCCGTTCTTCGCGCGCCGCTGCTTCCATGATCGCGCGACGCGACGCGACACCTCCATTATCATAGCTCGGGGATGGGGCAGGGCGAGCGCCAGCAGCGCGGCCGAGACCAGGCCGGACGCGGCGGCCGCGGCGATGGCCTCGATAGGCCGATCCTGTAAGGCGCTCGACAGCCGGGCCACCGCCCAGAAGAAGGCCGCCGCGATGATGCCCGGGCACAGCGTGTCCCGGATCCACCACGCGCGCATCTCGCCGCGGAGCAGCCTGCGGTGCACGAGCGGGACCTCGACGAGGTAATACGCGAAGTTCAGGCCGAACCAGCACCAGGCGCCGACGATGGGCCCGAAGCGCGGCACGCCGAGCAAAAGGATCGGGAGCACGAGGGCCACGGCGATGACGTTCTTGATCACGGACAGCCGGGTCCAGCCGGCCGCGAGCTGGAGCAGCAACGGCATCAACATGACGATATTGAGAAGCGTGCCGAGCGTGGCCCACGGGAGGAGCGGCATGATCTCGTCCACCAGAGGGCCGCGGCCGGCGAGCCAGGTCTCGAGGAGCGGCCTTCCGAAGATAACGAAGACGCCGCACACCGGCAGCGCCGCGACGACGAGCAGTTGCGTCCATCGATGGTATTCCAGCGCGAGTTGCCCGTCGTCGGACTTCGCGGCAAGCCGCGTGAAGTGCGGCAGCAGCGAGGCCGCCATCGGTGCCGCGATGAAGCTCGAGATCAGCATCATGAGCATGAAGCACAGCGAGTAAGCCGCGAAGCGGTCGAGCGGCACGGCGCTCGAGACGATCAGCTTGTCGGCCTGCGTCAGGATCGATGCCGTGAGCCCGATCAGGAAAGTCCCCGCGGCGTATCGCCGCACGCCGCGCACGCTGGCCAGGGCGGCGCGCGGCCGATGCGACGGCTCGGGCAGGAGCCGCCACAGACCCACGCCGAGCATCGCGCTGATGAGCGCAAGGCTGAGCGCCTGCCATGCGAAGAACGCTTCCACGCGGGATCCCGACGCCCACAGGACGAGCGCCGCGCCCGCCCATTGCACTGTCATGCCGGCGATGCGCAGCCGTGTGAGCACGCCTTGCCGCACCAGTCCCACGTATCCGCCCGAGTACAGCAGGCTCGGCCACTGGCACGCCAGACCCAGGCCCATCAGGCGGACCGCAAGCACGACCTCGTCAGCGGGGAGCGTCTGATACTTGAGCCAGAGCGTGGCTATCAAAGGCGCAAACAGGAACACGGCCGCTCCGAGGACGACGCCGACCATCACCGTGATCGTCTCGAGAGTGCGCAACAGGTTCCGCATGTCGGGCATGCGGCCCGGATTGACGGACAGGCGGGCGAACTCGCGGACGAGGACCGGGCTCACGGCCTGGTCGAGAAAACCCAAGGCGACGACGAGGGTAGTGTAGAAGCCGATCAGCCCGTACGCCTCCGGGCCCAGCAGCCGTATATAGACGGGAGTAAAGACCAGCTGCAGGCCGGCCGCCCAGAGGCGGCCCGTGACGTTGGCGATGAGGGAACCCGAGACGCCGCCCGCTGCGGGAGGGAAACCCTGTGCGAAACGATCGCCGTTCAAGCCGGGTACGAGTGCCGGTCCCGCTCGGATCGCGAGTGCGGCAGGGACGCTCCCAACTCGGCGAGGAGCACCCGCGCCTGCTCCTCGCGCGAAAAGCGCTGGTTCGCGGGCGATCCGGTCGACGCGACGGGCTCCTTGACGAGCGACTTCAGGAACGAGACGATTTCCTCGTCGGAGGTGAGAGTCACGCCGGCCCCCGTTTCCTCGATCAGCTTGGCTGCTTCGGAATCCTTGCGCCGTCCCAGCGAGAGGATCGGACGTCCGCTGCCGAGGTATTCGAACAGCTTGCCCGTAAGAACTCCCTCGGCCTCGGTCCAGTCGAGGAAAAGGATGACGTCGGCGGCGCGCTGCGCCGCCAGGCTTTCCCGGTACGGTACGAAGCCTCGGATATGGACAATGCTCTCCAGGCCGTATCGGCCGATCATCGAGCGCAGCCAAGGCTCCTCGTGGCCATAGAACTCGACGCAGATCCGGTGGACGCGCTCGTCACGCGCCTCGCGAAGCCGGGTGAGCGCCCGGAAGAGCGGCTCTGGGTCGTATTTCCCGGGATAGAGTCGCCCTGTGTACACCATGTGGATGCGCTGGTCGACGCTGGATACCGCTTCGGGTGCGCACCGCTGGCTCTCGAAATAGCCGTTGTACGAGATCAGCGCCTCGCGCCCGAGGTAGCCCGACAGCCGTTTGCGCAGGCCGTCCGAAACCGTCACGAGCCCCGACGCGGACTTGACCATCCACCGGTTGACGCGACCCGCGAGCCATGAAGCCACGCGCGACTGGTAAAGACGCATGTCGCGGAACCAGAGATCCCGGAAATCGGCGATCCAGGGGATCCCGGTCCGAGCCGAGAGGCCGCGCGCGATGAGGAAGGAGACCTCCGGCGGCGATGTGGCGACGATCATGTCGAACCGCTGCGACCGCAGCATGGCGAGCCCCTTGCGCAGCATGGGAGGGTAGGCAAGGAATCGCAGGTCTGCGAACATCGCCATGCTGAAACGCGCTCGCCGGGTCAGCGTCTTCATGCGTTCCCAGCGCTTCACCCCCTGGCCGATCCCGGCCGAGTCCGCCGAGCTGCGGTGCAAAGGCAGGTAGTCGACCTCGTGAACTTCGATCCCGGTCGTGTCGAGCTGGAGATCCATCGCGCCGTCGAAGCCGTATTTGGCGGGCGTCAGCACGTGGATTTCGTTTCCCGCGTCGCGCCATGCCCGCGCCCAACCATACGGCCGGTGGGATCCGATGGAGTTCATGGGCGGAAACGCGTGTGTGACGATGAGGATCCGGAGCATTCGCCTGCGATCGCCTTGCCGTAACCCTTGTTCTGTCCGGCATTTTTACGCCAATGTCGAGCGCAGGTCCAGCTTCATGGGCTCACCGATACGCCGAAGCGTTCCAGCCACGCGCCGAACGAGATCATGCGCCAGGGAAGGAAGGAGAACGGGCGACGGCCCTGGATCACTTCCTCGAGCACCGCTCGCGCCTCCGGGCGCAGTACCCCGTCGCTCGCGCGCACCGCGGCGTCGACGGCGCGGCGAAAATCGTCGGGCTGCTCCCGGCGCAGCCAGTCTTCTTCCGCCGTGGCGAAGCCGATCTTGTCCATGCGCTCGCGAACCGGCTCGGGAAGGATCCCCACGGTGGCGTCGCGCAATACGCGCTTGGTGACGCCGCGCGAAAGCTTGAGCTCGTCGGGAAGGCCCAGCACGAACTCCACCAGCCGGTAATCCAGGAACGGCACGCGGGCTTCGACGGAATGTGCCATCGAATCTCTATCCTCCCAGTGCAGCAGCATCGGGAGGCTCGTATGAAGCAGTTGAGACTGCGACATCGCACGGACCGTCGTCGCGCCGGCGCCGTACGCCAGGAAAGGATCGCTGGTCCGGGCGCCGAGCCGATCCAGGTCGAGCCAGGACCCCGGACCGATCGCCGGCCGGCCAAGCAATCGGCGCAGCGGCTGGCGCACGCTCTCGGGCAGCAGCGGACCTGCGATGTGAGCCGCGATCCGTTGAGTGCCGAGGCCGTGCAGGCGCTGGAGAGCGACCGTCTCCCGCGCGAGCTCGATCAGCCGCAGCCTGCCGGCGAGACCCGCCAGGCGTGCCGTAAAGAAGGAGTGATAGCCGGCGAGCTGCTCGTCGGCGCCCTGCCCGTCGAGCATGACCTTGACTCCATGCTCGGCGGCGAGCGCGAACACGTGCCACTGGGCGTAGATCGAGGTCGAGCCAAAGGGCTCGTCCTGGTGCCAGGTGATCTCCGGGAGCAGCTCGAACAGCCTCCCGGGCGACGGATCGACCTGGTGATTGACGACGCCAGTCGCGCGGATGACCTCGTCGATGAAGCGGCCTTCGTCGTAGCGGGGATCGGACGATCGCGCCGAGAAGGTCTTCTGCTTGTCGTGCGCACCGGCATCGTGCAGCAGCCGGCTGACCAGGCACACGATCGACGATGAATCGAGGCCGCCGGACAGACACGAGCCCACGGGCACATCGGCGCGCAAGCGCAGCCGCACCGAGTCCTCGAGCAGCGCCCGGAATTTTCCGGCGGCCTCCCGCGAGTCGGCTACGGCGCGGGCGGGGACAAGCTCGTACCAGCGCCTGATCCGCAGCTCGCGGGGCGCGTCGAGCGGCAGCATCGCGCATTCGCCGCCGCGAAGCTGACGTACTCCGGCGAAGAGGGTCTCCGAAGTATGGTCGAACAGCCCCCAGTTCAGGAAATCGTATGCGCGCTGCCCGTTCAGCCGCGCGTCCCAGCCCGGCAGGGCGCCGAACTGCTTGATCTCGGAGGCGAACGCGAGCAGGCCTTCGGGCGAGATCCAGTAATAGAGCGGCTTCACGCCGAAGCGGTCGCGCGCGGCAAACGCGGCGCGCCGTACGCGGTCGACGATGACGAAGGCGAACATGCCGTTTAGGCGCGCGAGGCAGTCCTCGCCCCACTCCCTGTACGCGGCGAGCAGGACCTCCGTGTCGGTCTGGGACGAGAACGCGGCGCCCGCGCGCTCGAGCTCGGCGCGCAACTCACGGTAGTTGTAGATCTCGCCGTTGAAGACGATCCAGTACCGGCGGTCGGCGGTGCACATCGGCTGATGGCCGGCGGCCGAAAGATCGATGATCGAGAGCCTGCGATGTCCGAGCGCCGCGACGGCGCCCCGCGCGCCGGCCTCGCCGATCGAGCCCGCGGGCGAGTACGGCAGGCCGGCAGTCGCGATATGGCCGGGCGTATCGGTGCCGGCGAGGCACGCCGGCTGCAGGTCAGGCCCTTCGAACGCGACGTAGCCTTCGCCGTCGGGGCCGCGGTGACGCACGACCCGTGTCATGGCGTCGATATCGCTCGCCACGACGCGGCGGTCCGGCGAGAACAGCGCGCTGATGCCGCACATGCCGCTTCAGCCCTCCGTCCGGGCGACGGCCGAGAGCACGCCGAGCAGCGTCTGCGATGCGTTCTCGTAGCACAGCTCGCGTGCCGCCGCGTCGGATCGGCGCTTGTAGTGGTCGATGCGCTCCGGCGTCAGGCGCCGGAGCTCCTCGGCGAGCGCGGAAGGGGAGAAATCGCCGGCCACGACGCCGCAGTCGTAGCGTCGCACGATGCGCGCCATCTCCGGCGAAGGCCCGATCGCGACCGCGACCCGGCCCTGGATGAACTCGAAGAGCTTGTTCGGGAGCGCGTGCTGGTTGTTGAAGTTGTTCGGTTCGAGGATGTAGACGCCGACGTCGTACGTGTTCAGGATCCGCGGCAGCTCTTGCATCGGCACCGCCGGCAGGAAGCGGATCCTCGGGTCGTTCCGCGCAGCGCGCCGGAGCCGCTCCAGATAATCAGGGTCGGTCGGCACGAGATAGAAGTCGAGCGAGAACCGTTCGTCGAGCTCGCGCATCATTTCGATCATGCGCTCGATATTCCTGGACCGGATGGCGGCCCCGTGGTGCACGAGCCGTATGCGGCCCTCCAGCGCGCCGAGCGGAGAAAGCGGCTGCAGGTACGGCGCGTTGTGCACCACGGCCGGTCCCATGCCGTAGTTTCGCGCGTACTCGTCCGCGATCCCTTCGCACACCGTGGTCATGGCGGCGGCCCGACCGATGTAGCGACGGCACAGATAGCGGATGTAGGCCTGGAACAAGAAGCGCCATCGCCAGGATTCCTCGAGCTCGCGCGGCGCGTATTCATGGGCATCGAACACGACGCCGCGCCGGGGCCGTAGCGAGAGCGCCAGCGGCAGAGTGTTGACGTCGTTCGCAAGCACGAGGTCGAAGGAGCGTCCTTCGAGACGCCGAAGGGCGCCGACGACCGCCGCGGAGGACCAGTAGAAGCGCTCGAACAGCCGGCACTTCAGCATTGCAGCCGCGGCGATCTTGCCTAGCGCGGTTCGGCGGACCGGAGGTATGGGGATGAACTCGACGTCCGGCACGCAGGGATCCGCATAGCCCGCCGCCGTGACGCGGTAGCCATCGCGCAGCAACCTGATCTGCCGATGTACCCGCGGGTCGCGGGCCAGGTCGGAGAAGGAAAGCACGAGCAGCGAGGATCGCGCCGGTGCAGCGTCCATCAGGCGGTCAGCCGGTGAACGATCTTCTCGGCTGCATGGCCGTCGCCGTAGAGCGCGTCCGCGAATCGCGGCGAAGACGCGGCGGCCGCGCGGATCGCATCGACGATATGGCGTGTGCCTTCGGGCGGCGCGAGCCGATTGACGCCTGCATCCAGAAGCTCGACCCATTCGGTCTCGGCGCGCAGCGTCACGCACGGCACGCGGTGGAAGTAGGCTTCCTTCTGCACGCCGCCCGAGTCGGTCGCGATCACGCGAGCGTTTCGCTCGAGCATGACCATGTCCAGGAAACCGACGGGGTCGATCACGCGCAGGCCGGCCTGTGGCGCGCCGCGGCGCGTGCGGTCCAGGGCATTGCGCGTGCGCGGGTGCAGCGGAAGGATCACCGGGAGATCGGCGGCGATCTCGGCCAGCGCGTCGAAGACGCAGGCGAGCCGGGCGGGGTCGTCGGTGTTCTCCGCGCGATGCACCGTCGCGAGCAGGTACGATCGCGGCGCGACTCCCAGCGACGCGAGCACCGTGCTGCGCTCCTGCGCCAGGTCGCCGAAGAGCAGGGCGGCGTCGTACATGACGTCGCCCACCAGGGCGATGGTTTCGGAACGCAGGCCTTCGCGCAGCAGGTTGTCCACGGCCGTGCGCGTGGGCGCGAACAGCAGGTCCGCCGCGTGATCGGTGAGAACCCGGTTGATCTCCTCAGGCATGAGCTTGTTGAAGGACCGCAGGCCCGACTCCACGTGAGCGAGATGGATGTGCAGCTTGACCGCCGCGAGCGCGCCGGCCAGCGTCGAGTTGGTGTCGCCGTACACGAGCACCGCGTCGGGCTTCTCCCGGATCAGCACGTTCTCGATGCCCTCGATCATGCGCCCCGTCATCGCGCCGTGCGCGAGGCCGCCGATCCCCAGCTCGTAGGCGGGCCTGGGCAGGCGCATCTCGCGGAAGAAGATGCCCGACATCTGGTCGTCGAAGTGCTGGCCCGTGTGCACGATCACTTCCTGAACGGAGCCCTGCGCCTGCAGCGCCCGCGACACCGTCGCCGCCTTGATGAACTGCGGCCGCGCGCCGATGACGGTGACGATCTTCACGGCAGCGCCATGTGCGCGGCGTGCTTCCGCATCGCGGCGCGTATGAGTGCGAGATTATCTCGGGTCCACTGCACGGTACTGCGCAAACCTTCCTCGAGCCCGGTCCGCGCGCGAAAGCCGAGCTCGCGCTCGGATTTCGCGGTGCTGCCGAAGCGCTTGCCGGAATTGTCCCAGGGACGCCTGGGCAGGTGCTCGAACCCTGCCGCGTTGCCGGCCAGGCGGTTGATGTTTTCGGCCAGCTCGCGGATCGAGGTCTCGCGGCCGCTCGCGATGTTGTAGGCCTCGCCCGGGCGGCCGCGCAGGGCGCAGGCGACCAGACCCGCGGCGACGTCCTCGACGTAGATGAAATCGCGCGTCGCCACGCCGTCGTTCTCTAGCGGCAGCGGCAGGCCCGCGAGCGCCTTGTAGACGAAGGTCGGCGTGACGTTGCGCCACACGGTTGCCGGCGTCCCGCGCCAGCGGCCGGCGCCGAGGATCTCGCCGGGGCCGTAGACGTTCTGGAAGCGCGCGCGCACCGCGGGCAGCCGGTGCTGCTTATGGTAGTAGACCGAGTAGAACTCGCCGAAGATCTTCGACATCGAGTACGGGCTGTCGTTGTTCCACAGCGAAACGAGGTCCGACTCCTCGGTGGCGTGCGCCTCGCCGAAGGTCTTCTCCGCGAGCGCGCAGCCTGCGCCCGAGTATACGAGCTTCTTCAGCCGCGCGAAGCCCTTGATACGCTCGTAGAGCTTGAGCGTCGTCAGCGTGTTGTTCTCGTGGTCGGCGAGCGGGTCGTGGATCGAGCTCTGGTTGCCGTGGTAGGTGGACAGGTGGAACGCGTAGTCGTACTCGTCGGACAGGCCGGCGAGCAGCGCATCGTCGGTGATCGAGGCCTCGCTGAAGCGCACCCGCGGGCCGCCGGGAACGGTCGCGCGCTCCGCCGAGAGCAGGTTGTCGACGATGTGCACGTGCGCCGCGCCCAGGCCGAGCACGCGACGCACGAGGTTGCCGCCGACGAAGCCCGCGCCGCCGGTGACGAGGACGCGCGCGCCGTCCATCGACGAGTCGCTCATCGGGCCTGCGCCGGGGCGGCGAGATGGCTGTAGACGTCGCTCACGCCGTGGCGCTCGTACCACTCCAGCTGGCGCCGGATCGTCTCGCGGAATCCGACTCGCGCCCTCCAGCCGAGCAGGTGCGTCGTCTCCGCGGGATCGAGCACCACGGCCGGCACGTCGTCGGCGCCCGGAGGGACGATGGGCACGTCCTGCACCGGCGCGCCCACGAAGGCGGCCACCTCGTCGAAGACCTCCTTGATCGTGTGGCCCTCGCCGGTCGAGACGTTGTAGATACCGGCCGGCGCGTCGTCGCGCAGCACACGCTCGACCACGTCGATGAAGTCGCTCATGTCGAGGAAGTCGCGCACCGTGTCGCTGCAGAAGCATTTCTGGCCCGCGCGCAGCCGCTTGTAGAACGTCGGGATCGGCCCGATGGCAAGCCGCGGGCCCGTGACGTTCGCGAGGCGCAGCGACACGACCGGCACCTTCGCCATGAGCAGGTACTGTTCGCCGGCGGTCTTCGAGACGCCGTAGCTCGTGAACGGCGCGACGGGATGGTCCACCGGAATCGGCACCGCGCGCGGACGCCCGTAGCAGAGCGCCGTCTGGAAATAGAGCAGGCGGCGCACCCCCGCTGCCTCCGCGGCGCGCGCGATGTTGATCGAGCCGCCGACATTGGTCGCCGCGTCCTCGCGCCAGTTCGCCGGGTCCTTGTACGCGGCCGCGCTGTGCACCACGACCTCGGGCGGGAAGTCGGCGAAGGCGCGCTCGACGACCGCGGCGTCGGCGACCGAGCCTTCGATCACGCGCAACCCCGGGACGGCCGGGACCACCTCGCGTTTCCCGGTCGCGAAGTTGTCGATCACCAGGATCTCGTGACCCCGGGGAAGCCAGTGTTCGATCAGATTGGACCCGAGGCAGCCCGCGCCGCCGGTGATGAGGATGCGCATCCGGATCCCGCTACTTCTTCTCCGCGTGCCGCAGGTGCGTGTACTCGCCCTGGGTGCCGTGTTTCTTGTAGTACTCCACGGCCGCGCGCACCGTGTCCCCGAGGCCCGTGAACCGGATCTCGCCGAAGTCGGCGAACGTCCGGGTGGGATCGAGGAGAATCGAAGGCGCATCGTCGGGGCCGAGCTCGCGCACTTCCGGGGCGGGATACTGCGGCAGCTCCATCGCCGCGACGACCGCGTCGTAGAGGTCCTGGATCGCGACGTCCCTGCCCGAGGAGAAGTGATAGGCGCCGTGGCCGGTGCCGTCGGCCGCGCGCAGCACGACGCGCGCGAGGTCCTTCACGAACACGAAGTCGCGCCGCGCCTTCGTGACGAAGCAGCGTTTGCCGTCCTTCAGCCGCTGGAAGAAGATCGGCAGCGGGCCGCTCACATTGCGCGGCCCGACGACGTTCGCGAGGCGGAAGGTCACGTAGTCGAGCCCCGAGATCTCCAGGTAGTCTTCGGCCGCGGTCTTCGAGATCGCGTAGCTGCTGTTCGCGGGCAGCTTGGGATGATCGAGCCGGATCGGCTGCTGCAGCGGCTTCACGCCGTAGCAGAGCGCGGTCTGGAAGTACACGAAGCGCGCGACGTTGTTTTGCTTCGCGGCATGAACGACGTTCGCACCGCCGACGCAGTTCGTCATCGCGTCCTCGTACCAGTCGTCGGGGTCCTTGTACGAGGCCGCGGCGTGGACCACGGCGTCGGGCTTCAGGTCGCCGATCAGCCGGTCGACGAGAGCGCGGTCCGCGATCGTCCCTTCGACGACCTCGAGCTTGGGATGTCGCGCCAGGTGCTCGCGGCGTCCCGTCGCGAGATTGTCGATGCCGACGACCCGGTCGCCGCGCTCGAGCAGCATCTCGATGACGTGCGAGCCGACCTGGCCGCACGCGCCGGTTACGAAGGCCTTCATGCGTCTCCCTGGCAAAGACCGAAAATTTTAGCAGACGCGGGGTCGCGGAACCCGGGAATCGAGGCGAGGGGACGCGGCGCATGGTTGCGTCGGTCGCCCTACAATGACGGCCGATGCGAGTGCTCATGCTCTCACCCGACGCCGAGATGATCGACCGGCGCATTCTGCAGGAGGCGGCGACGCTGCAGCGAGCCGGGCATCGGGTGACGATTCTTAGTGGGTTCGCATGCGAGCACCCCGACGCCTCGGAAACCGGGGAAGGGGTCGTCGTCAAGCGCTACGTCTACGATTGGGTGGACCGCCGCAGAGTCCGCGACTGGCCATGGCTGCCGCTTGTCGCCTGGCAGGCCGTGCGCATGCTCTATCGGTTCGCCGACACGCCGGAACCATTGGACCTGTTCATCCTGGAGAAGGCGCTCGAGCACGGGTTCGACGTCGTCCATGCTCACGATTTCCCGGTGCTCAGGGCCGCGGTCCTCGCCGCGCGCGAACGGGACGTGCCCGTGGTCTACGATACTCACGAGTTCTATCCCGTGCAGTCGGTCCTCCCGAAGCGCGTCCAGCGGCGCTACCTGGCGCTCGAGCGGCGGTTGATGCGCGAATGCAGGCAGGTGATCACCGTGAATCCCTATCTCGCGCGGATGATGGCGCGGGTGCACGGCGTCCCCGAGCCGCTCGTGCTGCTGAACGCGGCGCCGCTCCCCGACGGCGACACCGACGACGCGGCGCTCGTGCGTGCGATCCCCGGGGCGCTGCAGCAGAAGCGGAGCGAAGCGGGATTGCCCGGCGATCGCTTCCTTTTCCTATTCCAGGGATGGCTATCGCGCGAGCGGAACCTGATGGCTATGCTCGAGGCGATGCCCTCGGTGGACCCGCGGGCGCATCTGGTCGTGGTCGGATACGGGGCATACCTCGACGACATGCGAGCGGCAGCAAGACGGCTAGGCATCGAGCGCCGGGTGACGTTCACCGGCCGGGTCGAGAACGACGCGCTGCGCCGTATCACGCCGCTCGCCGATGTCGGGCTGATTCCCTACGCGGCGGTGGACGAGATGCACCGCTACTGCAGCCCCAACAAGCTCTACGAATTCATCGTCGCCGGGCTGCCGATCATCGCGAACGACCTGCCGTATCTCAGGGACGTCGTCGCGGGGTACGGTCTGGGCTGGCTCGGAGCGATCGAGTCTCCCGAAGTCCTCGCCGCTCTCATGAACGAAGCGATGCGGGACCGCGCGGAGCTCGAGGCGAAGCGAGCGAACGCTCTGAGCGCTCGCGAGCGGATCAATTGGGCCGCGGAGGGAGCGAAGCTCGTGGCTCTTTACGATCAGATCGAGCAGGAGCGGCGGGTCCGGCGCACGCTGGGCGCTCCCATTGCCGCGGCCGGCCGTCAGGCCTGAGAGCGTTGCCCGGACAGGCGCCGCGCCGCTCGCTGCCAGGTCGATTCGTACAGCGCCTCGATCCGCTCGGCCACGCGATCTAGGTCGAAGCCGTCCACGGCCGCCCGCCGGATGGCCCCCGCGTCGTACGAGCCGAGGTCGGCGCACATGCGGCACAGGCCGACCGCGAGGTCTTCGGCACTGTTGCCCATGACTTGACCCAGGCGCGGCGAATCGATGATCTCCTCGGGGCCGCCGCAGGCCGTGGTCAGAACCGGAATGCCCATCGCGAGCGCCTCGATCGCGACCACGCCGAACGTTTCGGTGTCGCTCGAAATGACGAGGAAATCGGCCTCGCTCATCGCCTTGCGCACGCCGGCGCGCCCGGTCGCCGGGGAGAAGTCCACCCGCTCGCGGATGCCGAGCGTTCTTGCCCGCTGCTCCATCGGGCCTGCGAGCGGACCGCTCCCGAGCAGCTTCAGCCGCAAGCCGGGCTCTCGGCGGCTCGCGATCGCGAAGGCCTCGAGCAGCCGGTCCACCCGCTTGATCTCGACGAAGTGCCCCACCCATAGCGCTCGACCGGGGCGTGCGGGCCCGACCTTGCCGGACGGGCCGCGGTCGCTGCGTTCGAGCGCGGGATCGAAAAACCGGCTGTCCACTGCGTTGGGTATGACGGCGATGCCCTCCTTCCCTTCCAACGCGAGCTGGTCCACCATCGCCGTGCGCAGCGCCTCGCTGACCGCGATCACGCGGTCCGCCGACCGAATCGCCGCGCGAACGTGAACGCGGCGGCGCCAGTCCGCCGTCACCGATGAGAACGGGCCGGTATGCTCGGTGAGCACGAAGGGCACGCCCCGGGACCGCGCGGCCGCCATGCCGGCTCTTCCATCGACGAAGGCCGTGTGCGCGTGGACGATGTCGAACGGGAAAGCCGCCGCCAGGGCGCGCAGCTTTCGTCGCAGCGCCAGGGCATAGAGCAGAGGCTGGACACCGAGCTCGAACCCGTCCGCGGGATACAGGAAGCGGACGATCGGGACGGAATCGTACTCGTCCCACTCGGGCCAGCGCGGATCGACGAGCGCCCCGAGGTGGCGGAGAAAGGCGCGCGGGCGCACCATCCAGAGCGGCTGTCCGGACACCACCCGTGCGTCCAGGCCGCGGTGGCGCAACCCCTTGACCTGCTCGTGGACGAAGATGCCATCCACGCGGCCCTGCGCGTCCGGGTACAGGCAGCTGACGACCAGCACGCGCCTCCCCGAACTCATGAGTCAGGCGGCGGCGCGGTCGTGGAACTGCTGCTGCCAGAGCTCGAGGCAAAGGAACGCCCAGATGTTCCGGCTGAATACGCCCTCGCGCTGCATGAGCTTCTCGATGTCGAAGCCCGGCGTGAAATACGGTCTTTGCCGCGCGCGGACGCTGCGGAAGGTGTCGATCACGAATTCGCGCACCTTGCCGCCCTGGTGCATCCACACCTGCAGCGGCACGGGGAATCCCATCTTGTCCTTGCGCCCGAGGATCTCGGCGGGGAGCTTGTCGGCGAAGGCGACGCGCAGCAGGCGCTTCAGCTCGCCGTTCTGGAACTTGATGTTCGCGGGGATGGTGGCCGCGAGCTCGACCAGCTCGTGGTCGAGCATGGGCACACGCGACTCGATCCCGTGCGCCATGCTCATGCGGTCTTCGACCTGGAGCAGCGCCGGCAGCAGCGTCTTGAAATCGAAGTGCGTCATCGAGTCGAAGTACGACTCCTTGCCGACGTTGCGGCCCCAGTAGATCGACTTGAACTCCTCGAATGAGGACTCGTCCTCAGCGAATAGGCTCCAGTCGACGATGTCGCCGAAGGTATTGGAGCGATTGATGAGTCGGAAGTAGCGCCTATCGCGCGAATCGAAAATGCCCTTCGCCCAGAACTCCTGGATGAGAGGCTTGTAGTTACGCAACGTCTGCAGGTTGGGGATGATGGATTCGTATGTCACCACGAAATTGCCGCTGTTCATCGTTCCGTCGAGCGCGCCCTTGATGCATTGCTCCCAGTACGCGATGAGATAGCGCGCGTAGCCGCCGAAGATCTCGTCGCCCCCTTGGCCGCCGAGAACCACCTTGAGATGTCGGCGCACCTCCCGCGACACCATGTACTGCGGAAAGGAGCCCGGGCCGGCGACAGGATGATCCAGGTGGTAGACAACCTTGGCGATGTTGGCGACGAAGTCGTCCTCCGAGATGTCGATTTCGTGCAGCCGCAGGTCCTTGTCGCGGGCGAGAGCGCGCGCGTAGCGCGACTCGTCGAACTGCTCGCCGATCGCGAACTTGCCGGTGAAGCCCTGGAAGCGGTCCTGCGGCTTGATCTCGCGCGCCAGCGAGGCGACGAGGCTCGAGTCGACGCCGCCGCTGACGTAGGCGCCGATCTCGACGTCGCTACGCAGGTGCACGCGGACGGAGTCGAGCAGGCGATCGCGCACCTGGTCGACGAAATAGGGATCGGGGTGGTGCCAGTCGAGATCGTAGTGGACTTCCCAATACTGCCGCAGCGCGAGCGACAGGTCGGCGCGCACGTAGCCGCAGTGGGCGGGCCTGAGCTGGCGCACCCCGGCGAAGAGCGTCTTCTCGCCGAGGCAGAACTGGAACGAAAAGTACTCGTGCAACGCCGCGAGGTCGGTCTCGACGCGTGGAAGCACGGGCACCAGTCCCTTGATCTCCGAGGCGAAGTAAAAGGCGCCGTCCGCGACCGCGTAGTAGAACGGCTTGATGCCGAAGCGGTCGCGCGCGATGAAGAGCTGGCCCCGCCCCGCGTCCCAGATGGCGAACGCGAACATGCCGCGCAGCCGCTCGACGCAGCGCTCGCCCCATTTCTCGTAGGCGCGCAGGATCACCTCGGTGTCGGAAGTGGTCCTGAACAGGTGCTCGCCGAGCTCCTTGCGCAGCTCGATGTAGTTGTAGATCTCGCCGTTGTAAGTGATGACGTTCCCGCGATCCGAGTGCATCGGCTGCGCGCCCGAGGACAGATCGATGATGGAAAGCCGCACGTGCGCGAGGCCCACCGAGCAGTCCTCGGAGAACCAGGTTCCCTCCCCGTCGGGTCCCCGATGCCGGATCTCGAACCGCATCCGCTCGAGGACGCGCTCGACACCGGCATCCGGTGCCGAGCGTAACAATCCTGCGATTCCGCACATCCGCCGTTTCCTGCCTGTCTGATGCGCACGCCCGCGGGCGCGCCGGTCGCCGGCCGGAGGCCGGCCCCGCCTCATTTTCTCAGATTTGCGGACCGCTCCCGGTGTTTTCTGGGCTCCGGCCGCTCTTCACTGAAGTCGCGTCCGGCGGGACGCGAGTAGCTCGCCGACGGCGGCGTCGAATTCGGCGACGAAGCTGCGGTAGCTATAGCGCCCGCCCGCGATCACTTCTTCGAACGCCGTGTCCGCCATCCTCTGACAGCGTCGTAAGTCGCGCAGCTGCCGCACGACATCATCGACGTTCCGGAAGTCGCGGCGCAGCGGTATGTAATGACGCTCCGGCACGAAGATGCCGCGATAGTCGCCCTCGTACAGGACCTGCACGCAGCGGCACGCCGCCGCCTCGAAATGGCGCGGAGACACGGTACGGTAGTCGCCGTTGCCCTCGAAGGATTTCAGGACTTTCGTGAAGATTTCCTCGAAGGTCGCACGCGGATTGCGCGCGAGATACTCCTGTGTCAGGCGCTCCACCTCGCCTTCGTAGTCGATGATCGAGGCGCCCGACTCGACCCCGAGCACAGCGCGCACGCCGCGCAGGAAGTCGAACCACGCAGTGCCGGGGATCCGGTCCTCCCATCGGCTTGAGATGTCCGCAATCAGGCCCTCGCGCTGGGCGACCTCGCGGAAGCGCTCGCCGATCTCGGCCTTCTCCCATGCGAGCCGGCCGAAGTTCCAGTGCTGGAGCGACCCTCGGTAGCCGACGTCGATGCGCCGCCGCTCCAAGCTCGGCGACGTCATGCGGGCCATTTCGTCGGTGACGTAGCCCGTCAGCCCTGCGAGGTAGCGCGGCGTACCGGCGCGCGCCGGCGGATAGAAAAACGCGACCTGCGAAAGCGGCGCCATGGTGATGACCAAATCCAAGCGCGCCCGCCCGATGAAATCGGCCACGAGCCACGGCATGTAGTGCTCGTCCTGCTTCATCATCATCTTCAGGCCGCGGTAGTCGCGCAGCTTCACCGGCAGATCGCGGTCGAGTCCTTCGAGGTTGCGCGGAGTGTAGGAAACGGTGCAATGAATGAGCACGCCGTCGTAGGCATTCAGGTCCAGGGAGGCGGGCAGCGCGATCCCGGCCGGCGAGTCCATTCCCCAGAAGTTGAACAGATCGAACCGGTAGCGCGACAATCGGCACCACGTCTCGACTTGATCGCGGATCGTCGCGATGCCTTGGACGTCATGCATGCCGACAAAAAGGAAGCGCGGAGCCTCTCGCGGCTTGCCGCGCGACATGTAATTGCGGGTCATGGGGTTGCGGCGGCGCCATGCACGCGCCCGACGCAGCGCCGCCTCGATTACGCCCGCGGCCCCGTGCGCGCGGAGCCTCGCCAGCAGACCTGTGAAGGATGGCGACAAGGCGGCTCAGATCCGGCGGAACGATCTGCGTAGGTGAAACGCCGCTTTCCCGAAGAGCAGCCTCATCCGCTTGGGCAGAAGCTTCGCAAGCAGGTACGCCGGCGTGAGCAGCGCCACGACCAGCATGCGCGCGCCATCGACCTTGTACACGCCCGCCCAGGCGGCCACCTTGGCCGGGACACCGTCGAGGACTCGTAACCCGAGCGGTCGGATCAGATCCTCACGTGTGACCGGGGATCGCTCGACGATCGCCGCGTGCTCGCGATGATACAAGGGCCAATTGGTAGCCGTGGAAACGGCGTCCGCCGCCACGGGGAAGGTCACGACGTTGTGTTCGACATGCGCCTGGTACTGCTCTCGCGCTTCATCCGCGTCCGCGATCCCAGCCACCAGCCACGGCGTCTGCGAACGGTGGGCCGCGACGAGGGATGCGATCAGCGCGGCACCCTTCGGCGCGGCGCCGTGACGGGCGATGACCGCTTCGAACTCGCGGATGAACGTCTCGTACGAATACCTTCCCGATCCGATGACGTCGCGGTACGCTCGATCGGTCATTTCGGAGAGGTAGCGTTCGTCGCGCACCTTCTCGATCACCTCGGCGGCGTTGCCGAAGTCCTTGCGCAGGGGGATGTAGTGCAGGTCCGGCTGCACGACGCCGGAGTACTGACCTTCGAACAGCACCAGCCCGGTGCGCATCGCAATGGCCTCGAAAATCCGAGGCGAGACCTGATTCATGCGCGCGCTGGCGGCTTCGTGGGGCGCAACGTGCTTCGCGTACAGCTCCTCGTAGGTCGCCGAGGGGCGCCTGCGCAGGTCGGCGTCGACGGCGCGCCGGATCTCGCCGTGATCGTCGAAGACGTTGGAGCCGCTCTCCGTGCCGAGGGTGACACGGCAGTTCTCGAGGAACGCGTACCAGTCGTTCCAGTAGATGCGATGCTCCTCGGTCCACGCGATGTCGCAAGGTAGCTTCGCGCGCTCGCAGAGGTCCTTCATCTTCTGTCCGATGACTAGCTTCTCGCGAGCCAGCGCGCCGTAGCGCGGGTGCAAAGCCCGGCCGCGGTAGCCGACGAATATGCGGCGCTCGGAAACCGGCTTCCTGGCGATGTTCGCATCTAGACCCGAGGGCACGAACCCGGTGAGCGTGCTGTAGAAGCGGGTTCCGGGGAAGCGCGCCCGCGGGTACACCGCTTCCACGTACGGCTCCGGGACGCAAGTGAAGAACACCTGGATGCCGAGGTCGCCGATGCGGTCCCGCAGGTTCTCGGTCCAGTCGTATTCGTCCTGGGCGAAAGCGACCTTGAGGCCCGTGAACCGGCGCAAAGCGTCCGCGTACGCGGGAGAGAAGTAGTCGCGGTAGTACAAGCAGGCGCTGTAGTGGATCACCACGACGTCGAAGACGCCTAGGGGGACGTTGCAGGCCGCCCCCTCCACGGCGTTGGCGTAGAAGCACTGGAAGCGCCCGTACCTGCGGAAGCTCAGCAGGTGCTCCTGCACCGTCTGCGTATGGCAGTCGGTGTCGGCATAGAGAACCAGCACGTTCGGCGCTCGCGTCCCGCCGGAGGGGGACGTCGGCCTGTCCTCGGGTCGCGCTGCCATGCTACTTCCGGGCCTCGACATAAAGGTCCAGCCCCCAGAGCCTGGCGAGGAGCAGCATGGTCTCGCGCCCCGCGAGCGTGCGGCCGCGAACGACGAGCGGATCGTCGTTCTCCGAGCGGATGTCGACGTGGCTGAACCGCCGCATCAGGAACGCGAGCCGGCGGCGCGACAGGAAGACCGTTTCGGGCGCCGCCGAGCCCGCGAGGTTCGCGTCGTACATCGCGCGCTGGCGCTCGTCGGCGCGGCGCCCGGCGGATACCGGCGAGCGTAGCAGTTCGCGCAGGCTCGCTCCGGGGGCTGCGCGCCACTGTCTCAGGGAGAACAGGTTGTAGACCATGATGTAGGCCAGACCGCCCGGCTTGAGCACGCGGTACGTTTCGTCGATGCACCGGCCGACATCGCCAGTGTGATGGAAGCATCCGATCGAGACCACGACATCTAGACTCTCGGTCCGGCACGGGCACTCCAGCATGGATCCGCGCACTGCGTCGCCGGACAAACCCTGCATGCGCAGCCGGTGCGTCATCATGCGCACCGGTCCCTGCGCGATGTCGAGACCGACGTAGCGTGCGCCGGCCGCGGCGATCTGCTGTCCCAGGGTGCCATAGCCCAGGCCGATCTCGAGTACCGTCTTGCCGCGCATCGTGCCCACCGGCACGCGGTCCAGGAGATACGGGTAGTAATCCAGGTAGGCACGGTCGAACTTGACGAGCGCCGCGAGACTGCGGTCGTCGCCGATGCCTATCGATTGCGCGAACGCGGAGCCGCAAAGCTCATCCCAGAACTCGGCGTTCGCACGGTCGGTGTCGCGCATGTCCGTCATGGGCGTTTCCATGCCCCCGAGTCTAGCAGCGCGAACCATTCCGCCAAGCTGATCCAGCGCCACAGCGCCCACGAGTGATTGGCGATGCCGTTCTGATGCTCCCGCCACAGCGCGCGCAGGGCCGCGAGGTCATAGCCGTCGATTCCGTGCAGCCGGGAGGAGAATGCCCGCTCGTGGGCCCATGCTTTGAGCCGACCGCGAAGCCAGATATCGAGCGGGGCGGCGTACCCAACCTTGTCGGCGCGCCAGCGTATGGACTCCGGCACGAGACCGCGGCAGGCGCGGCGCAGGATCCATTTCTGCCAGCCATTGCGGATGAGCTGCCGGTCGGGCAGGCGCACGCAGAAATCCACCAGCTCGTAGTCGAGAAAGGGCAGCCTCGTCTCCCGAGAGAACGCCATGGAGTTCCGGTCCGCATAGCGCAACAGTGTCGGCAGGCCGTTGTACTGCAGCGTCTCGCCGGCGATCCGCCGAAGCCGCATCCCCGGCTCGGCGCGCACCAAGCCCTCCTCGTGCCGGCCGTGCGCCACTTCGGGGAGGGCGCGCGCCAGCCGCAGCAGCTCGCGCACCGGGTAGGCGACCCGCGCGTCGAAACGGCGGGCACTGTCCGCGATCCGCCGCGCGGCTGCGCGCAGCCGACGGTTGAACAGCACGGTCTCGAGCAGCGCCGCGCCGAGGCGCCCGCGGTCGAGCAGGTCGAGCTGATGGAACCGGAACCACGACTGGTATCCGGCGAGCAGCTCGTCGGCGCCCTGTCCGTCGAGAAGCACGGTGGTCCCCTGTTCTCGCGCGAGCCGGGCCACGCACCATTGCAAATAGATGGAGGCCGACAGGAACGGCTCTTCCTGGTGGAAGTGGACGTCCGTCGACTCGGCCATCAAGCCTTCCGCAGTCGGGGCCACGCGAAACGATTTGACCCCGGTATGGCGAACCACCTCGGCGACCTGGGGGCCTTCCGAGACCGCCGGGTCGTCGTCGAAGCACGCGGAAAATGTGTTCTGCGTAAACGCGGCGCGCTCGCGCTCGCGTGCCATTAGGCCCACGACCGCGGATGAATCGAGTCCTCCGGAGAGGCTCGAGCCGACGGGCACATCGGCCCGGAGCCGCAGCCGCACGCTGCGCTCGAGCAGCTCGCGGAAGCGCTCGACGACACCGGCGTCCCCGCGACGGTCCTCGATGTCGCCGTAGCGTGGCGTCCAGTAGCGCCACCGGCGCAGCTCCGTGCCGTCCGCGGCGAAGACCGCCGCGTGCGCCGGCGGGAATCGTTCGATGCGGTCGAAGAAGGTGAGGCCGTCGTCCTCGTGCCACGCGCCGAGGGCAAACCGCCGGACCGCCTCGGGAGCCGCGGACGCGCGCATTGCCGGGTGCGCGAGGATCGCCTTCATCTCGGAGGCGAGCACGACGGCGCCGTCGTCGGTGCGGCCCACGAACAGCGGTTTTTCGCCGAAGCGATCGCGGGCGACGAACAGCCGGCGAGCGCGCTCGTCCCAGATCGCGAAGGCGAACATGCCGTTCAGGCGATCGAGGACCGCCTCGCCCCACGCCGCGAACCCGCCCAGGAGCACCTCGGTGTCGCTCTTCGTGCGGAACGCCAGCCCGAAGGAGGCAAGCTCGGCGCGCAGCTCGACGTAGTTGTAGATCTCGCCGTTGAATACGATGCGCAGCTTGCCGTCCGCAGAGACCATGGGCTGGTCGGCCTCGCGCGACACGTCGATAATCGACAGGCGGCGGTGTGCGAGGGCCAGATGGCCGTGGTCGTGGACCCAGGTCGCGGCGGCGTCTGGACCGCGATGCCGGAGCCGGTCGCGCATGGCGTCGACCATCTCGGAGGGCACGGCTGTCCGCGGCGACAACAGGGCCAGGATTCCGCACATGAGTAGCGCCGGATCCTCAGATCAGCCGCGCGACGACGTACCGGCGCAGCCGCTCCGGCAGGACCTTCCACATCAGCCTTACCGGATAAGGCTTCCTCGAGGTCGTGGCCCACCGGCGAAGACGCAAGAAGCCCACGCTCACAACGTGCGCGAGCCGCCGCTGCGTCGGCGGTGTCAGTAAGCGCACGACGTGCTCCCGCTGCAACGCCCGTCCGAGCGGCAGCGTACTCAGCGTGAATCCGAGGGCGCTGCGGGGCATGACCGCCCGGACCGATCCGTGTCGGTCACGGGCGAGCACAGGGGTAGAAAACAGCTCGTACCGGGCGCCTCCGCGAATGACGCGCGCGTCGATGTCGCGATCCACGCGCTCGACAAAACGCCGGTAGGAGTACTCGCCAGATGAGATAACGTCCTGGTACGCGCGGCGGGTCAGGACCTCGAGAAAATCCGGGTCCTGAAGCTTCGCGAACACATCGTCGATGTTGGAGTAGTCCTTCTTCAGCGGTATGTAATGCACATCTGGCTTCACCACGCCGGAGTAGTGACCTTCGAACAGCACCAGCGCGGTCCGCAGCCGGATCGCTTCGAATATCTTCGGCGAAACCTGGTTCATGATCACGCGGCCCTCGTGCGGAGCCAGCACGCGCCGATGGATCTCTTCGAACGAAATGTCCGGCTCAGCGGCGAGCAGCGCCTGGATCGCCTTCGGCAGCGTGCCGTCGATGTCAAATACGTTCGAGCCGCTCTCGGTACCGAGTGTCGCGCGCACTGAGCCCAGAAAACGGTACCAATCCGTCCCATGGATGCGCTTCGCGTCGTCCGTCTCGATGTCGACACGAAGACCGCGCGCTTCGGCCAAGCGGCGCATATCGACGCCGATGCGGTATTTCTCGTAACCGAGCCATCCGTAGATGTGCGGCAAGACCCGACCCCGGTACCCGATCAGCGTATCGCGCTCGCGTATCGGCAGCGCGTAGGAGTCCAGGCGCGGGTCCTCCGGAACATAGCCGGTCAGCGACTGGAGAAAATCAGTGCCGGTGAACCGCTCGGGCGGATAGACGTAGGCCATACCGTCGGGCGGGACGCAGGTGTCGACCATGTCGAAGCCCAGGCGCTCCAACCAGCGCCGCGCCGTTTCGGTGCTGTCGTACTCATCCTGAATGAACAGGATCTTCAATCCCATGTGGCGCTCGATCTGCCGCGCGAACGCCTCGCACAGGTGGTCGGCTAGGGAAATGCGGACCGAATGATGCAGGATGAGCACGTCGAACAGCGACAGATCGATGTCGCGTTGGAGCTCGGTCGCGGCGATGTCGCAGGGCCCGGTGACGGGGACGAAGTGAATCGCATGGCGCGAGTATTTTTTGAACGCCTCGGCGTGCTCGCGTATCGTGTTCACGTGCATCGAACGGTCGTCGTAGAGCAGAGCGACATTCAGCGTGCTGCCCTTGCCGGCCGCAGAGCGTTGTTCGGTGATCAGCCGCTCTCGCAGCTCGCGATACCGCTCGTCATAGGAATTGCGTCGTGCCGCTTCGCGGCGCCGCGACAGGTGTGCGGGCGAGTGGCGGGTCCGTGCCGCGGCGAGGATCGCGTCGGCGAACCCTTCCGCATCCGCCGCCAACGTGAAAAGATCGACGTCTCGGCGTAACGCGTCGATGGGCACGCTTACGACGGGCAATCCGCACGAGACGTACTCGTACGCCTTGAGCGGAAGAGACACGCGTATGACGTCGTCCTGGTGAAACGGCACGAGGCCGACCGTCGCCTGACACATGAGCCTGCCCAGAGCTTCCGCCCCGAGCTCGCCGAAGTAGCGGACGTTCGGACGAGACTTCAGAGCGGTCCAATCGGGAAGCCGATCGTCCGCGCGGCCGCAAAACCAGAAATCCCAGTCCGGAAGCGCGACCGTAAGCGCGCTGAGCAAGGCGAAATCGACGCGGGCGTTGATGCCTCCCTGATAAATCGCGGCCGGTCGCGCCAGGCCGGAGCTCAGCGGCTGCTCGGCGGCGTGCCGGTCGGCAAGGTACAGCAGGAACTGCGCGTCACAGCCGTTCTCGAGCACCATGCTCGGCCCCCTGTAGCCTCCCTGCTCCCGATAAGACAGCAGCACGCCGTCAGTGACCGCCACGAGGAGGTTCGTATCGCGCAGCATGCGGACAAGCGATCGCTCGAGCTCATCATCGCCGCCGTAGCCGCGCGTACTTCTCTTGAAATAATCCTCCGTGGCATGGTAGACGCGGAATCCCCTGGGAAGCGAGTCCACCACTCGCTGGTACCGTAGCGCGCTGTAGATCCACAACAGCGGGCGCCGGATCCGCCGGCTGCGGAGCAGCGCCGGTAGGTCCTCCGCTTCCAGCTCCTCGGGCCAGCGCGGCACGTACACGAGCTCGAGCCCGGGGTATTCGGTCGCTTCCAGGCGGAGCGAGCTTCCGCGAGCGGCGATCGGCTGCACGAACAGGACCGGCAGGTCGCGAGCGAACCGCGTTGCGTAGTGAAAGCGGTTGCTGCGCGGCTCGGTCTTCCAGTCCGACAAGGTCAGCATCACCACGGCATCGAAGCAATCGGATAGAGGCATCTGCGCCGGGGTCTTACAAGTAGGCCTCGAAGTGGCCTTTCGCGCGGCGGAAAAGCCGCAAGGCGAAAAGGACCAGGACGAGCGAGGCACCAGCGACGATCGAAAGCGCTCCGAGGTCGGGAATCCGATGCTCAAGTAGCGCCGCCCGGTATGCGCTGGAAACGATGAAGAACGGATTAAGCAGCCCGACGACCTGCAGCGGCCGGGGCATGCTCTGCATCGGGTACAGGATGGGGCTGGTTAGGAGGATCATCATGAGAACGTTCGGAAGGACTTGCACGATGTCGCGGAAGAAAACGGCGATGGTCGCCAAGGCCAGCCCGAGACCGGTGAGCAGCAGATAGTGGACCAGCACCACGGGCACGACGAGGAGCGCGTGCCACGTGAGACCGCCGCCGGCCAGAACCAGGACCAGCAGCACGGACAATGCAACCGATAGGGTCACGGCACTCGAGAAAACCGCGGCGATCGGTAAGAGTTCGGTCTTGAACGCGATGTTCTTCACCAGGCTGGCCGCCCCGAGGACCGATACCGCAGCCGCTCCCAGCGCCTCCGTGGTGGCGATCCAGGGTCCATAGCCGGCGATCATCCAGCTCGCGTACGCGCCCGTCGTGTCCGCGCCGGGTACGCGCGTCTTGAAGAGAAAGCCGAAAAGGAAGATGAATACGATCATCATCAGGAGCGGATTCAATATCGCCCAGAGACTGCCGAGCCGGGACCCCATATAGCGGTCGCGCACCGTGATGGAAAGCAGATTAAGGGCGGAGCGGGCGTCCCGGGCGTCAAATCCGAGCATGCTCGATCCCATCGACTCCGTGCACGGTCATTTGCACCGGGTAGAGCAACGCCGGCCGGCCACCGCGCGGCAACTCGTCCGCGAACACCTCCATGATGGTCGAACGGGCCGCCAGCGTTTTTCCCGAAATCAGCTTCGCGGCGACGATATAGCTTCCCGGCGCGAACACCATCGGGCGCAACAGGACTCTCAGGTCCACGCGCCCGTCTTCCTTGACCGGCCCCTCGGCGAGTTCCTGGAACGCGACGAGGCCGTCGAGGCGGGTGATGCGTAGCTCCACGACCGCGCGGGAAACGCCCGGACCCGGCGCGGCGCCGATCCGCACGGCGACGTCGGCGCCAGCCTTTACGGCCGTGCTCGGCTCCTCCGAATCCGCATATGCGATGTCGAGGCGGTCGAAACCGTTTCCTCGCACGTGCGTGCTCTGCATACGCTTCCGGAAGCGCTCGAGCAACTTCACTTCGTCGTCGCGCCGCACTGCGTCTACGTAGGCGCTTGTCACGGTATCGGAATCACCGTCCATGACCAGCTTTCCGGCGTCCATCCAGAGGCAGCGGGTAGACATGTCGCGTATCGCGCGCATGGAGTGCGAGACCATGATGACGATCCGGCCGAGCTCGCAGAGCCGCCGAATCGCCCCATCGGCCTTCTTCGCGAAGTGCGCGTCGCCCGCGGAAAGCGCTTCATCGATGACAAGTATCTCGGGTTCTATGGTCGTGATCATCGCGAAGCCGAGTCTCGCCTTCATCCCGGTGGAGTACGTCCTGACCGGCATGTCGATGAAGTCGCCCAACTCGGCGAAATCGATTACGCGATCGAGGAAGCAGTCGACTTCCCTCCTCGATTTGCCCTGGATCTCCCCGTCCACGTAAATATTCTCGCGTCCGGTGAGCTGCTCCCGCAAGCCGACGCCGAGCGTCATGACCGAAGTCACCTTGCCTGTCACGCGCAAGGTGCCCGACGTCGGCTCGCTCAGGCCCGCGATCATGTGAAGCAAGGTGGACTTTCCTGCGCCGTTGCGTCCAACGATGCCGATGCGCTCGCCTTCACCGATCTTCAGCGATACCTTGTCGACCGCGGGCGTGGCCCCGGCCGTTCCGTAGACTTTCGACAGCTCGTACACCTCGATGGCGAAGCGATCTCGGGTCACGTTAGCGCCATTCCCATTCGACAGGAACGATGAACGATGCGGGGCGTCCGGCGCCATCCACTTGCAGCGTCAGGCCGCGCCCGACCGTCCAGCTCCTGATGTCGTAGTGCTGCTGCGATTCGCCCCCGGACGCCGGACCTCCGAGAAACAGATTGAGGGAGTACGAGCCCGGAGCGAGCGGCAGGCGCGGGATGTCGAGCCGGACGGTATAGCGCCCGGCCGTGGCGCCCAAGGGCAAATCATTACCGAGCAGCACGATTTCCCAGCCGACGCCGATGCGCAGAATCTCGATCGAGTAACCCAGCGAGACGGGTCGGGATTCGAGCAATTCCACGTCGAAGACGATGCGAGCATCCTCCCCGGCGCGCGCAAGGAAGACGGCGTCCTCGGCGACGTCCAGGCGCGCTACCGTAGGCGTTGGAGCCTCGATGTCGAGATACGACGCGACGATCTTGTCCGACGGTCCGACGCAGTTCACCCGGCCCTGTTCCAGGATGCACGAGCGCTCGCATAGCTTGATCACCGCGGCCCAGTCGTGGGTGACGAGAACACCTGAGGCCCCGGTCGCGAGACGCTCGCGCATCCGCGACCAGCATTTCGCCTGGAAGTGCTCGTCGCCGACCACGAGAAGCTCGTCGATCAGGTAGACATCGTATTTCAGGGCGGTCGCCGACGCGAAGTACAGGCGCATGGCCATTCCCGTGGAGTACGTGTGGATACGCGCGTCGAATGCGTCGTCGAGCTCGGAGAATTCGTGCACGTCCTCGATCAGGCGTTCCAGGTCACCTCGTGGAGCATTCTGCAGCTCGAGGTTGCGTCGGGCGTACTGGCGTCCCGTTAGATAGCCATGCCCGCTTCCCCCCAGCTCGAACAGCCCGCTCAGGTCGCCGTCGACGGACACCGTTCCCCGCGTGGGGCTGTACACGCCGCCCAGCACGCGCAGCAGCGTGCTTTTCCCCGCGCCGTTGCGGCCGAGCACACCGAGGATGCTTCCCTTAGGCACTTCGAGCGACACGTCGTGAAGCGCCCAGACCGAGTCGCCGCGGTACGGGCGGTCCAGGAGAATGCGCAGGAACTGCCCTTCCTTCGACACCGGAAAGACCTTGGCGACGCCGCGGCAGGACAGCGCGACGCCCGTGCCTTGCTCGATCCCGCGCCGAAGCACCTCGTTCGCGCGCATCACGCCCGCCCCAGGAGTTCCATGTAAATGCGCTCCATGCGGCGCGCGCCGGCATCCGCGCTGTGCCACTTCAACGCGAACGCTCGGCTGCGGGCTCCGATTTCGCCGCGCTTCGAGGCATTCGCGACGAGCTCCACGAGCACGTCGCGGATCGTGTCCGGCGTCGCGGACACGATCGGAAGCTCGTCGACGTATTCCGGAATCTCGCGGCGCGCGCTTTCGAGCCACTCCGGGCGCAGATAGCAGATCACCGGCTTGCCGAGCATCATGGCCTCGCGCGCCGTGGCGCCGAACCAGCCGAAGCTCAGCATGTCGAGGAAGATGTCCGCCTGAGCCTGGTAGAAACGCACCTCCTTGTTGGGCACCTTGCTGAAGAAGATGAACTCCACCGGGAACCCCTCGGCCTTGAGTCGCTCGACGAGTGGCCGGTAGACGTGTGTCGACTTGATATTGACGCCGTGCTCGCCCGTACGGCTGTCGAAATTGCCAACGGCGTGATAAAGGGTAACCGTGCCGGGCGGGAAACCCAGCCGATACTTTTCCGGGATGTCGAGCTCGGGCCGCCACATTTCGGTGTCGAGGCAGTAAAACTCCGGTACCTCGTGCACGCGCGGATCGTCGTTGTAATCCACCCGATTGCCGCCAGTCAGGCACTGGTAGTCCGCCATGCTGTTGCGGAACTCCCCCCATGCGAGGTTGCGTTCGTCGCTGCAGACTTGCGGGACGTTCTTCCACGGGCAGATGTTGCACACCGGCTCGCTGCCCCACTTGCCGAAAGAGGTCTGCGAGACGCCATCCAGGCAGCCGTTGTTGCTGTACGCGATCTTCTTGCCTGCGCACTTCAGGAACCGCACTTCGGGTATGTCGCCGCCGAACGATTCGCGAAACCACAGATTGAGCTCGGTACCGAACAGCATGCCGTGCGCGTTGCTGAAGTGGAAGATGTCGTAGTTCCACAGCGCTCGCAGATAGAATCGGATCTTGGCCTTCGGGGCTGAGCCGGTCTCCGGCGCGAACGTGAAGTCCTCACCGTGGTAGTACATCTGCGATTCGAGGTTCGTATCCCAGTTCAGCACGTCGGCGCGCCAGCCGCGGCGGCGCAGGGCGCGGGAGAGATACCAGGCGTTGTAGTACGCCTGTCCGGCGTACAGCACGCTGCGCCTCGGAAAGTACTTGACCCTCAGGCGCAGAGCAAACGCGATCAGGGGCACGAGCCCGCGGACCGCGCTCCACAGCAGGGCGGCGAAGCCTTCTCGCAGCCGGGCCGCGAAGCGCTGCATCCGCGTCCGGGATTCGGCGCCGACCCGTCGCGCCCGGTACGCGCCCCCGAGCAGGACCTTTCGCATCAGCCGCACAGCAGCGCCGCGGTGCCGGCGATGCCGCAGTTCATCATGGCATCGACGATCGAAAGGCCGGGAACGAACTGCGCCGCACCCGCCTGAGCGTACACGGGGTGCTTCAGGTCCTGGTAGATCAGCTGCAGGCCTGCGCGCCCGAATGCAGCGTCGTCCTGGTAACCCTGCGCGCCGCCGCCGCACAGATAAGCGTCACCTCCCACTTCGCGCGTGATCGCGATCAGCCGGTCCGTGCCTTCGCCGCCGGACCCCAGATTCGAACCGAGGATCAACCTATCCGTCCGGAGGCCGAGCGCCTGCGCGATTGCGGTGACGGCCTGCACGTTGTAGCGAGCGATGCTGCACTCCGTCGACGCAAGCAGCGGCTCCACCAGCGCGATAGTCTCCCGGTACGCCGGTGCCCGGCCGTAGCTCGCCGAAAGCGTCCGCATAAGCTTGTCTCGCCAATCGGAGGACTCGTCGAAGCGGATATCCGAGATTCTGCGCACCCCCCTGAACGCCCGATCGATCGGAGCGGTCACCCAGCGCGCCTCTCCGGCCATGAGTATCTTCACGCGGTTCGTCCAGGTGCCGCCCTTTTTTTGCATCTGGACGTTATCGAGAAACACGAAGACGTCGGCTCGCCTGAGCTTGTCGAAATAGCCGAGCCACGGGAAGAAGTTCGGCTGGTGGATCGCGACGATCATCGTCCCTCAAACTCCGAGCGCAGTACGGAGAAGAGGATGAGGTCCTTGAACGCGCCGTCAATGAATGCCGCCTCGCGCAGCCGTCCTTCTTCGCGAAAGCCGGCTCTGACGTACAGGCGTATGGCCGCCGCATTGTCAGCGAGTACATGCAGCCCGATCCGATTAAGGTTGCGGTCGCGGAATCCGAAGCGCACCAGTTGCGACACGGCCGCGGTGCCGTACCGCTTGCCCCGATCGATGCGCGATCCGATTCTTATCTGCAACTCGGCCGACCGGTGCAGGACATGGATGTCATGCAGCTGGCACGTGCCCACCAACCGGCCGTCCGCGCGTATCGCGAACAGTACCAGGTCGTCCCGGCGGCGTACCTGCTCGAACCAGTCGAGATGATTGCGGAAGTGAACCGGCGAGTACGGACTATTAAAGACGACCGTCTCGCGATCGTTGATCCACTCATACAGCAGCTCCAGGTCCTCGGTCCGCACGGCGTCGAGGCGCACTGTGTCGGTGGAGCTAGCGTTCTTTGCGCTTTTCATCGTGGCCTCCGCGGTCGCCGGTCAGGCGGGCTGGAACGTCTCGAACCAGGACTCCAGGCTGAGCAGGGACCAAATCAGCAGTCTTCTGCTCTGCCTACCCTCGAGATGCTCGTTCACGAGCGAAGTGACCGTGGGGCGATCGAGAACGTCGAATATCCTTGCCGACGACGAAAGGATCCGGCGCCGCACGTATTCGATGCTCTCGCCCTTGAACCAGCTCGCGTCGGGCGCCGAGAACCCCTGCTTGTCGCGCCGGGAGACCTCGGCGGGAACGTACCGCTCCATCAGCCGGCGCAGCAGCAGCTTGCCGTCATTGGTGCGCGCCAGATATCTCGCGGTCTTCGGGCCCGGCTCGTTCTCGTCCTGCCGCACGACCTCGGCGAGCTTGCCGAGCTTGAGTCGCACGGGAAGGCGCGATGCGAAGTCGACGAGGTCGTTGTCGAGGAAAGGGACGCGCGTCTCGAGCCCATGAGCCATGCTGAGCTTGTCTTCCATGACCAGCAGGCCGTGGAGGAAGGTCTTTGCCTCCAGGTAGAGCGAGTGGTTCACGTAGTCTTCGGGACGGGTGAGCGTCTGTGCGTGCCTTGCGAACACGTCGCGGAAGATGTCCCGTGTCCAGACGTGCCGCACATCGTCCCAGATCGGGTTCAGGACGTTCTTCAGCACCGAGTTGGGTATCAGGCGCTGCCAGAACAAGTAATATTTGTCGATGTAATGCTCGAAGTCGTCGTTCACCACGGCGCGATAGTAGCGCCAGGGATATCCGCCGAAGAGCTCGTCACCGCCGCTGCCGGCAAGCACGACCTTGACGAACTTGCTCGCAAGCTGGGCGATGTAGAAGTTGGGATAGCTCTGGCCGACGCGAGGCTCCTCGATGTGCCAGGCCAGCTTCGGCATGACGCGCTCCATGTCGCCAGCCTTGAGGACCATCTCGTAGTGCTCGGTGCGAAAGCAATAAGACATGCGCTCGGCGGCGGCCCGCTCGTCGAACGCGAGCTCGAGGCCCGAGGCAGAACTGAGATCGAACCCGCACGTGAACGACTTGATGTACGGCAGCTGTCTCGAGGCGAGCGCCGTGATCGAGCCCGAATCCAGCCCCCCGCTAAGATAGGCACCGAGCTCGACGTCAGAGACGAGCTGGCGGCGCACCGCCTGCGCAAAGAGCCGGTCCAGCTCCTCGAGGTAGGCCTCGTCCTCGACCAGCCGGTCCGGCTCCCTGAAGTCGAAATCCCAGTATGTCACCGGGCTGCTCACTTTGTCGCCGGCGCTCGCAGTGAGGTAGGTCCCGGCGGGAAGGATGCCGATCCCCTTGAAAAGCGTGCGCGGAGTGAAGTAGTTCTGGAATGTCAGATATTCGAGAAGACCTTCCTTGTCGAGCCGCGCACGGCATCGCGGGTCTGCGACGATGGCCTTGATCTCCGATCCGAACAGCAGGCAGTCGGGCGTAACGCAATAGTAGAGCGGCTTGATGCCGAACCGGTCGCGCCCGAGCGTCAATCGGCGCTCCACGCGGTCCCACACCGCGAAGGCGAACATGCCGTTGAATCGCGGGATCCCGCGGGGCCCCCAGGCGGCGAACGCGTTGACCAGCACTTCGGTATCGCTGTGCGAGCGGAACGGTACGCCGTCGCGCTCGAGCTCGGCGCGCAGCTCGCGGAAATTGTAGATCTCACCGTTGTAGACGATGCTGTAGCGCCCGCTCGCGTCGGTCATGGGCTGCGCCGCGGCATCGGACAGGTCGATAATGGCGAGCCGCAGATGCCCGAGCGCGCACGGCCCATCGACCAGGCTGCCGTCGCCGTCGGGCCCGCGATGCGCGATCGCGCTCATCATACGGCGCACGCCGCTCTCCGAAGCGGGCGCCGACTGCAGGTTCAGCATTCCGGTGATTCCGCACACTGTGGCTGGGTGCGTTCAATGACTGAACGCAGGATTAGACCCGCTTGTCGGGCGGGCGTCAAGCGACTATGGCAGGCGGCAGACGGCGCAATCCGAACCTCGGTAAAGGACCAGCAGCTCTAGACGGTAGGGCATGACCAGCTGTGGTCCGTACTACTCGCCGAGGCGGCCCCAGTGCTCCGCGATGTAGTCGCGTGCCAGTCTCTGCGCGGCGCTGCCGCAGCGCACCGATGTGAGCCAGCGCGAGCAGGTCGGTGCAGAGCATGAGGACGGTGATCGCGAACGCCTTCGCCGGTGATGGCGTGGAATGCAGCGCGACTAAGTAGATGCCGGCAGTCAGGATTCTCGCGATGACGACGTATAGCAGCGCCGTCCCGGCGTCGAATCCGCCCCAGGAACTCAGGGCCGCAAACGTCTGGTGCCCAAACGATATGGACAGCGTTCGGGAATATTGCGTCATTGCCGTGGGATCGAGGAGCGCAGCCTGCGAGGCGGCCGAAGGCCGGGTGAGGAATTCGTACCATGCACCGCTGCGCCAGAATGCGTTCTGCTGCATCATTGCGGACATGTATTTGGCGCAGAACAAGGCGAGCACGACGACGACGGCCAATCCGCCCGCGACGGCGCGCGCGGCGCCCGGTGGCTTCAGCATTGTTTCCCTACTCAAGCGGTGTGAGCAGCGGAGAGGTATCGCATGAAGGTGTTGGTCACAGGCGCGACGGGCTTCGTCGGGCGCCGGCTGTGCCGAGTCGTGACCGAGGCGGGGCACGAAGTCCATGCGCTGGTGCGCCCGGAATCGATCGCGCGCGCGCGAAGCAAGCTAGCGACTGCTGCGTTGGTCGCGGCGGATCTCGCTTCGCTCGACATGCGCGACCTGCCAGACCGAGTCGATGCGGTCGTATCGTTAGCTCAGGCGCGCCGCTTCCGAGAATTCCCGGAAACGGCCGAGCAAGTGTTCACCGTGAACGTGCGCGCGATGCTGACATTACTGCAATGGGCGCGCGGCGCGGGCGTGCGCCGCTTCGTTCATGTCTCCTCGGGTGGAGTCTACGGGGGGACACGAGGGACGCCGTTGCGCGAGACCGATCGGCCGTCCGCCGATCCGCAAGGCTTCTATCTCGGGACCAAGCTCTGCGCGGAGGTACTCTTCCAGAATTACCGCCAGTTCTTCGAGGCGGCGGTGCTCATCCGGCCTTTCTTCGTCTACGGTCCGGAGCAGCAGAAGGAGATGTTCGTTGCGCGCTTGATCGAGTCTGTCCGCAACGGCGCCCCGGTGCAGTTGCAGGGACCGGACGGGCTTAGTATGAATCCCGTGTTCGTGGACGATGCCGCTGCGGCGCTCGGACGCGCGCTTGGGCTGCGCGGGCAGCACCTCGTCAACGTCGCGGGTCCGGAGGTCGTCACATTGCGCGCGCTGTGCGATCTGATCGGCCGGTGCGTCGGCCGTGCGCCGGCGTACGTTCCGAGGGCGGGGGATGCCGTCGATTACGTCGCTGACATCACCGAGATGAGGTCCAAGCTGGGGCCGCCGGCGGTTGCGCCCGAGGAAGGCATCGCGCGGTCGCTGGACGGAACATGCCGCCCCTGAGACGGCAGCAGATGGGTTCTTAGTCATGACCCCGGATTTCGTGCTCTCGACGTATCGCCGCACGCTCGAAGCGGGAATCGCTGCCGGCTATGATTTCGTCGGTTACGCGGATATCGGCAGTGAGAGCGCACCGTTGACGTGCCTGCTGCGCCATGACGTGGACGCGGAGATCTTCTCCCTCGATCCCATGGCGGACATCGAGGCGTCGCTCGGCATCCGCGCCACTTACTTCGTAATGACCCGCTCCACGGTGTACAACCTCTTCGGACTCGAGGCCTCGCGCGCGGTCGCAAGGCTGATCGACAAAGGGCACCGTATCGGCCTGCACTTCATGGCCGAGCCGTACGAAGAGGATGGCAACGACGCCCTGATCGAGCGCATCGGGCGCGAAGCCGAGTGGCTGCGGCGCGAATTCGGCACGGCAGTACAAGCCGTCTCGCTCCACCAGCCGTCACAGCGCGTTCTCGCGGCGCGAATCCAGGTGCCGTCATTGGTGAACACGTACCATCCAGAGGAGATGCGCGACTATTTCTACGTCGCAGACACGAACATGGGCTGGCGGCAGGAGCACCCGGCCGAGATCTTCGCGCGTCGGCTGCGGCCACGTTTGCAGCTGCTGATTCATCCCATCTGGTGGACCGAGCGTCCGCTCAACGTGCGGGACAAATGGCGCGCGGTGTTGCAGGCGAGCCGACGGGCGGTCATAGGTCATTGGCGGGAACGCGAGCGTACACTTAGGGATCTGCCTCCGGACGCGCTCGACGATTGACAAGCGCACTTGGTGGCTGGACAGCGTCTGAGAAATCTTCGGGAGCAGCGCGGACAGGAGTTCTCTTCGTCGGACGCCTGGCGCCGCTACCCGTGCGCCGCGGACCTGCGCCGCAGGTCTACTTCCGCGATGTGTCTTTTGCGCCAGGCGATGAGGTCCTGCAGCCCTCGATCCAGCGCGTCGCGCGCCTCGAAGCCGATCTCCTCCTTCGCGCGCTCGGTCGAGCCGATACGGTTACGCACAAACGTAGCCTGGCTGCGCGGCGCAAACCGTATCGCCTGCCGCGAGCCGGTGATGCGCAACAGCATTTCCGCCAGGGACTTGAGCGAGGTGCGCGTCCCGGTCCCGACGTTATAGAACCGGTCGGTGGTTTGTGCCTTCATGGCGCATACGTTGGCGCGTCCGCAGTCGCGGACGCTCACGAAGTCGAACGCCTCGGTGCCATCACCGAGGATTGTGGGGCCTTCTCCCCGGTCGATCGCGTCCAGCATCTTCATGATCACGGCGATATACGCACCCTTGTAATCCTGTCGCGGGCCGTACACGTTCATGTAGCGCAGCCCCACATAGTCCATGCCGTAGCGATGATGGTAGGCGCGCGCCATGGCTTCGCCGCAGATCTTCGTCGCGCCGTAGAAATTTTTGTTGTTGAACGGATGATCTTCGGTCATCGGCTCTTCGACGGCATCGCCGTAGACCGAGGCGGAGGATGAGTAGACAAGGCGCTGCACGCCGTTCGCGACGCAGGCCTCGAGCACGTTGAACGTGCCCCGCACGTTGACATCGAACGCGGCGCGCGGGTACTCGTGGCATTGGAGCAGCCACAGCGCGGCAAGATGGAAAACGCCGTCGATTCCCTTCATCGCGGTGCCGAGGATATCGCTCTGGCAAATATCCCCGCCCGCTTCGAAGATCTCGACCCGCGGATCCCGGAGCGCGGCCGCGAGATTCTCGTGAGTGCCGCGGACGAAGTTGTCGTACACGCGGATTCTGGCGACGTCTTCCTTCGTCAATTCGTCCACGCAGTGCGACCCGATGAGCCCGGCGCCGCCGATGACCAGCAGGTTCTTTCCGCGTATGTCCATGGTCAGGCCATGACCCTCAAGGATTCTTCGACGGCATTCACAACCAGACGCTGATCGGCGTCGCTGAGATCGCCGCTCATCGGCAGGCTGACCACCTCGCGCGCGAGTGCTTCCGCGATCGGGAACGATTGGCCGGCGCAGGGGTCCGCGTATGCGGGTTGCTGGTGCAAGGGCAGCGGATAGTGCACCGCGGTCGGCACGCCTTTCGCCTTGAGCTGATCCTGCAGCCGCGCGCGCTCGGAACTGCGCACGGTGAACTGACCGTAGACACTGGTACGGCCCGGCTTGATTCTTATGGTGCGCACCCGCGGTGCGAGCGGCGCAAGCAGCCTGGCGTAGCTTTCGCCGAGCGCGATGCGCCGTTCGAGTTCCCAGTCGAGACGATCCAGCTTGGCGAGCACGACGGCGCACTGCAACGTGTCCATGCGGCCGCCGACCCCGACCCGAGTATGCCGGTAGCGGCCGCTCTGGCCGTGAACGCGGATCTCGCGCATGGCCTGTGCAAGGGCATCGTCGTTGGTGAACAATGCGCCGCCGTCACCGTAGCACCCCAGCGGTTTCGACGGAAAGAAGCTTGTGCAGCCGATCGTCGAGAGGTTTCCGCTCTTCCGTCCGCCATAGGTGGCGCCGAAGCTCTGAGCCGCGTCCTCGATTACGGGGATGCCATGGCGGGTAGCGACGGCGTTGATTTCGTCCATGTCCGCAGGCTGCCCATAGAGGGAAACGGGTATGACGGCCTTCGTGCGCGGCGTGATGGCCGGCTCTATGCGCGAGGCGTCGATGTTCGCGGTGCTCTCTTCGACGTCGACGAAGACCGGCTTCGCGCCGAGCAGGACGATCACCTCGGCGGTCGCGACGAATGTGAACGGTGTGGTGAGCACTTCATCGCCCGGTCCAACATCGAGCGCCATCAGGGCGATCAGTAACGCTTCGGTGCCCGAGGCCACCGTCACACAATGCCTGGCGCCGACGTAGGCCTCCAGCCGCTCTTCCAGCTCGCGCACTTCGGGACCCATGATGTACTGTCCATGATCGAGCACGCGCTGGATGCGCGTGTTGATGGACTGTCGCAGCGCAGTGTATTGAGTCTTCAGATCGGTGAATTGCATCAATTTGCTCGCTTGTTCGGATATTGAGCTTCAGCTTGCACCTCGCGCCTCAAGTCGTCGATCTGGCGCTGCAGGCCCTCGTACTCTTCGAGCTTGCGCATCAGGAAGCCCGAGGTCGCGCGCACCTTCTCGCGCGCCCCCTTCGGCGTCAAGTAGTACGCGTACGCGAGCTTGTTGCGGCTGTCCCGGAAATTCCTGACCTTGACCAGCCCCTTGTCGAGCAGCGCACGCAAGCAGAAGTTCACCTTGCCCACGCTCACCCCGAGCTCGCCGGCCAGCTGCCGTTGCGATATCTCGGGGTTCTCCTGTAGGCGTTTGAGCAGCCTGTATCGGGTATCGTCGTCGAGCATGAGTGCGTTCAATGACTGAACGCCGGTGATTAGACCCCGTTTCGCGGTGAGCGTCAAACGAAACGCCCGCGGGGCGGCGGCTATTTCAGGCTCAGCGTGTTCCCGGTCAGCCGATAGCGGTCTCCGGTATGCGGGCAAGTCGTCTCTCCGGCGCCTTCGAGCGGCAGCTCCAGCCGCTCCCCATGCCGGCTCATCCACCCCGCCTGACGCGCCGGCACGCCGAGCATCAGCGCGAAGTCCGGCACGTCACGGTTCACGACGGCGCCCGCCCCGACGAAGCCATACGCCCCGATCGTCACCCCGCACACGATCGTGCAGTTTGCCCCCAGCGTCGCGCCGCGCTTCACCAGCGTGCGGCGATACTCGTCCTTGCGCGGCACCGCCGAGCGTGGATTGTAGACGTTCGTGAATACCATGCTCGGCCCGCAGAACACGTCGTCCTCGAGCGTCACTTCGTCGTAGACCGATACGTTGTTCTGTATCTTGACGTTGTCCCCGATGACGACGCGGTTGCCCACGAAGACGTTCTGACCGAGGGAGCACCCGCGACCAATCGTGGCGCCGCCGGAGACGTGCACCCAGTGCCAGATGCGCGTGTCGTCGCCGATGTGGGCGCCCGCGTCGATGATCGCCGTGGGATGCGCGCTGTAGGGCATGGCTCAGTAGTCGAGCGGCAGCGAGACCCGGCGGCCGTCCCGGGCGGACAAGTACGTGGCGATCAGCAGCTCGAGCGTCTTCAGTCCTTCACGCCCGTCGGTGTCGGGCTCGGCCTCCCCGCACAGCGTCCGGATGACGTTCTCGTAGTAGAGGGGATGGCCGATCCCGTAGACCGAGGTGGTCTGATAGCTCGCGTCCTTCGCCTTGGCGTCGTCCGGGCTTGAGTCGGCGAACTCCCAGTGCTCGATCTTGTTCACCGCGACGCCGCCCACGCGCACCGTGCCGTTCTCGCCGATCACGGTGATCGAGCCTTCGAGGTTCTTGGGGTAGGTCAGCATGGTGACGGCCATCGAGCCGAGCGCGCCAGAGCGCCAGCGCAGGCTCAGCACGCCGGTGTCCTCGACCTGGATGCGCCGCGCGAGCGTCGCGATGTACGCCTGCACGCTCTCGACCGGCCCGATCAACCATTCGAGCAGGTCCACGTAGTGGCTCGCCTGGTTCATGAACGCACCGCCGTCGAACTCCCAGGTGCCGCGCCACTTGCCGCTGTCGTAGTACTCCTGCGGCCGCGTCCAGAATACGTTGACGTTGACCATGTAGATGCGGCCGAAGCGGTTCGCCTCGATGGCGCGCTTGAGCAGCTGCAGCGTGGGATTGCGGCGGTTCTGCTTGACGACGAACAGGTGAACTCCGGCAGCGTCGCACGCGGCGACCATCTCCTTGGCGTCCTGCCAGCGCGTGGCCATCGGCTTCTCGGTCATGACGTGCCGGCCCGACTCCGCAACCAGGATCGCCTGCTGGGCGTGCAGCCCGCTCGGCGTCGCGAGAACGACGATGTCCGCGGGGCAGTCCTCGAGCAGCGCCTCGAGCCGGGAGTAGGGCTTCGCCTTCGTTTCCACGGCGACGCGCTTGAGCGCCGCCTCCTCGATATCGCACACGCCGACCAGCTCGGCGCGGCCGGAGTGCTTGGCGATCGCGTTCAGGTGGCTCTGCGAGATCCGGCCGCAGCCGACCAGGGCGAAGCGCACCTTCCGGTTCAGGATCGGCGGCCGCATGTGGCGCATGGCTACGCCTTCACCACGTTCTCGGCGGGCTCGAGGAAGACGCCGCGCGTGTCGACGATGAGCCTGGCGTTCGCCTTGATCATCTTGTAGTCGAATGCGTCGTGATTGGTCGCGACCAGCACGAAATCATAGCTCCGGACGCGCTCCGGCGTGAGCTCGACGCTTCGCAGGTCGAAATGGTGCTTGCGCATCCGCGGAAAGGTGGGAACGTGCGGATCCGAGTACTCGACGCTCGCCCCCTTCGCCGAGAGCAGCTCCATCAGCTCCACCGAGGGCGACTCGCGCATATCGTCGACGTTCTTCTTGTACGCGATGCCCAGCAGCAGGCAGCGCGTCCCCTTCAGCGCCTTGCCGCGGTCGTTGAGCGCCGCGACCACCTTGTGCACGACCCAGTGCGGCATGCCGCTGTTGATCTCGCCCGCGAGCTCGATGAAGCGCGTGTGCAGCCCGTACTCGCGCGCCTTCCACGTGAGATAGAACGGGTCGATGGGAATGCAATGGCCGCCGAGGCCCGGCCCCGGCCAATACGGCACGAAGCCGAACGGCTTGGTCGCCGCGGCGCGGATCACCTCGTGGACGTCGATATCCATGCGGTCGCAGATGACCTTCATCTCGTTCACGAGGCCGATGTTGACCGCCCGGTGGATGTTCTCGAGCAGCTTGGTCATCTCGGCGACGCGCGTAGAGCTTACCGGCACCACCTTGCCGATCACCTGCCCATACAGGGCGAGCCCCGCCTCGAGGCATTCCGGCGTCGTGCCGCCGCAGACCTTGGGAATCGTCTGGGTGACGAAGCTCGGATTGCCGGGATCCTCGCGCTCGGGCGAGAAGCACAGGAACACGTCCTCGCCGATGCGAAGACCGCGCGCCTCGATGCGGGGCCGCAGCTCCTCGTCGGTCGTCCCCGGATAGGTCGTGCTCTCGAGCGAGACCACCTGACCGCGGCGCAGGTGCGGCACGATGGACTCGGTCGTGCCGATCACGAAGCTGAGATCGGGCTCGCGATACTGGTTGAGCGGCGTCGGCACGCAGATGATGAGCGCGTCCGCGTCGCGGCACTTCGCGAAATCCGTCGACGCCTGGAAGCCGGAGCGCACCGCGCGCGCGACCGACTCCGACGCGATGTGCTTGATGTAGCTGCGTCCCTCGTTGAGCGCCGACGTCTTGGCTGAGTCGATGTCGAGACCGATGACGCGGTATCCGACTTCGGTGAAGCGCAGGGCGAGGGGCAAGCCGACATACCCCAGGCCCAGAATGCCGATCAACGCGCTGCGGTCGTTCAGCTTGCCGATAAGCTGGCTCTTTACCGTCACGCCTATCCTTTTTCTGTCGTGATTCCCTGAGCCGGCAATTATCGCATAGGAGGGTCAGCGCGCCGCCGGAAACCAGCGCCTTGAGGCTCGGCGGTGTCGGGAAAAAATGCGACGGCGGGCCCATGCGCAACCGAATGCTTCCGTCCCGGACGCCGGTTGTTTAACGGCGCGAAATTCTGGCGCCGCCCGCGCGGCGCGGGGACGTCAGGGATACGCCTCCGCCTGCGCCAGCGGCCGCCCCATCGCGTCCTTGACCGAGACAATCGGCGGGCCGGAGAGCGGCCAATCGATCCCGATGTCCGGATCGTTCCAAAGGATGGTGCGCTCGTGCCCCGGGGCGTAATAGTCGGTGACCTTGTACAGCACGTCGGCGTTCTCGCTCAGGACCGCGAAGCCGTGCGCGAAGCCCGGCGGGATCCATGCCATGGCCCGATTCTCGGCCGACAGCCGCACGCCGGCCCACCGGCCGAAGGTCGGGGACGACCGGCGCAGGTCGACTGCCACGTCGAAGATCTCTCCGGACGCCGCGCGCACGAGCTTTCCTTGCGACTGCTCGATCTGGTAGTGCAGACCCCGGATCACGCCGCGCATGGAGCGCGAGTGGTTGTCCTGCACGAACCGCGCCGCGATACCCACCGTGGCGAAGGCGCGCTCGTTCCAGCTCTCGAAGAAAAAGCCGCGGTCGTCGCCGAACATTTGCGGCTCGATCAGCAGCACGTCGGGCAGCCGCGTCGGCGTGACCTTCACGACAGCCCGCCCCGCGCCGCGCCGAGCAGCGACAGCAGATAGCTCCCATACCCGCTGTTCTTCAGCGGCGCGGCGAGCGCCTCGAGCTGCGCGTCGCCGATCCA
>Ga0070741_10003110_pt1 | contig 42093 bp, 38 predicted proteins | sample Coa_R1_4_FD_66440 | JGI IMG/M metagenome (GOLD analysis project Ga0070741, IMG submission 66440) | Surface soil microbial communities from Centralia Pennsylvania, which are recovering from an underground coalmine fire - Coalmine... | ecosystem: Environmental > Terrestrial > Soil > Unclassified ... | reverse complement strand
ACGGGAAGAAAAATCGATTGCCGCGGAGATACTTTACGAACAAGGGTTGCGTCTCAACGCCGTGCGGGACGAGCTCGGACGTTCATCCAGCGGCACAGATCGTCACCAGGTCAATAAGAAAGAGACTCCTCATCTGGCAGAGTTCAGCCGAGATCTTACCAGCGCTGCAGAGCAGGGCTTGCTCGATCCGCTGGTCGGTCGCGAGAACGAGATCGAACGTCTTGTTCAGATCCTCTGTCGCCGGACAAAGAACAATCCAGTCCTGATCGGTGAGCCCGGTGTCGGCAAGACCGCGATTATAGAAGGATTAGCTCAACGAATCACAAACGGCGAAGTCCCGCAATTTCTGGCGGACAAACGCATCGTAGCTCTCGACCTCAGCCTGATAGTTGCCGGAACAAAATATCGCGGACAATTTGAAGAGCGTTTAAAGACGATAATGCGGGAGCTGACTGAAAACCCGCAATATGTAGTCTTTATTGATGAGCTCCACACCCTTGTCGGAGCCGGATCGGCGGAAGGATCACTGGATGCCGCAAACATTCTGAAGCCGGCGTTGTCTCGCGGTGAGATTCAATGTATCGGCGCTACGACCCCTGCTGAATACCGCAAGTCGATAGAAAAGGATCGATCGCTCGAACGTCGATTCCAGGCGGTCAAAGTTCCACCTCCTGGTGAAGAACAGGCAATCAGCATTATCGAAGGCATCAAGGAACGTTACGAATCATTCCACGGCGTTCGCTATACTCAAGAGGCCGTTGAATCTGCCGTCTTCCAGTCGAACAGATATATTCCCGACCGCTTCCTGCCTGACAAGGCCATCGATATAATCGACGAAGCGGGCGCGCGCGTAAAACTTCGCAATGCTGTCAGCGAAGCCGATATCAACCGGCATCTCGACAAACTAGACGAAGATAGAGCCCGAGCCGCAGCAGCAAAGGACGCCTATGCGATCAAACGCATAGCGGATGCGCAGGTTCAGCTTAAAGAGAGTCTTCAGCGCTGGCGCCGATCATCGATGCCGGGCGCGGATGAAATCTTCGGAATAGTAGTCAGAGAAGATATTGAAGAAGTAATCTCCCGATGGACGGGCATCCCGATTACCTCCCTCAAAGAAGAAGAATCGCACAAGCTTCTGCGAATCGAAGAAGAACTGCATAAGAGGATTATCAGCCAGGAACAAGCGATATCAGCTCTTGCCAGAGCCATTCGTCGGTCGCGGGCCGGACTAAAGAACCCATTCCGCCCAGTAGGCAGCCTGTTATTCCTCGGTCCAACCGGCGTCGGCAAAACCGAAGTCGCGAGAGGGCTGGCAGAGTTCCTGTTCGGCAGTGAGCGCTCCATGATCAGGTTCGACATGTCTGAGTTCATGGAGAAACACTCGGTTTCCAAGTTAATCGGTTCACCTCCAGGCTATGTCGGTCACGAAGAAGGCGGGCAATTGACAGAACGCATCAAGCGGAATCCGTATTCGGTTTTGCTTCTGGATGAAATCGAAAAGGCTCACCCGGATGTGTTCAACATACTGTTGCAGGTATTTGAAGACGGGCAACTGACGGATTCGCTTGGCAATACGATAGATTTCAAAAACGCCATAATAATCATGACCTCGAATATTGGGGCGCGATTCATTCAGAAACGCGGCACGCTGGGTTTTCAGGCCACGGCCGACGAATCACGAGAGCGCCTTGAAGAGATGGTCATGAACGCCGTCAAACAAACTTTCAACCCTGAGTTCATCAACAGGCTCGACGAAATTATAGTCTTCGATCCGCTTACCGACGACGATATGATCAAGATTGTCGGGTTATTGGTCGAGCAGATGAACCGCACTTTGCAACGCCGAAAGCTGCAAGTGCATCTTGTTGACGAAGCAAAAAGCTGGATCGTTGAAAAGACATGCGCTGACAGAACCTATGGCGCGCGTCCATTGCGCAGGGCAATGCAGAAATATGTTGAAGACCCGCTTTCCGAAGCACTGATTCAGGGGCGTTTCAGTAATGCTTCATTGATAGAGGTCTATGTCGAGGGCAATGAACTTCAATACCGTTCAATTGCCATCGAGGAATCCGGTGAAGAGCTGATTCAACAGCCCGCTGGACCCGTCACAATAGATTTTTAGGTTGACTCTGAGTCCGAGTCGAAAATCTGAGCGAGCTAACTGCTCTGTTGGCTCAGGTTTCGAATTTGGACTTTTTTTATGCAATTTATTTGTTTTACGGTATAATTGCGGCTTTAATAATCAAACGCAAGACCATCCGTCGCGATACATTCGTGGGTTTAGGTGAGAGCCAGTAGTGCAAAAGCATCTGGGTGTGGGACGAGCCCGTCGTTTTCTTTTGTCCCTCTGCAGGAGATAAGACTGGTATGTTTAATCGCGCTGTCGCGCTCTTTGCGATACTCGTTTTATTTATAACGTCATGTCCATTTACGATTGGCCTCGCCGCCGTTAACCAGCAACAGGTTCTGGTTGAAGACGTTCACATCCGCGGTAACCGCCGAATTCCGGCGGAAACAGTTCGCCAATACATTCAAACCAAGAAGGGTGATCCCTTTGATCCATCGGTGATTGACAAGGATATTCAGACGCTGAATGCCCAGGGGTATTTTGGCGATATCCGCGTCGAAGTGGAAGACGGGCCTGGTGGTGGCAAGATCGTCACCTTTGTTCTGCAGGAACGTCCGATCATTCGCGATATCACCTACACCGGGTTAAAGTCGATCATCGAAACGGACGTTTTAAACAAACTTCGTGAAAAGGGCGTTCGCCTTTCGAAAGAAATCCAATACGATCCGGTTATCGTGAATAACGCAGCAAGAGTGATCGAAGATCTCCTTGCGGAAAAAGGTCACCCGAACGCAGAGGTTACACCGCAGGTTGAAGAGATCTCGGCCGCCGCTGTAGGCGTCAACTTCATCGTTAACGAAGGTCCGCGCGTCCGGGTCGTCAGTATCAACTTTACCGGTAACAAAGTTTTCTCTGAAAAGCAGCTTCGCAAGTCGATGAAACTGGTTAAACCGGCCAGCCTCTTTACGGTGTTTACTGGAAAGGACGTCTACTTTAAAGAGAAACTGGCGGCGGATCTGGACCGCGTTCGTTTCTATATGGGAACGAAGGGTTACATCCGATCCGTGATCGGCGAGCCCAGAGTCGAAGAGATCGGCGAAGTCAAGAGCAAGCTTCCCCTTCGTATTCCGATCCTGATGAAGCCCAAGAAGGATCTCGGATTGCGCGTTGTAGTGCCGGTAGACGAAGGCAGACTGTACCGTCTTGGCAAAGTCGATATCGAAGGCAACACGGCATTTCAAAAGAGCCAAATCCTGAATGTGCTGGGAATGAAACCAGGCGACGTCGTTAATGCCGAGAGAATCCAAAAGGGTGTTTACGAGAATTTAAAGGACCTGTACGGCAGCCTTGGTTACGTACAGTTCAGCCCGAATATCTCACAGGAATTCACTGAGCCTCCCGGTTCGAACGAAGGAACCGTCGATTTCAAAATAGAAATCGAAGAAGGACAGCAATTCACGGTTCATCGGATCAATTTCGAAGGTAACCACTTTACCAGAGACAAAGTCCTGCGCCGCGAGGTATTCATCAACGAAGGCGACATCTATAACCAGCAATACTGGAAAGCTTCGCTCCTTCGCCTGAACCAGCTCGGTTATTTCAACGAGATCAAGGAAGAGAATGCCAATTTCAGATTCGACGATAAGAACAGCCGTCTGGACATCGATCTGAAGGTGGAAGAGAAGGGTAGACAGCAGATCCAGTTCACTGGCGGCGCTTCGGCAATCGGTGGATCGTTCTTCGGTCTGACTTATTCAACAAATAATTTCCTCGGCTACGGTGAAACGCTTTCACTGTCAGCACAGGCCGGAAACCGGCAAAAGTATTTTCAATTCGGTTATACCGAACCTTATTTCCGGGACAAGCCGATAAGTTTGGGATTCACGGTTTTCCACAGCAGCCTGCAATATTTCAGTGGACAAGGCTTAACGATAGCCGGCGCGCAGATTGATCAGTTGGGAATCGCCAATCAGGACTTGTTCACGCAGGAGTCGACCGGTGGAACAGCCAGCATCAGCGGTCCATTCCAGGCGTTCGGTCCATTGAAATTCCTCAAGCCGCGATCGAGCCTTGCCCGCTACGGCCGAATAGGATTGACCTACGCTTTTTCCAGAAACAGGATCACTTCGCCGACCCCGACAAACAATGACCCGTTGACTCAGGATTTCATTATCTTCGATCAACCGAGCTATACGGTCAGCACGATCCAGCCAACTTTCAGTTATAGCTCTCTTAACAGTTCATTGGATCCCACGTCTGGTAAGAGTCTATTCGTCGGAATTGGTATTACGGGCCTCGGCGGCAGCGTTAAATACTTTGCTCCAACGGTGGAATACAAGCAATTCCACCCGCTAAACCGGTTCAAGTTTAACGACAAACCCACAGTATTGGGTTTCCGCGTTCTGGCCGGCCACATAGCGCCTTTTGGTTCCAGGTTTAACTCGAATTCTCTGTCATTCATAGGCGGTATCCCGGTTGCGTCGAGGTTTTTCCTTGGCGGTGACGAAACGATCAGAGGGTTTAACGTCGTATCGGTTTCGCCGGAAGCCCTGGTCACTTCATTTGCCACGACGCGAAACGTGGTTGCTGTAGACCCTAATGATACGACTAATACTCCTCTGACTGTCCTTCCGGACAATGGAAACTTCACTGGCAGCGGAAGACAGGTAGCGCAGAGCACGATTAATCAGTTCACGTTTAGCGGGAACGGAGGCGCGAATCCGCTTACCATCGGAAGCGTCTTTACGCCGGTCGGCGGCGATACTGAGCTGCTGTTCAATGGGGAATACCGAATCAACATATTTGGACCGGTGACCGCCGCGGCTTTCCTTGATATAGGCTCGGTATTCAACCTCCATAAATTGGCTGATCAGACATTTACCAGTACGTTTTCACCGATTACAGGTATCAATCAGGTTGGTGGAATTCCTCTTCTGGAGGTCGTGAATCCGTTTGGTCAGTTAGCCACGGCGGACGAGCTTGCGGCTGCCAGAGCAGCCAGCCCTGAAACGCCGCCAGGAGGATTTCCGCCCGGGTATACTCCGGTGAATTTCAACGGCGAAATACAGCGGCAGAGCCTGGTGTCACTCCACAGTGCCGTGGGCGGAATTCTTGATAATTACCGAGCTTCGCTTGGTATGGAAATGCGAGTTCAGGTTCCAGTGGTTAACGTGCCGTTCAGACTGATTTTTGCCTATAATCCGAACGCCAGAGTCTGTAACTTGAACTTGCCAAGCTGTGGTGACCCTACAATCTTGTTTTTGGAGAAAAAGTTTCAGTTCCGATTCAGCATCGGACGAACTTTCTGATGATTTAGCGATCCTGACGAGCAACAAAAATACATTATTTTGTCCATAGTTCTTGCTCGTCAGGGTCTCTCAGGCTTGCTATAATTTCCCGTTTAGGAGATCAAGAGTTTTATGAAACCTTTAAGGCTGATTGCCATTCTGGCATTTGTGGCAGTCTGCTCGGCAATTGTTAGTGCTCAAGTACCAACAGCAGGACAGACGGCTCCCACATCCAAATCATCCACTTCAAGTGGCAAAACCGGCGTTGTCCGATGCGTTAATACTAATCTCTTTAGAGATGGTATCCTCGAGCTGAAACAGAAACGTGACAAGCTTAATACGGAATTCGATCCAAAGAATCAGCAGCTCACCGCAATGCAGAACGAGATGAACCAGATTGAGAACGAGCTGCAAAAGCAGGGCGATAATCTGACCCCTCAAACCCGCGAGGCAAAGGCTCGTCGCCTGGATCAGTTAAAGCGCGACTATCAATACAAAGTGCAGGATACCAATGCAGCGGCAGCCCAACGCTGGAAAGATGAAACAGCACAAATTTTCGACAAGCTGGACAAGTTTTTCAAGGATTATGCTGCAAAACACAATATTACAATCGTTATAGATATAGGCGCCGCCAGCCAGGCTCAAGTGTTGCTCTATCTTGCGCCCGGTATGGATATAACGAAGGAATTCATGGACGAATATAATCGGGCCAACCCGGTAGCTGCGAATACTACCGGACCGACAGGCACTACCCCCGCCAAGCCTTAGTTAGAGGGACACAACAGGAGTACGCTGAGGCAAAGAGAGTTGGCGAGCAATTTTAATTTTCCGGTTTCGCAAGGAGTTTTTATGAGACGAATGATGCTTGGGGTCGCGGCACTGATGCTGTCCGCCGCACCGTTAGCTTTTGGACAGCAGCCGACAGGCCAGCAGGCCTCCGTCGGAGTGGCAACACCTCCCGCCACATTCAACGTAAAGGTAATCGTCACGGCAGCTTTTCCAAATGGAATCAATGAGCTGCGCGCCAAGTACGAGTTACTGACAAACGAGTTCAAGCCGCAGGCAACGCAGGTTCAGAACCTTCAACAGCAGATCGCTGGGCTGGAAAACGAACTCCAAAGTCAGGGTCAGATCATGAAACCCGAAGTTGTGTCCGCAAAAACTTCGCAGCATGATCGACTGCAGCTGGAGCTTAAGCAGACTCAGGAACGAGCACAAGCCGACTACCAGCAGCGCATGCAAGAGGTTGTCGGTCCGATTTTCGAGAAGATCGACAAGTTCCTTGAGGCTTATGCGCAGCAGCGGGGAATCTCACTGATTCTCGACGCCAGCAACAATCAACAGAATCCTATTCTGGCGTTCGTCGGGGCAGATGCCGATATAACCCAGGATTTTATGACCGAGTACAATCGCGTAAATCCGGGCCCGGCGCCTACTTCAACAACGCCGACGACGCCTAAGACGACGCCTGCGACAAATCCTGCGACTAAGAAACCAGGAAGCCCGGGTCGTCCATAACAGCAGTCTGAAAATTTTAAATTGGAATAATGGGCTGAGAGGACCGATGGTCACTCGGCCCATTATTTTGCTGTCAGCCCGGGAAGTCATTCACCTATGTCTTCGCATCGTCTGTCTGAAGTTGCGGCACATATCAATGCAAAGCTAAAAGGCGACCCCGACCTTGTGATCGAGCGCGTTCAGCCGTTCGATAATGCGCAACCGGGCGACATTGCCCTGGCGGCAGATATTGGCTACCTCGGGCGTTTGAACGAAAGCGGCGCTTCGGCATTCATAGTGCCAGAGCGGTTGCCGGACGGCGTTAATTTGACCGATGGTCTGAACCTGCTGATTACATCGAAACCAAAGCTTGCTTTTGCCAGAGCAATCCAGTTTCTGCACATCTCTGATCGCGTTGCGACCGGAATTGACCCAAAAGCACTAATCGGGACAGATACCAGAATCGGTGCTGAGCCATCTGTTTATCCTGGAGTTGTAATCGGCCGCGGCTGTGTGCTGGGTGACCGAGTTACCATTCACCCGGGCTCGGTCATCGGAGACGACGTCGTCATCGGAGACGACACGACCCTTTATGGAAATGTAACCATCTACGAAAAATGCCAGATCGGAAGCCGGGTGATCATTCACGGCGGAACGGTTATCGGTGCAGATGGATTTGGCTTCGTTCCTGACGAAAATGGAGCACAAGTAAAGATTCCCCAGACCGGCAATGTAGTAATCGAGGACGACGTGGAGATCGGCGCCAACTGCTGCATCGATCGCGCGACATTTGGATCGACTGTTTTGCGAAGAGGCGTCAAACTTGACAACCTGATACAGGTTGCTCACAATTGCGCGCTTGGCGAAGATACGGTAGTAGCTGCGCAGGTGGGTTTATCGGGCAGTACAACTGTTGGGCGACATGTGATCATCGCCGGGCAAGCCGCCACAAATCAACACGTAACCATAAACGACAATGTTGTGGTGGGCGGCCAGGCCGGAGTTACAAAGGACGTTAAAGCCGGGCTGTTCGTGGCAGGCACACCGGCACAGGATCACAAACAGTGGAAACGCGCGCAGGTTCTCGTATCAAGGTTGCCGGAATTGTTTGACAGACTGAAACAAGTCGAAAAGCAACTGGATGGTTCCAAAGACAAGACAGAATCGAAAAGTTAGGTTGAGACAGCCCTAAAAATAAAAAATGGAAACAATACTCGACACACGACAGATTCAAGCGATCATTCCCCATCGCTATCCGTTCTTGCTGGTTGATCGAATTGTTGAATTCGAGGCGGGGAAGCGGATTGTCGGAATAAAAAGCGTCACTTCAAACGAGCCATTCTTTCAAGGCCATTTCCCTGGAATGCCGATCATGCCGGGCGTTTTGATCGTTGAGGCTATGGCTCAGACAGCGGCGGTTCTTGCACTGCGCGATCTGCCAGATCGGGAAAAACAACTATCGCTCTTTTCGACGATAGACAACGCAAAGTTCAGACGTCCTGTTGTACCGGGCGATACTCTGGTGCTTGAGCTTACTGTGCTAAAAGCTCGCGCCCGATATTGTCGCATGCGAGGAGAGGCCAAAGTTGACGGTCAACTGGCGGCCGAATGCGAGATAGGTTCGTCGCTTGCCGACAGGGAGGTTCTGTTTAAATAAGGCAAACATCGGCGTTGATTGTTGCCGCTGATTCAGCCGGCCGCTTTTATGAGTATTCATACAACTGCAATTGTTAGCCCAAAAGCCGAAATTGGCTCAGGCGTTGAAATCGGACCTTTCACAGTTATTGGCGATGATGTAGTTATTCACAACGACGTCAGCATCGGTTCTCACTGCAATATTCACGGACCAACAGAGATCGGATCCGGCAATATATTTTATCCGCACGTTTCCGCGGGCACTGAACCACAGGATCTGAAATTCAAAGGGGAAAAGACTCGACTGTTGATAGGCGAGCGAAACGTCTTCAGAGAGTTCATTACCCTGAACCGGGGCACTGCTGGCGGCGGCGGCGTCACAACGATTGGCTCTGACGGATTCTTTATGGCGCAGGCGCATATAGCCCATGACTGTCACGTCGGTGATCGCGTGATTATGGCTAACGCGGCAACGTTAGCCGGGCATATAACTGTCGAAGATGATGCGCAGATCGGCGCCTATTCCGGAATGCATCAATTCTGTCGCGCCGGTAAGCATGCATTCGTGGGTGGTTATTCTGTCGTGGTTAAAGACCCGCTTCCGTATGCAAAGAGCGTCGGTAACCACGCCAAATGTTATGGCGTGAACACGATCGGGTTGCAGCGCAAAGGCTTCAGCGAAGAGGCAATAAAAAAGATACATCACGCGTTTAAATTGCTGCTTACTTCGAAATTGAACACGACACAAGCGGTAGATGCCATGAAGGCGGAGCTTGGTGGAACTCCGGAGATCGATTATTTAATCAGCTTCATAGAGACATCAAAACGCGGCGTAATAAAATAGCGGGAGTCGGGGATCAGTGGCCAGGGATCAGAATTCGGGAATCGTAGCCATATATCCGAAAACATTTTTAGGAGACGGCGGTCATGGATCAGGGATCGGTTAACAATAGCTTTACTGATCACCGACCCCCGACCCCCGGCCGCTGTTTCGGCCTTGTTGCCGGTAACGGCAAATTTCCATTCCTGGTCCTGGATGCGGCCCGCTCTCAAGGCCATGATATGGTCGTCGCCGCCATCAAAGAAGAAACCTTTCCCGAGATCGAGAAATATACTTCACGCATCGAATGGATGGGCATCGGTCAGCTCGGTCGATTGATTAAATATTTCAAACGCGAAGGCGTTACCCACGCCATGATGGCCGGCCAAGTGAAACACGTCCAGCTGTTCAGCGGCGCAATTCCGGACTGGAGAATGGTTAAAGTCCTGGCCAGCCTGGTGCGAAAGAATACTGATTCGTTGATCGGTGCAGTTGTTCGCGAGCTGGAAAGCGAAGGCATTTCGTTCATTGATTCAACGGCATTTCTAGAGCCGCTGTTATCTCCCGGAGGCGTTCTAACGAAACGCGCGCCTGATCAAAACGAGCTGGGCGATATCGAATATGGTATCGAGGTGGCCCGCTCAATTGCGGGACTCGATTTGGGCCAAACCATAGTTGTAAAAGACAGGGCAGTTGTTGCCGTCGAAGCAATGGAAGGGACCGACGCCACCATCCTTCGTGCAGGCGAGATACTGCGCAACCAACCTTTCAGCGTGATCAAGGTTGCAAAGCCGAAACAAGACATGCGGTTCGATGTGCCGGTAATCGGGGTTCCGACGATCGAATCAATGATCAAAGCCGGTGGAAAGGTTTTGTCGATAACGGCGGGCAAGACTCTTGTTTTTGACCGCAGTGGCGTTATCGAGCTTGCAGATAAAGATAATATTGCGATTATTGGCTCCGCGCATCAATCCGGCGAAGCAGCTAAATGAAAATCTCTGCTACGATCATCACACTGAACGAAGAAAAGAAGCTGGCTCGCGCACTGGAATCCCTCGTTCCGGTTGTTGATGAAATTGTCGTTGTTGATTCCGGCAGCGCCGATTCTACCGAGAGCATCGCTCGTCATTTCACCGATAGATTCCTGTTTAATAAATGGCCGGGCTACGCCGCGCAAAAAAATTATGCGGCGGCGCAGGCAAGCAATGACTGGATTCTCAGTCTTGATGCCGATGAATGCCTGAGTTCGGAGCTTCAGCATTCCATTATCGAGATCAAGAAGACCCCCTTGTCAGTTGCCGGATACAAGTTCCCGCGAAAGACACTTTATATAGGGCGATGGATCGAACATTCAGGTTGGTATCCGGACCGAAAAATAAGACTCTATGATCGCAACGCCGGCCGATGGGAAGGACAATTCGTTCACGAATCTGTCAAAGTCGACGGCGAAGTCGGAACGCTTTTCGGCGATTTGCTTCACTACAGCATAGACAGCATTTTTGATCACGCCAAGGTTGCAAATAGATATACGGACCTGGCGGCGGAGGAGATGTTTGCGCGCAATCGCAGGGCAAGGATTACCGATTTTGTTTTTCTGCCGTCAGTTACATTCGTGAAAAGTTATCTGTTGCAGCAAGGCTTTCGCGATGGCCTGCCGGGTTTTTGCATAGCCAGCTTCGCGGCATATTATGTATTTCTGAAATACGCAAAGCTGTGGGAACTATGGCATCAGCCGAATTGCAGCAAAGAGGAATCCGCAGCAAAAAATAAGTCTGCCGGCAACGGCAAATAGCAGGTATTTTGAGGCGGCTCTGCCGCTTTGATGTGCGGTGGGTCTTTGACCCACTGGAGAGATTAACACTCCTTTTATCTGTGCGGCTGTGCCGCTAAGTGGCGGCGCAGCCGCCAGGAGGTGCAGATAAGCGTCCCCGGAAGGGCAAGCCCTTCAGCACATCGAAGCGGCAAAGCCGCAAAAAAGAAATGAGTTCGGCAGCAGTACCACAATTGCCCCACTCCATAGTTATTTCGGCGCAGATTTAATTCTGCAACCTGATTTCTGACAAGCCGTTCTTGATTTCCACTCGTTCGCCAGGCGAAAGGTTTTTTTGAGGAGAGAGAATCACTCGATCGTCCGGTCGTAACCCTGATTCAATCTCTACTTGATCGCCGAGGATTCGTTTAACAGTTACATCGCGTAACGCGCATTTGTCTTGACCACCCTCTGAACTCACAACATATATCTGTCGTGATATCCCTCCCTGTAGCTCGACATCGTTGATAAATGCAGTTCTGGGAATGGAAATCACCGATTCGTCGCGAGCAATATGCACGTTAACGGCAAGACCCGGAATCAAATCGTGACCACCGATTACGTCTGCCAGGTAACCTAAAGCATTACTGGCCGCATCGGCCACTGCGTCAACTCTGCGAACGCGAGCCGTAGCGACAACTCGGTCGCTTTCAGCGAGCGATAGGTCGAGTTTCGAGCCAACGGATATTTTCGTTTTTTCGTTTAGAGGCAACAGAAACCTGACCTCAAGCGGCCCAACTTGCGATATTTCAAACAATTTATCATTTCTAATAATATTTGAGCCAAGACGCGTCAAACGGCGGACGACGATGCCATTAATTGGCGCGCGAATTATAGTCTTCTCTAGTTCCAATTTGACCGAATCCAGATGCGCTTGAGCTACCTGGGTGCTCAATCGCGTTTTTTCCAGTTCTTCGATAGACCCATCAAGCCGAAATTGTGCCTGCTCTATCTGACTTTCACTGGTGAGGCCGTCTTTGAACAGACGCTGCGTACGGTCCAGTTCGCTGCGATTGACCTTTACCAGCGCGTCGTACTGGCGTTCTTCCACCCTTGAACGTTCAATTTCCAGTGAGGCCTGACGTAGTTGCGACCGCAGATCGCCCTCGTCCAGTTGCGCCAATATTTGGCCTTTAGCGACACGCGAGCCTTCCTGACCATCAAGGCTATTTAATATCCCATCTCTCTGCGCAAGAACTACGACTTCGTTTTCCACAGAGAGCACGGCGGGAATCAAACGCTCTCCCGGCGCGGTGGCAGGTACTGTGAAGACTTCAACGGAAACAGGTCTTAATGAAGGCGAATCAGAGTTGGACTTCGCGGCCACTACCGGCTCGCCAAGGCGTCCGGATCTGCCGTTGCAACCAGCAAACGTCAAAAAACCAAGTACGAACAAGGTTGCAGCTATTCTTCTGTTCATGCGCCCTCTCCAATGGCGGCTTCTTCGACCTCTTCGTCGTTCTCATCCATTGACGCTAGCAAAGGAATTGATATCTTTACTTTTCGTCGCTTCTCGGCCAGCCATTCGGAAAATAGCGTTGACTTGATCGTTTGGCGGATTTCCTCATCCAATTTAGCTGGTTTGATTGCCTCGATTTTGATCAGGTGCCATTCTGAATCGAGTTTAAACGGACCGATTATTTGATCAGGCTTCGAGCCGAACACCGCTGATTCGACGACCGGGTCCAAGTCCGTTCGAGCTATCACTCCAACATGCCCGCCCAATTTTCTCGTTTCATTATCGACGGAGTGCTCTCTCGCAAGTTTGTGAAAGTCGGCTTCTTCCTCGATAAGTTGCGCACGCAATTCTTTTGCGACATCCTCACTTTCGAGAACTATTCTCGAGATAGCGGCGGCGTCAAATCTGAGCTTGTTCTCTGCAAAATATCGTTCGATCTGTCCGTCAGCGATGGCTTCCGCCACTTTTGACGTGAGTATCGTGCGCTCCAGCTCGGTTTCCCAATCGGTAAGCGTCAGGTGATGGGAATCCAGCCATGCTTCCAGTGCCTCGACTTCGTGCAACTCGCGCGACAATCGAAACTGATCGGCCGCTTCCTGAAGTTCTTCGTCGGTGACTTCGATGCCGCGTTCTTCCGCGGCCTGCCTTATCAATTCGGCGTCGATTGCGGATTCGAAGATATGCAGAGCATCATTGAACTTTGCCTGCCTAAGCAAATCAAAAAGGCTGACCGTCTCATCGCCAATCTCGATCGCTGGTATGTCGTCCAATCTCATAATTTCGAAATCGCCCGGAATCAATGTGCCGAGCCGCTGGCGTCGCTCTTCAATTTGCGAAACGGCTCGAGAATGAGGTTCAGAATGCTTTTACGTTCCGTCACCACTTCCGCTGTCAGGGAGAGCCCTGGTTTCAAAGGAAATGTCTTGCCTTGAGCGCTGACGCTATCGGTCGAAGATTCGATAGTAACCTTGTAGTATGAACCAATCTTCTCGTCGATCTGGGCATCAGGCGAGACTGTAAGAACTTTTCCCTCGACGATGCCATAATCCTGGTATGGGAATGCGTCCAGCTTCAGCTTCGCTGGCAAACCTGGCTCGATAAAGGCGATGTCCCGGTTTGAAACCTGCGCCTCGACGACCAATCGCGCTCCAGCCGGAGCTATCGCGCCAATCTGTTGGCCGGCCGCAACTACGACACCCGTGCTGCGAACATCCATTTTCGTGATCAGGCCGGTGATAGGAGCTCTTACGCTTGTCTGATCCAGAGATAATTGCGTGGCCGCGATGTCGCTTTCCAGGCGATCAATGCTGTTCTGTCTGTCGAGGGTTTCGGCAACAGGCCCTTTTGAAGCTTGCAATTGCCGAAGCTGCTCTCGGCTTGTCATCAATTGTTCGCGAAGCTTGTTGAGTTTGCCTCGAAGCTCAGCGCCGTCCAACTGAACAATGATATCGCCCCGCTCGACTTTGTCTCCTTCGCGAGCGCGCACCGCCTGCACTTGGCCCGCGCCTATAGACTGGACTGGCCGCACGTAACCTTCCGGCACCAGCGATCCTCGCGCCTCGACGGTGACATCAACACGGCTGAAATAAGCCCATATCAAAGCAGTCGCAACAAATCCCACTACAACATACAGGAGTCCGCGCGCGGCCCACGAAGGCAACTCCGTCAGGACATCGGCAACTTCAGGTGAAGCATCGGCGCCTTGAGGAGGCGTCCACGATTTGCCGAGTGTTGCAAGATCAATTGCTTGATTATTGTTGTCCTCTGCCATTTTAATCAGAACAAGGAACCAATATTTCGAAATCGGTCAGTTTTCGGACGGCGCCAGAGTCCAATCTGATTCCTTCGTCTTCAGCAATTTGCTGTAAAACCTCACCGGTTGGACGTCCGTCGAAATAATGCAACAGGTTCATCATCGGTTTCGGTAATTCAAGAGGATCGAATTTGCTGTAAGTGGTCACGCGGTCACCGTCGCTATTCGATCTCACTAACTGTATCGGGGCCTGTCGAAGTCGTTCCGGTACGATATGGGATGTTAATTCCTTATGCGCCTGTCTCGTCAGCAGGGCGAGTGTCGGGACTTTTGGACCGCACCGTTCGAGTACATCACTCCAGCCCAGCGGTCTAACCAACTCTGCGCACTCCTGGTAAAACTCACGTTCACGGTTATGCCAATTGCCCCATATTCGCTGATATCGTTTTTCGTCTACATTTCCGTCCAGAGCGCTTCCATCGATTTTCGATGTTCCATTATTAGCCTGACTGGCATTGAGACAGCGCAGCGCTTCAGTACCTGGATTGAGCTGAAGCACGCACCACTCAGCCAGCTCTTCTTCAACAGCAGAAAAGAGCTGTCGCATCAATTCCCAGAATTGCATTCCAACAATTCCGCGATCGAATTTGCAAAACCAGAACGCACAAACGTTGCCGCGGTATTTCCAGATACCGCAATGTCCGCTTTGTTCGACGTAATGAGGGCACAGCAGAGACTGGCTTCGGCCAAACGCATTAACACTTTCTTTGTATAGCAGCGAATAGACTGCAGGACGACCAACACCAAACGGACTCACGACGCATTTTGAGCTGATTCTGGCCTCGACGCTTCTTCGGCCAAATTCCATTTCAGGGCTTTCGTCAGCAAGGATGCGCCCGACTGTAAAATTCGGCAATTGAGGCAGGTAAGTACAGCATTTTGATTTGGCGCTGAAGTAGTAACCTGTATCGTTATTTGCTTCGTTTGAAGGGGTAACCATTGCGCAATCGTCACAGGTCGCGCTGGTCTCGCGCGGGATAGGTCCAGCAAGGATTTCGTTAATCCAATCCTCGTACAGCGGAGGTAAGTTAGCATGTTTTTCGTTGACCATTTTACGTCCAGATACAAATCTTTTACGTTCCGGTCGAATCACCCGAGATCTCAATGGGACCGCTCGAATCCTCTGTTGCGGTGCCGAGACTGCGTGCTGTCTTGGGCACAAACTGGATTAATCCTGCCGCCCCAGAACCAGCAGGCTTTCCACCTCTTACTCTTTCAAGTTCGGGTTTCGTCAATTCGCGATTTGCATTATTCAACCTATCGACCTTAACCCGCTGTTGCTTCCTTTTCATTGAATTGTCCTTATCATTTCCAAGGCCGGATAACCGTTCTCAACTCTTAATGGTTTTGTCTTGCGCTTTCGCCTGAGTGACGGTGACATCCTGTTGAATTTCGAAGATCTTTGTTTGTGTATCCTGTAAAATTTTCCATCGCTCCGCGCCAGACTGTTGGTTATCAGCGCCGCCTCTGACTTGCTTCAGGTCATTTGCGTTGAGTTTAGATTTTGATTTCGAAAGCTTGTTTATTTTTACGCGATTACGACTCGTGGCTGTCATCGCGCCACTTTTCTTCTGTCCCATGGCATTCTCCTGACAACTTTCAGTTAAATTCGGCTCTCACGGTTTTGCGCCGAAACTCTCTGTCAAAGTGGAACCCGCATCCGAGCTGGTTTTTGTCTTAACCTCGCACTAGAATCGGACAGAGCCATCCGTGAAGCTGGATTCCGTCACCTTCTGCTTAACCACTGTGTTCGATGTTCCGTCCGAAACGCCGCCCTTTACTTTTTTCATCTGTTTTCCGGACAACTCTTTCTTATCGCTGCTCAGCTCTGCGACTTTCGTCCTCGGAGCACGTTTCTGATTTGATTTGTTTGTTTTTCGCATAAGTCATTTCACCTCAGTTTGCTATCGATTTTACAAGGATCGTACCAACCGTGGCCAGAAGAGAACCCAGGCTTTTCTGGCCGCCGCCGGTAGCGCTCTTGGCATAAGCTCCCGCGTCTGTGTTCAAGGTTTCGTCCGATACTCCGCCTTTTACCTTTTTCATCTGCTTTCCTGTCAGGCTCTTTTTATTACCGGCAAGCCCCTCAACCTTAGTTCTCGGCGATCGTTTCCGATCTGATTTTCTGATTGCTGGCATGAATTCGCTCCGTTATTTTTCCAATTGACTTCACTCGAATAGCACCGACCTGCGACTAAAGAGCACCCAGACTCATCGCGAAAGAGTTTCCGTTATGGTAACGTTGACCGCGTTATTGGCGGTGTAATCAATCCCATTTGAGCCCTTTGCTCCGCCCTTTACATTCTGCAATTGAGTGGGGGTTAACTCTTTCTTATCACCGGCAAGCTCTTCGATCTTTGTTCTGGCTGGACGTTTCTGACCAGTCTTTTTTGCCTTAGTCATTATTCAGTACCTCCGGGTCTGGGTTTATGTAAGCACTACGCGATTTCTGAAAGATTGGATTTTCTGGTCAACTAGCTCTCTATCTGCTGGCTGTTCAGGTAATAATAGAGCTCGCGCCGCTGCATCAGGCTGTAGTGGTCGCCCATCTCAACAATTGCGCCTTTATCCAGAACGATGATCAGGTCGGCGTTTCGAACGGTGCTCAGCCGGTGCGCGATAATGAACGTCGTTCGATCTTTCAAAATGTTGTCCAGGTTTTGCTGGATCGCGCGTTCGCTTTCGGTGTCCAGCGCGCTGGTGGCTTCATCGAATACTAATATCCGCGGCTTTTTGAAAAGGGCCCGCGCAATCGCGATACGCTGTTTTTGACCGCCCGATAGACTTTGGCCGCGCTCTCCTATTTTTGTTTCGTAACCTAACGGAAGCTCGCTGATGAATTCGTGCGCTCCGGCCAGCATCGCCGCTCCGACGACCTCCTGAAGAGGCGCGTCCGGATCACCGAACGCGATATTTTCCCGTATGGTTCCGCTGAAGAGAAAAACATCTTGCGGCACGACGCCTATCTGGTCTCGCAGGCTATTAATAGCGACTTGTCTGGTGTCGAAACCGTCGATCAGGATTCTTCCTTCGCTTGGCTCGTGCAATCGCAGCAACAGGTTCGCGAATGTTGTTTTTCCTGAACCGCTGCGTCCGACCAGCGCGACGGTTTGTCCCGGATAGATCTCTACATTTATGTTCTGAAGCGCATTCCTGTCTGGTCGCGTCGGATAGCGGAACGTGACATTATCGAATTTGATCTGCCCGCGAATCGACGGCAGCCGGATCAGCGATTTCTTTGTGACGTCTTCTTCAGCCTGGGCATCAAATACATCGTTCAAGCGTTCAAGCGCGATGTTGATTCCCTGGAACTCGTTCCATAAATCCAGAAGACTAATGATCGGTCGCGTGATATTGCCGACGAGGACATTGAATGCCACCAGCTGACCAACGGAGAGATCGCCCGACAGGACCAAATGCGCTCCGTACCAGAATAGAAAAACGGTGTTAACCGTTTGCAGAATATTGCCGACTGAAAACGCAGTCACATTCAGCATCGCGGTGCGAAACTGGACGTTCAATGCTTTTGTCATTAAGCCTTCCAGCTTCCACCGCACCTGACGCTCCGCCGCCGTCGCCTTGACCGTTCCGACTCCGCTGATCGTTTCGACCATGTGCGAATCTGCTTCGGCCTCTTTCTCGAATGATTCGCGGTGCTGGCGTTTCATTTTCGGTGTCACGACTAGAGTCAGGATCGCGTAACCCGGCATGAACGCCAGCGCCACAAGCGTGAGATTGACGTTGTAAAACAACATCAACCCGAGATAGACCACGATCATCAGTGAATCGAGGATCACACCCAATGCGCGTCCTGTTAGGAAATCCCGGATTCGGGCATTCTCGTTAAAGCGTTTAATGATGTCGCCAACCTTGCGCTCTTCGAAGTAGCGCATTGGCAGGCTCAGAACATGCTTGTAAAAATTCACAAGCATCTGCAGGTCAATCCGCCGCGTTGTATGAAGCAGCAGATAATACCTGAGCGCCACCGTCGCCGTCTGAAACACTGCTATCAACAGCATTCCGATCAGCATCACGTTCAGCAATGATTCGCTCTTGTGAACCAGAACCTTATCGACAATGACCTGAGTGAATATCGGCGACGCCAGCCCGAAAAGCTGAAGGATCAGTGACGCCAGCAGAATTTCAAAAAGAAGCTTGCGATAAGGCGCCAGTAGTGGAAGGAATCGCCTGAGCGTTGTCTGCGTTTCCTCAACCGTCTCCACTTTCGGCGTAGGCGACAGCAACAGCAAATAACCGGTCCAGCCTTTGACGAACTCTTCCTTTGTCAATCGTCGAAGACCTATCGCAGGGTCGGCGACAATAACGCTGTCTTCCCGCACTTCATAAAGCACAATGTAATGAAAGCCTTCCCAGTGTGCGATAGCGGGCGTTTCAACCGTTTTCAGATTTTCAAACGAAGCTCGAATTCCGCGCGCATGAAATCCCACTGCCTCTGCCGCTTCGGCCACGCTGAAAAGCGATGCGCCTTCGCGACCGACGTGCGCCAGTTCCCGCAGTCGATTGATCGATACGTGCTTTCGATAATAACGAAGGATCATCGACAGACAGGCCGCGGCGCAATCGGTTTCGCTCAATTGCAAAAGTGCGGGATAACGCCTGGCGCGACGCGGTTTATAGATTTGTTCAGGTGGTTCGGGCGCCGGAGGCAACTCTGCTGCGAGAGCAGGTTTAGCAGCCAAACCGTTGCCGTTCTGGTGAAGCGCCGCGGAACTATATCCGGAAGCGATACTGACAATCGCGTCCTTCACTTTCGGCGCGTGATTCATCAGGCGATCGAAGTCATTTTTCTCGAGACGAAACGCGCTCAACTGCTGTTCGGCGACCACCGTTGCCGCGCGCGGACTGCCGGTCAAAAGGGCCAGCTCGCCGAAACTGTCGCCGCCTTTAAGATGATTAAGGACCTTTCCGCCATCGCTGTCCTTGATCACCTTTGCGCTGCCGTTGCGCAGAATGTAAAACGCGTCTCCCGTTTCCCCCTCGCGTACAATCGCTTCGCCGGCCGCATAGTCAGCGGGCCGAAGCATTCCCAACAGCTCGCGAATCTCTTTCGGAGACATTGGAGAAAAGACCGTGCAGACTTTCAGGAAATTGCGGATCGAGAGTTCAGAAATGTACCTGGCGAAATATTCTTTCAGGCTGGGATGATTCTTCAGAAGATCATCAAAATCCTTTTTGCTCAAACGTAGAAGGACAAGATCCCCCGATGCGCGAACGGTATATTGTCGTTTCGACTCGGTAAAAACGCCTTGCTCGCCGAAATGGTTCCCGCGCGTAAGGTTTCCCACGGTGATCTCTTCGCCCGAAGCGTTTTCTGCGATGACGCGGGCTCGACCAGAATAAACCGTGTAAAACGAGTCAGATATATCTCCAGCCCGGCAAACGTTTTGTCCGATTGTAAAGTGAACCAGCTCAAACCGGCGGGCGAACTCCTCCATCTCATCGTCTCTTAACAGAGAAAAGAGAGAGGAATCCTTTAGCAACTCTTTTAATTCGGTTACGTCCAAGAGAAACGTTCTCCGATTTACGTTTTTTCAGCTCGAACTGGTAATTCAGTGTTCCATCGGAAGCCTTGCCCGAAGACCTTTTAGTCCCGTCGAAGAAAACCGTTGGTCTTCTGGTCCGACTTACGACTTCGTTCAGGGAAACGGATTTTAAAGGTCGGCTAAATTGGAAAATTCAAATTGGAAACCCCGGGGGCTTGATCTCCAGACGCCGTGGCGGTTAGTGGCAATTTGTGGCATAGAGTGCTACGCAATCTAAACTTTGGCCAACTGCTGTCACACCTGTCACGGTTTGACCAAGTGCTTTGCTATCTATCAATACCGCCGTGACACCTGGTGTGACACACAAGTCATAAGCACCGAGTTTGGTCATTTGGTGTCACGGTCACATCGCGCAGCCAGACAACCAGATTCCGCCTTGTTTTGACTGTAGGTGTTGGTTATACTCAATTGGTTTAAGTGAGAGTGAAGAAAAATGGCGATTAGGGCGCAGTGCAGCGCCTTTCTAGTTCGGGCCGCCAGTTGCCCGAGTAAGCGTGCGAAAGTGGCGAAATTGGTATACGCACCAGACTTAGGATCTGGCGGGGAAACCCGTGGGGGTTCGAGTCCCCCCTTTCGCACCAGATAAGTCCCGGGTAAAAGCATACTGCTGCAAATTCCCGCCATATTTTTTACCAGAAAGGTGAGTTCAGATTGAAAACCGAGGTTAGCAGCTTAGCTGATTGCAAGCGCGAAGTATCGATTGAGGTCCCTGTTGATGAGGTAAATCGCGAGTTTGAAAAGGTCACGGGCGAGTATGCGCGTTACGCCAGCGTCCCGGGTTTTCGGCCCGGCAAGACACCAAAATCAGTAGTCAAAACACGATACAAAGATTCAATCCGAAACGAAGTAATGCAGCATCTGCTGTCACACGGACTTTCGCACGCCGTTAAGGATCATAACCTGAGAGTCATCGGCAATCCATCGTTCGATAACCTTACGGCTGAAGAAGGGAAGGCGCTTTCGGTTAAGGCCACCGTCGAAGTCATCCCGGACTTTAACCTGACTGAATACAAAGATTTAGAGATAACCAAGCGCGTGCCCACAATCACCGATGCGGATATTGACAGCGAGTTGAAGGCGCTGCAGGAAAAGAACGCCGAGCTGGTTCCGGCCGAAGATCGTCCAGCCCAGGATGGCGATTACATCACCGTCGATCTAAAAGGCAAATTCCTGTCGACCGAAGAACAGGACCTGACCGCCAACGACGTTGAGGTGATTATCGGAGCGCCGAATGTACAGACAGAGTTCTCTGATAACCTTCGAGGCGCAAAAGTCGGCGAAGAGAAGGTCTTTAAAGTGAAGTATCCGGAAGACTTCTCGTCCAAGGACCTGGCGGGCAAAGAACTCGAATATACTGCGCAAGTTACAGCTTTAAGAGCTAAAGAACTACCTGAAATAGACGATGAGTTTGCTAAGGGCTTAGGAGGCGAGATCGAAGGGCTTGAAGACCTCCGGAAGCGCATCCGCGAGGACCTGGAAGTCGCAGCCGAGCGGCATGCATCGAGTGTGATGCGTGATGAGTTGCTTGACAAACTTGTAAAGCTAAATCCGTTTGAAGTTCCTCCGACTCTCATTGAGCAGCAAACCCGGTCAAGAGTGGAATCTTTAATTCGAGATCTTGTTTACCAGCGCGTTTATCGTCCGGACACCGATATCAACCTTGAAAACATCAGAGAAGAAGCGCGCAACCTGGCGATCAGTGATGTTCGAGGCGCATTGATCCTGGAGCGTATTGCCGAACTTGAAAAAACCGAGGTAACCAACGACGAAATAGACCACGAGATTCAACATCTTGCTGACCGCAACGGCCAAACCTTTGAGGCGATGAAGAGCCGCTTGACAAAGGAAGAAGCGCTAGATAACATCAGAGATAACCTGAAGAATCGTAAAGCGCTTGACGTTGTTGTTGCCCATGCCAAAATCACAACGGAAGCAGTTACACACGAGGCTGCAAACGAAGCCGAGGAAACAGTAACTGAATCCGTTGCGGAGCAGGGGTAGGTTAAAGTCGCGGAGGACAGGTTAGGGCAATTTGAAGAGGCCCCAGTTCCATTTGGAAAGAAGGAGCCGCGATCCCGACTTGCCTGCCTTCCCTTTTTGTTTCCCGTTCTTATTCAATCAAAGAATATCGCAGGAAGCGCGGGTCGCGGAAGCATTACACAGAGGACTAGGCTTATGAATAGCTCAATACCGTACAATGCACTTGTTCCAATGGTGGTCGAGCAGACCAGCCGTGGCGAACGGGCGTTCGACATTTATTCACGCCTGCTGAAAGACAATATTATTTTCATCGGAACGCCGATCGACGATATGATCGCCAACCTGGTGGTAGCCCAGATGTTGTTCCTGGAAGCCGAGGACCCGGATAAAGACATTGCTCTTTACATAAATTCACCAGGTGGTTCAATTACAGCAGGGATGGCAATTTACGACACGATGCAATTCATCAAGCCTGACGTTATGACAATTTGTCTGGGACAGGCGGCATCGATGGGCGCATTGTTATTGACCGCAGGTACAAAAGGGAAGCGATTTGCGCTGCCTAATTCACGTATATTGATCCATCAGCCGTCCATCGGTGGCATCTCGGGACAGGCGACAGACATCCGCATTCATGCAGAAGAAATTATGCGCATGAGAGAGCTGACCAGTGGTATTCTGGCAAAACATACAGGTCAGTCGCTGGACATTATCGAGCACGATGTGGAGCGCGATCGGATTATGAGCTCTCAGCAAGCGCTCGAATATGGGCTGATTGACCAGGTAATCGCTCATAGAGAATAGTCAGGTAAGTAATAATGACGAACGTTAACACAGTTAGGGGTGGACACTGACACAATGGTGAGAAGAAGCGACGATACTTTGCGCTGTTCGTTCTGCGGCAAGAGTCAGAATGAAGTAAAAAAACTGATCGCGGGACCGACTGTATATATCTGCAATGAATGTATAGACATTTGCAACGAGATCATAACCGATGATGCGCAACAGGAAAGCGCCACCCATCGACCTGCCTTACCTAAACCGCACGAAATCAAAAAATTCCTGGATGATTACGTAATCGGTCAGGACGAAACCAAAAAGAAACTCGCCGTCGCGGTTTATCAGCATTACAAACGCATCGAGATGCGACGTCGCCCCGGCAGTGACGAAGTCGAAGTTCAAAAATCGAACATAATGCTGATCGGTCCAACGGGCACGGGCAAAACCCTGCTGGCGCAGACGCTGGCTCGGATGCTGAACGTTCCTTTCACGATTGTCGATGCGACGACGCTGACAGAAGCAGGTTACGTCGGCGAAGACGTCGAGAACATAATTCTAAAGCTGGTGCAGGCCGCCAACAACGACATCGATCGAGCGCAGCAGGGCATCATCTATATCGACGAAATCGATAAGATATGCCGCAAGGACGAGAACCCGTCGATTACACGCGATGTCTCAGGCGAAGGTGTACAACAGGCATTGTTGAAAATCCTGGAAGGCACCGTTGCCAACGTTCCACCGCAGGGTGGACGCAAACACCCGCACCAGGAGTTCTTTCCCGTAGACACGACTAATATACTGTTTATATGTGGAGGCGCATTCGTCGGACTGGAGAAGGTGATCGAGCGCCGAATCGGAAAGAAAGCTTTGGGATTTAACGCAAAGGTGCGGACTGCCCGTCAGAAAGCTGCCGACAATATTCTGGATCAGATCCAACCTGAAGACCTGATTAAATTCGGATTGATTCCTGAATTCGTCGGTCGGTTACCAGTGGTCGGAACGCTGCATGAATTGGACGAAGCAGCTTTGGTCGAGATACTGACTCAGCCAAAGAATGCGCTGATCAAACAGTATCAGAAGCTTTTCGATTTCGAGAATGTTCGATTGCGTTTTACGGATGATGCCTTGGCGGCGGTGGCCAAGATGGCATATGACCGTAAGGTTGGCGCCAGGGGACTGCGCATGATTTTGGAAGAGCTGATGCTGGATGCGATGTACACAATTCCGGCGCAGCGCAAAGTCAAAGAATTCATCGTTACGCGCGAAATGGTTGAAAGCCGTCGCGCAACGTTGCCGCTTCTGGAAAAGGCAGGCTAATTTTGAGTACTCTATAGCCAGCTGCGCGAATTAAGTGAGGTCGGCTGCTGGATAGTCTTTCTGCTGGATATATTTATGAACGAATTTCACGATGGAACGCCAGAAGATGTCGTGACGTACCCCATGGTTCCTATCCGCGAGGTCGTCGTTTTTCCCCATACAATGGTTGCTTTTACAATCGGTCGTAAGGCTTCGGTCTACGCCTTGGAGGAGGCGGAAGCCACCGACAAGATGATCTTTCTGTCGACGCAGCACGACGCGACCATCGACGAGCCGACCGCTGAACAGGTTTATCGTGTGGGAACGCTGGCGACAATAACGCACAGTCTTCACAAACCCGATGGCAACATCAAGGTCATGGTCGAGGGCGTGGAGAGAGCCAGAGCGGTTCGCATTGAAGAACGAAGAGGTTTCTGGCAGGCGACCCTGCGACGCGCGCGTATTACGCCCGAAAAGGGAGCGCGCATCAACACGCTGGTTGGGCGTGTAAGCTCGCTGATCGATCAATACGTTCGCCAAAGCCACGATCTGAATCTGGAATCACTGCACGCGGCGTTGCGAATCGAAGATCCGTCGCGCATGGCCGATACCGTCACCAGCAACCTGAAGATCAGCGTCGAAGACAAACAGGGATTGCTTGAGATATATCCGGTTCATGAACGCCTCTTGCGTTTGGTTGAGATTCTTGAGATCGAGCTTGATAAGGTTCACGTTGACCGTTCGATTCAGACCCGCGTCAAACGCCAGATGGAGCGCGCTCAACGCGAGTACTACCTCAACGAAAAGATCAAGGCGATCAACAAAGAGCTGGGCCGCAAAGACGAGAAGGCAGAGCTTGAAGAATTAAAGCAAAAGATCGAAGACGCAGGCATGTCAGCCGATGCCTACGAAAAGGCGATGACGGAGTTGAAGCGTCTGGAGCAGATGCCTCCGATGTCTGCTGAATCGACGGTATCGCGCAACTATCTTGACTGGTTGCTGGCAGTGCCGTGGAAGAATAAGTCCGAAGAGATTCGGGATATCAATCACGCTGAAAACGTTCTGAATACCGACCATCACGGTCTGGAGAAAATCAAAGAGCGTATTCTGGAATACCTTGCCGTGCGCCAGCTGGTTGAAAAGCCACGCGGCTCTATACTCTGCTTCGTCGGACCTCCAGGAGTTGGAAAGACTTCGCTGGGACGTTCGATTGCAAAGGCGACCGGACGAAACTTTGTCAGGCTTTCATTGGGTGGCGTACGAGACGAGGCAGAAATTCGCGGTCATCGTCGCACCTACATCGGCGCTCTTCCTGGACAGATCGTACAGATGATGCGCAAGGCGAATACGATCAATCCGCTGATCCTGCTGGACGAAGTTGACAAGCTCGGTGCGGATTTCCGCGGCGATCCATCTGCCGCTCTATTAGAAGTGCTGGATCCTGAACAGAACCACACATTCCACGATCATTACCTGGATGTTGAATATGACTTGTCGCAGGTGATGTTTATCGCAACCGCAAACGTTCTGCATTCGATACCGGGACCGTTGCAGGATAGATTAGAGATCATTCGGCTGTCCGGTTACACAGAACGCGAGAAACTGGAAATAGCCAAACGCCATCTGGTAGCCAAGCAGCTTGAAGCAAACGGATTGACCACGGATCAGGTTGATTTCACCGATGATGCGATAACAACCATCATTCAGTACTACACGCGTGAGGCCGGCGTCCGCAACCTTGAGCGCGAAATCGCTTCGGTTCTGCGAAAAACTGCTCGTAAAGTCGTTGCGGCTGGAACGGATGATCGTCAGGCTTTCCGCGAAACTGTTACCGGAGAGACCGTGCGTCAACATCTGGGGCCGACAAAGTTCCGTCCTCAGATGATGGGTGAAACCAACGAAATCGGACTGGCTGTAGGACTCGCCTGGACTGAAGTCGGTGGCGACGTGCTGAACGTTGAAGCAACGCTGATCCCGGGACGCGGTCGTCTGACCCTTACAGGGAAGCTTGGCGAAGTTATGCAGGAATCGGCGCAGGCGGCAATCACCTGTGTTCGATCACGCGCATCAAAGCTGGGTATTTCGCCTGACTTCTACAAGAAATATGACCTGCACATTCACGTGCCCGAAGGAGCAATTCCAAAGGACGGTCCGTCTGCAGGTATTACATTGGCAACCGCGATTGTTTCCGCGCTGACCCGGATTCCGGCTCGCAAAGACGTCGCGATGACTGGAGAAATTACGTTACGAGGTAAGGTGCTTCCGATCGGCGGCGTTAAAGAGAAACTGCTGGCCGCGCATCGGGGTGGCATTCGAACGATAATTCTTCCGAAGGAAAACGAAAAAGACATCGTGGAGATTCCGCCTGATGTGCTTCAGGAAATGGAAATCCATTTCGTCGATATGTATGACGAGGTGCCGCCAATCGCACTGGAAGAAAGACCCAGCGCGGTGACGGTAATGCCGGTGCTGGAAAGCGCCGAATCCACTCCGGATGGAGTAATCGCACCTGTGTGGAAACAGGACCCATCCAGCAAAGGCCCGGCCTCGACTCAGATTTCCGACTAAAGAACGCTAAAGGGCGAAGGACAATGAAACGATGATCTGCTGTGAAGAGCAGCAGATCATCGTTTCAGCCTCATCTTTGACCGTTTAATGAAAATCACCAACGCCCGATTTATACGCAGTGCGGCCACCCCCAGCGACTTTCCAGCAGATGAGTTACCAGAGGTAGCATTTCTCGGCCGCTCAAATGTGGGCAAGTCGAGTTTGATAAACAGCCTGTTGGGGACGAAAGGGCTGGCGCGGACCAGCAGTACCCCGGGACGGACGCAGGCGATCAATTTTTTCCTGATAAACGAGCGGTTCTATTTTGTGGATTTGCCTGGTTATGGTTATGCCAGGGTCCCTGAAGCAATTAGAAAAGAGTGGGCGCCGCTTGTCGAAAATTATCTTGCGCAAAGGCGGTCGCTTATGCTATGTATTTCAATCGTTGATTCGCGACATAAGCCTACCGCCCAAGATAAGCAATTAGTAACTTGGCTCAACCAGAAAAAACTGGCGTACGCTGTAGTTGCGACTAAGACGGATAAGTTATCGAATAACCAGCTAAAAACCACTCTCTCGAAAACACGCTTGGAACTGGGAGTTGACGAGATTATTCCGTACTCATCTTTGACTCGTGCCGGAGTCGAACGCGTTTGGCGCGAAATCGATGCCGGATTGAACAAGAAGAAACAGGCATGATGGGGACAGGAGGATTGCAGCCGAACACTAATATTTAACAATCAACAACACATTACCCTTCAGTCGTCCCCGCTGCAATCATTGCAATAATTTGAAAATAAAAGATTGGAACAAAGGAATACATAGAAATGGTGTAAAGGCCATCAATCCGGCCGATACCTGTACGACACAGAGAGGTTTTCAATAAATACTATGGCAGAAAAAGAAGAACAATTGATGGATATTGCAACTCTGAAAGAGTTGAATATTTCCAAGTTAACGCAGATAGCAAAAGATCTGGATGTGCCCGGCGCAACCGGGATGCGGAAGCAGGAGTTGATCTTTAAGATCCTCCAGGCGCAAACGGAAAAGAGCGGATTGATATTCAGTGAGGGCGTTCTGGAAACGCTGCCTGATGGATTCGGTTTCCTTCGCGCGCCTGATTACAACTATCTGCCAGGTCCGGATGATATTTACGTTTCGCCTTCGCAGATACGCAAATTCGATTTACGCACAGGCGACACGATCTCCGGCCAGATTCGTCCACCGAAAGAAGGCGAACGTTATTTCGCGCTGATCAAAGTCGAAGCAATCAACTTTGAGCCGCCAGAGCAGAGACGCGACAAAGTTTTCTTCGACAATCTTACCCCACTTTACCCGGCAGAAAGATTGCGGATGGAGACGTCAAACGACAATCTATCGGCCCGCGTTATCGATCTGGTTGTGCCAATCGGAAAAGGGCAGCGCGGTCTGATCGTTTCTCCACCGCGTACCGGTAAGACGATGCTGTTGCAGACAATCGCGAACAGCATCACAAAGAATCATCCGGAAGTGACTCTGATCGTTTTGTTGATCGACGAACGACCCGAAGAAGTCACCGATATGCAGCGCAGCGTTCACGGTGAAGTTATCTCTTCAACCTTTGACGAACCGGCACAGCGCCACGTGCAGGTGGCGGAAATGGTGATTGAAAAGGCAAAGCGCCTGGTCGAGCACGGCCGCGATGTAGTTATTCTGCTGGATTCGATCACACGTCTGGCGCGTGCGCATAACGCGACGGTTCCGCCTTCCGGCAAGATCCTGTCAGGCGGTGTGGACTCCAACGCGTTGCAGCGTCCAAAGCGTTTCTTCGGCGCGGCGCGTAATATCGAAGAAGGCGGATCGCTGACGATCATTGCGACGGCCTTGATTGATACCGGGTCGAGAATGGACGACGTGATCTTTGAAGAATTCAAAGGCACGGGCAACATGGAAATCCATCTTGACCGTAAGCTGGTTGAGCGTCGAGTATTCCCTGCAATCGACATCAACAAGTCCGGAACCCGTAAGGAAGAATTGTTGATACCTCGCGAAGACCTTAATCGCATCTGGGTATTGCGCAAAGTTCTGAACCCGCTGTCGTCAGTTGAATCGATGGAATTGCTGCTGGATCGACTAGAGAAATCGAAGAGTAACGCCGAATTCCTGGCGTCAATGAATAGTTAGCGGCGGATGGGTCAGGCAAATTTGTCTGACCCTTTCATCTATCGGTTAATAATTAAGTTTATCCGTACGCTCGACCTCACCCCGCAAGTACGATTCCGAGCACACGAGATAGCGAGATTTCAATTCCGAACACCGGTCGATTGCTTGCTGCATATATTCCTGACTTCCCGGTTGATTATTCTTTTCCGAAAGCTTTGCCAGACGAGCATAATCCATTATCACATCCGCAGAGAACATATTAGGTTTTCGACACTTGCCGCTTAATTGATCATTTCTACGGATGTCTTCAAGCAAGGCATGTTTCGCCGTTGCATAGTCGGCGGTCCGATAGAGTCGAAACGTTTCTCGCGATTTCGCGGCTTCGGCCGCTAGTGTCCGTTGGGCGGACCATGCTGCATAGCTGGGAATCTTGAATGATCCCAATAACAAACCCAGGGTGAACACACACATCGCGGCACTGGTTAAGCTGATGCCCGTTAATTTGAACACACGTTTCATAGTCCATCCTTTCGGGCGGAGTTATTTATATCAATATCGGCGAGTCCGGAGAAATGTTTAGAGGTGAGCGTACGGAAGGGATCAGCGGTCAGGATTCAGGGACTGGTTGGAAACGTCTTTCTCCGACCCCTGACCACCGATCCCCGACCACTGCCAGAAATTGGAAAGCCCGCCGACTACAGCCTGTAATCGGCGGGCTCCGGTGAACTGCGTGAATTAGCCCAATCCACCAATATGAAAACAATATCAGTGATGCAACCTCAACAGGTGAGAGATGACGTTGCCGCCACCGTTGCACTCACTTTCAAGAGGCTGCCTTTAGGCTTCAGCCACCTCACAATTATAATCTGTCATATTCGCCAGACCACCTCCTTTCCTGTGATAAATGCATAGTAAGAAAAAGCCATAATCGTGTCAATGATTTTGTGGGTCTTCGTTTCGCGAATTACAAGATATTGTGGTGCACAAGACGCTGGACAAATCTAAAGCGGCAGTTTGCAGATCACCAAAAGGCGGTCTCCATCGCGTTCGTTTATTCCTAGCTTGTCGAACAACGTGAAGCTTTTGTTAGCGGTAATCTCCTTGATTCGCATTCGTTCTTGCTCGGAAAAACGCGCTGCCGCCGTTCCTTTCAAAACGAAAGGATGGGCATCAGTCTTTGGCGCATTCAAGCGCCTTCTCAGCGCCTCGGCTATTCTTGCTGTTTCAGGCGAGTAATTCCCGTCAATATCAGGGACTACGTCGGCAAAGTACTTATGATAGAGATGAACACCTACAGGGGTCAGCGTAGTGCTCCACAACAGAAACCTGTTTCCCGTGGATCGTTCGATTGTCTGGGAATCTGCAACGAACTGTTTGTACAGTGCCTGAGCGTCACCTGACCCTTTTGATTGCCGAGCGGCGCACGTCCATCCCAGATGAATCGTGGGAGTAATCTCATCGTTTATGGCAATCTTTTCAAAGCCACACATGAAGAAAGCGAGCAACTCATCATTGTCATCACGAGCAACATAGATTGTGTCGTAGGTGGGAACGACTGCGGAAAGGATCTGTTCAGCATTTTCATAGCTGGGTTCCGCCAATCGTATAATGTCGTTATGAAGTTCCGGGTTCAATCGGAAATTGTCACCGGATAGAGATGAGATCTTCAAGACTGCCAATGATTATGTCTTCTACTGCGCGGCGATATCTGAGCGATAAAACATGCCGTTAAAATGGATCTTCCGGATGGCCTGGTACGCCAAGTCGCGCGCCTCTTTCAAGTCATTTGACCGAGCCGTCACGCCCAGAACCCGACCGCCTGAGGATACAATGTCATCGCCATTTCTTTTGGTGCCCGCATGAAAAACTGTCACGCCGTCAATTGATCCGGCGTCTTCAAGTCCGCTTATCAATTTGCCTTTTTCGTAATCACCCGGATAACCTTCCGAGGCAGCCACGATGCATACTGCGACATCATTCGACCATTGCGGTTCGACGTTATCCAATGTGCCTGTCTCAATAGCATCGAAGATATCTAACAAGTCACTGTCGAGCCTTTTTAATATCGACTGAGTTTCGGGGTCGCCAAACCTGACGTTATATTCCAGGACTCTTGGACCATCGGCGGTCAGCATCAACCCGATAAAAAGAACGCCGCGAAATGGAAAGCCTTCGGCCCTTGCCGCATTGATTGTCGGTTCTGCAATCTCCTTCAGAATTTGATCTTCGATTAAAGGGTCAAGCTGACGCGGCATCGAGAACGTACCCATGCCGCCAGTGTTTGGGCCTTTATCGTTGTCGAATGCTCGTTTGTAATCCTGTGCCGCGACCATCGGACGAATTGCGTTGCCGTCGCTGAATAAGAGATAAGACGCTTCGCGTCCAACCAGGCATTCTTCGATGAGGACTCGATCTCCGGCCGTGCCGAGTTTATGCTGATCCATTATCTCGCTGATTGCCGATTCAGCTTCTGACGAATTTGATGCAATCACCACTCCTTTACCGGCAGCAAGACCATCGGCCTTGATAACAATTGGATAATCGAAAGTTCCCGATGAAATCGCGTCCCGCGCTTCAGCGGATGAATCGCACGTAACAAAGTTGCCTGTCGGAATTCCGTGTCGCGTCATGAACTCTTTAGAAAAGATCTTGCTGCCTTCCAGTTGAGCTGCGGCAGCAGTGGGACCAACTATTCGCAATCCGGCATTGTTAAAAGCATCGACAACTCCGGCGACCAGCGGTTGCTCTGGGCCAACAATCGTCAGATCGATGTTCAGATTGCCGGCGAGTTTCACCAATGCGTCATTATCGGTTATGTCTAACGGCACACATTCGGCAACTTGTGCGATGCCAGCGTTACCAGGAGTGCAGTAGAGTTTTGTAAGGCGCGAGCCTTGCGCCAGCTTCCAGCACAGCGCATGTTCGCGACCGCCGGAGCCGATGACAAGAACGTTCATAATTCGTGGGAACTACTTACCTTTAAAATCCGGCTGACGTTTTTCCAAAAAGGCCTGTGTTCCTTCTCTCATATCTTCTGTCGCGAAACAGAGACCGAAAAGCGTTGCCTCCAAAAACAACGCTTCTTCCATCGGCATCTCCACGCCGATGTTTGTGGCTTCAATGCAATATTTCAGAGCCAACGGAGCATTCCGTTTCATCTTGTCCGCAAGCTCTTCCGCCGTCGACAGCAGTTCATCATCGCTGGTTATTTCGTTTACCAGACCGATGCGATAGGCTTCCGCAGAAGAGATCATTTCTCCTGTCAAAAGTAACTGCAATGCGCGACCCCGACCCACCAGCCTGGCTAATCGCTGTGATCCCCCAAAGCCAGGAATTAATCCAAGCTTAACTTCGGGCTGGCCAAACTTCGCTCGGTCTGACGCCAGCCTGAACGTACAGGCCATTGCCAGTTCACAACCGCCGCCAAGGGCAAAACCATTAACAGCCGCAATGACCGGTTTTCCTAAGTTCTCGATCAGTAAGGTCAATTTCTGACCACACTGAGCGAATGACTTGGCCGCTTCTGGTCCGAGCGCAGCCATCTCCGCGATGTCGGCTCCGGCGACGAATGCTTTTCCGCCGCCTCCGGTAAGTATGACGGCACGTACGGCATCGTCGGTTTTTGCATCCAGAAAAGCGCGCGTTAGCTCGTTGATGGTCGATAGATTCAGCGCGTTCAGCTTTTCCGGCCGATCGATCATTATTAGAGCGATGCCGTCATCGCTCTTCTCGTAGCTAATATTGTCGAATTCGACAATCGGCTCGTCGTCGTCAGAATCATCAAATGAAGACATAACGGACTCCTTTTGATGTTTGTTTGAACCGCGGATTACGCGGATTCACCAGATTTTCGCGGGTCAGATCTGTGTAAATCCGCAGTATCCGCGTCATCCGTTAATGCGGTTACAACAGATTCATCGGTACCGGATTCTTTGGATCGCTGTAATCGTAGAATCCGCGACCGGTCTTTCTTCCATACAACCCCGCCAGAACCATTCGTTTCAACAAGGGCGGCGATGCAAATCGCTTTTCCTTAAACTCGTTGAACATGATTTCAGCAATGTAATAGGTCGTATCCAGCCCAACGAAATCACCAAGCGTGAATGGTCCCATCGGATAACCGCAGCCGAGTTTCATTGCATTATCGATATCCACTATCGAACCCACGCCTTCTTCCAAAGCCCTTACCGCATCCAGCATGTAAGGAACTAGCAGCCTGTTTACGATGAAACCAGTTCGATCCGAAGTTTTGACGGTAACTTTGCCAAGCGATTTTCCGAATGCATCGGCAGTTTCAAATACAGCCGGATCGGTAAGGATCGTGCGTATGACTTCGACCAGCTTCATCAACGGAACGGGATTGAAGAAGTGCATTCCGATAAATCTTCGCTGTCGCTCTGGCGATACAGAAGTCAGCATTTCTGTTATCGAAAGTGAGGATGTATTGCTGGCAAAAATAGTCTCTGGCTTGCAGTAACGGTCCAGTTCGGAATAGGTCTCGCGTTTGGTCGGAAGATTTTCGATGATTGCCTCGATGATGATATCGCAGTCCTTCAGTTCTTCTAAACTTGTTGTACCGTGCAAACGTCCACGAATCGCAGTCTGCTGTTCGGCGGTGTAGACACCTTTTTCAACGAATTTAGCCAGTGATTTTTCAATTCCTGAGAATCCCTTTTTTATCAGATCGTCAGTTACTTCTCTGACCGTTGTTTCATATCCTGCCTGCGCGGCGACCTGGGCTATTCCTGATCCCATCAATCCGCAACCCAGCACGCCCACTTTTGCTATTGGCATATTATCCTCCCGAAATAACTTATGATTGCCGGCAATCGCCGAATTAACCGACGAAAGATACCATAGATGAGCACTCAACAGTTAGTCGCTGGCGGCCGCTGATACAGGAAGCGCTCAGCTTCGAGCATTGTTGTCGCTGCACAACGGTGGAGCCTTAATATCCTCTTCCGGATCGTTATTCCAATCTGAACGCAGGACATCTTCTCCGAACTTTCTGTAATCCTCGATCCATTGGTTTCGCTCACATCGCAGTTCTGCAAGTTTCGCGTTATCCGGGTCATGTCCTTCCGTTTTAGCCTGTTGCAGGACATTCTGCAATTGAGTCAGCATGTCCAAAGCTCGTGTCCGAAGATTTTCGAATCGCTCGCGTTCCTTCACTTTGAAAATCTCTGGCTCCAGCTTCGGGGTATTATTCAATTCCTCGATCGCTTTCTTGGTAGCTTCAGGATCGCGCGTATTGTATGCAAGAGCAAATGACTTGCTCGCGTCGTTGAACGCCTCCAGCATTGCCTCAACTTTTCTTTCTTCTTCCTGTCCGGGAAACCACGTTACCTTGAAGGTGTGGATGCTGAGATGTGGTCCCTCATATCTGGACCATGCCTTGATAAAACAAAAGAGCGTTAATGCCAGCAAAAGCCCTTGTAGAGCGCGCCACGCCCAGTGCGAGTAAGGAGGGTTCTGTCGTTTATAAGGAATGACTGAGGCGAGCAATCCTCCGGCAACCAGACCTCCGATATGCGCCGAATTGTCAATCATTGGAATCGCCAGGCCGATCGCCAGGTTCAGAATGATGATTGGAATCAGCCGAGCGCCGAATGCGCGTTTGAATTGCCCTGGCAATTCGTCGCGGTATTTGAATCCAAATACTGTAAGAACTCCGATCAGTCCAAATAATGCGCCGGAAGCGCCGACCGATGGCTCGTCAACATTGACCCAGGGAAACAAATAGCTGGCAGCAATGCTTGCAATCCCAGAGCCTAAATAAAGGATCACGAATTTCGGTGATCCATATAGTCTTTCGACAGATGGCCCCAGGGCGTAAAGCGCATACATGTTAACCAGCAAATGCACCAATCCGGCGTGAATAAAGACCGGAGTAATCAGCCGCCAATATTGTCCTGCCGCTATGTAACTGTTCAGCTTTGCGCCAAACGCGACCAGGATGTAGTTTTCTGCGCCACCTGCAAAACAGGTTAGAAGGAATATTCCGATGTTTGCGCCAAAGAAGATCCAGGTAAATGGATTACCGCGGCTGAAGAACGAGCGAGCGAATTGAGTCTCGCGCAGCGCTTCATCCTGGGCCAGCGCAAGCTCACCAGCAACCGATCCGCATTGGACACATTTCGCTGAATTTGCGGGAGTAAGGCTGCCGCAGCTTTTACAAATTCGAAGAGAGTTCTTGGGAGCTTCGTCAGTCAATCGACTCTCCGGAAAGGTAAGTTCTCATAGTCAAGTTAATCAGCAACCACGATTTATCATGAACGCGGGCCTTGCGGATTTTCGTCATCTGTCGAGCCGCTGTGCGGCAATACTTGGTCTTCCGCAAGCCCGAGGCTTTGGGCTTTTCTTCTCGCCCAATCCTTGAACTGATTATACGTTTTATTCATATCAATAACTTTCGACCTGTCCGGCGAAGCGTCAGAAAAGCTTGTCACGTTGTGCAACTGATTGCGTCGATCATGAAGGATTTCGAGTAAATGGTCTCGCAACGAAGAGCTTTCTTCGTCAATTCCTTCTATATTTTCTAACGTGGTTATCTCCGAGGCAAAAGTCTGTTTGTATTCCTCGAATTCGCTCTCGGGAACTTGTGACCAAAGCAGGTAATAGGCTACTGGTCGATAAACGGCCACGCTGAGATTTGTGAGACGATAAGCTTCAGCAGATTTGCGCCCATTAATGGCGCCAAACACGAAACTCACCCCAGTTAAGACTATGCAGATCGCGGCGCCTATTTGCCATAAGCGGACAGTTTTCAAACTATCATGTGTGCGTGTAACATCGGTCAGAAAATAACCCATCGCAGCGCCTGATATCAGTCCACCCGCATGAGCCCAGAAGCTGATTTCGGGTAACAGACTGATTATCACAATCATTATGATCCATTGGACCATGTAGGATTTCAGGTTACGCCCAAACGTATCTGCACGCCTATATCCATATACCGCCATCGCGCCGATAATGCCGCAAATAGCCCCCGACGCACCAACCGCCGGAGATTTTGAAAATGCCACGACCAGCAAATTTCCAAATACCCCAGTTATTAAGTAGAGACACAGGAATTTTGCGCCGCCGTATTCTTCTTCTGCGATGCTTCCCGCTCGATATAGGGCGAACGAGTTAAATCCTATATGCAACAGTCCACCATGTAAAAAGCAGGCGGTAATCAGCCGCCAGTATTGGCCGGCCCCGAGCACACTTTGTCGCGAAACATCGCCAAGGAAACTTAATATTGCTCCATATGGAGACAAAGCAGCGAGTTCATTGCCTCTCGATGGGGGCGGAACGATGTCGCTCTGATAGGCAAGAACCAGAGCATATATAAGAAGGTTAGTAAGGATGAGGAGATTGTTGACTGTTAATACATTAGAAAGTCCGGAGAGTGAAACGGGTGCTCGCCTTGCATAGTGTCCTTCAGCCCCGCATAATGGACATGTCGTCGAATCCGCAGCAATTAAGCCGCGGCACGCCCGGCACATTTTCAGTCCTTTGCTGGTCATTTATCTCCTGAGAGCGCACGCGTCTCTCGTGCAAAGCCCATTGACGCGGTTGTTAATTCGATAAGCTCACCTGTCGAAGAAGAAGCACGCGAGACGCGTGCGCTCCCAGGCCTATTTGAAAGCTTCCACGATCATTGCGATGCCTTGACCACCGCCGATACATGCCGTGGCAAGACCGTATTTCAGACCTTCGCGCCTGAGCTCGTGCAACAGCGTCAACACCAATCGCGAACCGGTCGCGCCAAGCGGATGTCCAAGAGCGACAGCACCGCCATTTACATTGGTCTTATTGCGGTCAAGCCCCAGAACCTTTTCGACGGCAAGGAACTGACCGGCAAAGGCCTCGTTGACTTCGACGCGGTCGATGTCCTCCAGTTTCAGTCCTGCTCTGTCTAACGCGATCCTGGAAGCGGGAACAGGACCAATGCCCATGATCTTTGGATCGACTCCGGCGATTCCCCACGACACGATTCTGCCGATGGGTTTTGCTTCCAGTCGATTCGCAGTTTCAGCATCAGCAATCACCAGAGCCGCAGCGCCATCGACAATACCCGACGCATTTCCCGCAGTCACGAAACCGTCTTTGCCAAATGATGGTTTCAGCTTTGCCAAACCTTCCAGGGTTGTTTCCGGTCGCATGTGATCGTCGCGACTGAACAGCTCGACGCCTTTGCGGCCCTTGATTTCGACAGGAACAATTTCGTCATTAAACTTTCCTGCTTCGTATGCCGCAGAGGCTCGCTTTTGACTGAGGAGCGCGAATTCATCCTGAGCTTCGCGATTAATCGAATTATCCCGGCAAAGGTTTTCCGCCGTCTGCGCCATATAAAACCCGCAATAGGTATCCAGCAACGCGACCATCAGCGAATCCTCAAGCTGACCCTGTCCGAGCTTCAATCCCCATCTTGCGCCGCGAATGACGTGCGGCGCTTGCGACATCGATTCCATACCGCCGACCAGTGCGGTTTTCGCTTCGTCCAGCTGAATCATCTGTGCGCCGGAAACGATTGACTGAATACCAGAACCGCAAAGTCGGTTGACCGTCAATGCGGGTCGGTCTATTGGCACTCCGGCTTTCAATGCGACGTGACGTGCGCCATAAATGGCATCGCCTGATGTTTGAAGGGCATTGCCCATTACGGTATGATCGATCTGATCCGGAGCGACGTGGGCTCGTTCCAGCGCAGCTTTTGCGGCCATGGCGCCCAGTTCATTTGCGGTAAAATCTCTCAAAACACCCCCATACTCTCCCATTGGTGTTCGAGCGCCGCCCAGGAAAACAATCTCTTTCTTCATCAAACCTCCAACTTCCTTACACCATAAGTGTATCCGAATAGTAACCTCGTAACGTAGCAAAAAGGAAGCTTAGGTGTCAATTTTGCGGTTGTCTGCCATTTCCAAACTATTGAAAAGTGGGTGTGATAAAAGCGATGGGGTCTATTTTGGTGTGGGATTGCTCGAAGAAGTGTTGGTGGGATGACCTTCCTGCAACGCGTTGAAATCGATCATTATCTTATACGACGGTGCAGCTTGTGCGACGATAACGGGCGTTTTGTCGTGATTGGCGGCTCTTGAAGTGAATACTTTTACGTATTGGCCGTAAATGACCCTGACGTAACGCTGAGTTTCATCGTAAGGTGGTATCGTGTTTTTGTATTTTACCACCGCGCCTTCACCCGCGTTATATCCGGCGAGCGCCAGTTGAACATCGTTATGGAAATAATCCAGCAGCCATCTCAGATAAGCAGTCCCGCCGTGTATGTTTTCCTTTGGGTTGAAGACATCCTTTACGCCGAACCGCGCTGCCGTTTCCGGTATCAATTGCATTAAACCCATAGCGCCTTTCGGCGAAATGGCGTTGCGCTTGTAGGTGGATTCCGCTCCCATCACCAGCATTATCAGGCAGAGATCGACGTTATGCTCTCTTGCTTCGGATCTGATAATAGAATCGATCGCAAGATCGCCGGTAGTGCACATCGTAACCGACGTTTTATCGAATCCGCCGACGACCGAATCGATTTCTTCGACCTTTTTGTCCGGAGCCGTCGGCTTATTCAACTCGGCGTTGAAATCGATAACCAGCGCTGGTTTGACAGATTGATCTTCTAAAGATGGAGCAATCAATGTTTGTTTCTGATTCTTGTTCGGTTGCTCGGGTTTTTGGATCAGCTGAGCTGAGGCGCTGCCACAGAAAACGGCGGACAAAATGATCAAAAGCGTAAGTTGAATGGACCTGGATAGTTTCATCTCTACACGCAAAGCAACGCCGAATAGGCTCGAATAAATGTAATACCCGGGGGCCGGCGTGACAAGCACAAATTGCGGGGCAATTGATATGTCAGGCTGGAATGATCTCACCTGACCCGGTTCGAGGGTGGTCGCGCATCTCTGTCACCGTGGTAATTGCAGATGGCAAAGGATTTAGTTCACTCTGACCAATCTGAATCTGCTGCCCACAAATCGCTGGTGGATCAGGTTCTGTACATTCCACTTGCCATGACTAAAAGGCTCTACTAACATGAGCCTTGATCGGGCTTCTGCGAAGTTGGTGATTGGTAGCTATTTTTTGAACCAACGTCATTAGTTCGGGAGATCGATGCACATATTCCGATTCGCGCTGGGTATCGTCATAGTCACGAAACCGCCAATTATCGGAGCTAAGATCACCCACCTGTTTAAGGCAGGTTCAAATGACGCGTACCACACGGCCAAGCGGAAGCCCTTAATCTTTATGGGGCCGGAGGCCAGGGACCAGGGGTCAGGGAAGAAAGTTCAGAACTGACTAGACTATCCCCGACCCCCGGCCACTGACCCCCGACCCCTGCTCCAAGGTTGATGAATGAAGATACTAATGATTGGGGACATTGTCGGTCGCGTCGGACGGCAGATTGTCGCTAATCGACTTCCGGAATTAAAAGAACAGTTAGGCTTGGATTTTGTCGTGGCGAACATCGAAAATGCCGCCGCGGGATTCGGTATTACTTCTGATTGTGGAAGAGAGATTCTTTCGGCCGGAGTCGATGTTATGACTTCCGGCAATCACGTCTACGACAAGAAAGAAGGGATCGGCTATGTCGAATCCGAATTACGCCTGATTCGTCCGGCCAATTACGCGCCCGAAGCACCCGGTCGCGGCATGTGGCTGCAGCGGACTGCAATGGGAGTCGGCGTTGCGGTCATCAATATCCAGGGCCGCGTCTTCATGCCGCCAAGCGACTGCCCGTTTAGAATGATCGACAAACTCCTCAACGAAGTCGGCAATCGCGCCAGCATAATTCTGGTCGATCACCACGCGGAAGCAACGTCGGAAAAGATGGCTATGGGGCGCTATCTTGACGGCCGAGTAACGGCCGTTGTCGGAACGCATACTCACGTCCAAACGGCAGACGAGCAACTATTGCCAGGCGGAACTGCGTACATAACCGACCTGGGCATGACCGGACCGCACAGCGGCGTAATTGGCATGGATAAGGAGTCGGTGCTTGGACGGTTTTTGCGCGGGATGCCGACCAGATTCGATCAGGCGGAAGGACAGGGAAAGCTCAATGGTTTAGTCATCGAAGCAGATGATCAATCAGGCCGTGCAAACAGTGTCGAAAGAATTTCTATCGGAATAGCGGCAAGCTGATCACTTTTTCCGTTCAACATTTCGGTCGCCCATAATGGCTGTTACTCAACCCATTAGCGCAAACAAATCAAAAACTCCGCTGACAAAGAATCAGATACGAGGTTTTTTCGCCGCGTGGGGCGGGTTCGCCCTTGACGGCATGGATTCGTTTATATACGCGCTGGTCCTTGTTCCGGCGTTTCGCGACCTGCTTCCAAAATCCGGCATCGTTGCTGATCAGGCGAATACGTCTCGTTACGGCGGGTTGCTCTTTGCGCTGTTTTTGACAGGATGGGGATTGTCGTTAATCTGGGGTCCTATTGCTGACAAATTCGGTCGCGTCAGGACGCTGGCGTTTACGATAATCTGTTATTCGCTCTTTACGTTCCTCGGAGCCGTCGCGCAAAACGTCTGGCAATTAGCCGCGTTTCGATTGCTGGCTGGCATCGGCATCGGCGGCGAATGGTCGATGGGCGCAACCTTTCTCGCCGAAGAATGGCCAGAAGACCGCCGCAAGATGGCCGCAGGACTGATGCAGACCGGGTTTTATTTCGGGGTGCTCCTTGCATCCCTGCTCAACTACACAGTAGGCGTGAAATATGGATGGCGAGCGATGTTCGCGGTCGGAGGAACGCCCGCACTGCTGGTAGCGCTGGTTCGGTACGGAGTAACAGAATCTGACCGCTGGAAAAATCGTCTGACTGAAATGAAAAAGCGATGGTCGATGTGGCAAGCATTCGCCGCCCTGTTCTCGCGCGAATTCCGCGGGCGAACGTCGCTGAACTCAATTTACCTGTTTATCTCGATCATCGGTTTATGGGCCGGTTCTGTTTATGTTCCGACTTCGATTACCTATTTAGCGCCGAAAGCGGGAATCAGAAACGCGCTGGTGCCGCAACTTGCTTCATATGGGACGATGCTACTGTCAGTTGGAACAATTTTGGGGTGTGTTGTGTTGCCGCCACTCGCTGACAGATGGGGAAGAAGAGTGACGCTTGGAGCGTATTTCCTGTTGATGTTCCTGAGCATAACCATCGGGTTCGGTTACGTTTTCTATCTGCCGCATAACGCATTTCCGTGGTTTATGACCTGCCTGTTCTTTCTGGGAATCGGGGGAGCGAATTTCGCTATGTATCCGGTTTGGCTGCCGGAACAGTATCCGACCGAATGCCGGGCAAGCGCTTTTGCCTTTTCAACATCGGTGGGCAGATTTGCTGGGGCCGGAGTAACGTTCCTGGTAGGCTGGGGAGTCGCGCGTTACGGATCTATCGGAGTCCCCGTCGCGATTACGGGGCTGGCGTTCATTGTCGGAATGTTCTTGCTGCCTTTTGGTATCGAAACAAAGGGCAAACCGCTGCCGGCGTAGCCTTACTGCCCTTTGATCACTTGAACACCTGGCGGAATGGTGAATTGGAAATCCGAGTCGGGTGCGACATAATTCTCTTTGATATTTTCAAAAGTAAAAGTCTGAACTGTTCCGGCCGCGTCGGTATTCGTGAGACGGCGGATTTGAAAATTTATGGGATCAACCTCGACGATCAATCGTTTGAAATCCGCGGGCGCCTTTCGCGGAACCATCAACAGGACCATATCGCCCGCATAAATCGGCGATTCGTTTGTAACGGTAATGCTTTCGAAATCTTTTCTCAGGTTACTTCGCCGCAGCAGGAACATAAATGGAGTATGCGGATCCGTACCTTCTTTCACTGAGCTCACAGTTACCTGCTTGTCTTCGGGAACATAAAAGAAGAGCTTTTGTCCGTCGGAAACAAAAAGTTTCTTCTCAGGATTTGTGTAATCCCATCGCATCTTATTGGGGCGTTTGATAACTACGTGACCGAATTCATGAAACGCGCGACCGCTTTGATCAAGATAATGCTGGCTGAAATCGGCGGCAATTCCGCGCATCGTTCCGTATTTCGCCTGCATTCCGTCGATCACGCGATTCAGATCATCGGGCGATGCAGTGGCGGACGCCAATAAAACTAAGCCGGCAATCAGACAAACGAGTAGAGTTCTTAATGACATAACGGAAGGATATCACAGCACTGAAAGCAAATCAGCGTTTGTTGTGCGGTTAACGACGAGATCCAGAACGTTCAGTCCGTTTTTCAGTCTGGCGTTCCTGGTTCTGCGTTATTTCGTGCATGAAGAAATCTTCGAGAGAAGCTTTCATTGGGTTAACAGATACAAGTCGTCCGTTTCCCTTGCGGATTATTGCCAGCGCCTGATCAACTTTCTTTTCCGATTCTAACTCGATAGTTATACCGCTGGCAG
>Ga0070741_10003109_pt1 | contig 42096 bp, 38 predicted proteins | sample Coa_R1_4_FD_66440 | JGI IMG/M metagenome (GOLD analysis project Ga0070741, IMG submission 66440) | Surface soil microbial communities from Centralia Pennsylvania, which are recovering from an underground coalmine fire - Coalmine... | ecosystem: Environmental > Terrestrial > Soil > Unclassified ... | reverse complement strand
ACCAATCGATGCCGAAATTCGTGATCGAACGCGAGCTGACCGGCGCCGGCAAGCTGCCGCGGCAGGAACTGCAGGCGATCTCGCAGAAATCCTGCGGCGTGCTGCGCGAGATGGGGCCGCAGATCCAGTGGATCCAGAGCTTTGTCACCGACGACAAGATCTATTGCGTGTATATCGCGCCTGACGAAGACACCATCAGAACGCACGCGCGCAAAGGCGGCTTCCCGGCCAATCATATCGCGCGGGTGCGCTCGGTCATCGATCCGACGACGGCGGACGTTCTGGAGCGGTAACGCGTGGCCGACACCGCGTCAACGGCTACTCCGCCGGCCAGGCGCGGCCTGCTTGGCCGCCTGTACGAGGCCATGATAGCGCCACACCAGCGCCAGACCGAACGCGAGATCGCGCGCTATGTCAGACACATCGGCGGTAAGTTTACCGACGAGGCAGAACGCGAAATTGAGCGCCGGATTTTGTGCACGCCGTCGCGACTGGTGAAAAACTCTCAGGGAAATCCTTGGCGCAAGCGCAGCTAATTCCGCAATGCAGAAAAAATTCCGCGCTGCCGAGGCGATCCCCGCATGTGGCGGGCCGCGCACGCTGTCGCCGGGCTTCGCCCGGCGATTTGGCGTGCGCTCGTCTTGCCTATTTCAGCCAAATGATCAGCGGAACAGCCGGGCGGCCCGGGCAATTCATCATCCCGGTGTAGGAATCCGATAACCGGCCGCGGTAGCTGCATTCGACGCCGTCGACCGATATGACCGCCCGCATTCGAGCTTCCGAGATGCGCATGCGGATTTCGCCCTTCCTTTCTTCAGGACCGTCCGTCGTGCACAGGCCGACGTGCGTCATCGTCAGCGGCCCGGAAAACTCCTTGGATTGCGGCGCAGCTTTTTCCGTCACGCTGGCGATCAGTTCCCACTCGCCGAGCACGCCGGCATAGCCGAGCACCTGGTGCGGTTCGGCACCGACCGCGGTCGTGAGGGCACTCAGCACGATCAGGAGAATGGGCGCTCTCACGACCTGTTCCAGCAGTCCGGTCAGTGCGTCTTCAGGAACGCGCGCGCGTCGGCGACTTCGGTACGCGTTTTGTCGGCATCGGCGGCGATCGCAACGACTTTGCGGTAATATTCACGTGCCTTCGCCGAATCGCCGGACTTTGCGGCGGCCTTCGCGGCACCGACATAGGCGCCGAGCCGGTTGGGCTCCTTCTTGAGCGTCGCTTCGAACGCGGCGAGCGCGTCCCTGGCCATGCCACGTTCGAGCAGCATTTCTCCAAACAATTCGCGAGCCGGCTTGGGCGCGCCCGGCGTCACCGGATGCTTCTCGGTTCGGTCTTCGGCATCCGCCGCCGCGCTCATGGCTTTCAGCGCGTCGTCATATTTGCGCTCGGCATACAACAGCCAGGCTGAAGCAATCTGCTTCTGGATACCGACCTGCTCGGCCCAATAGGCGTCCTTCAGCTTGTCTTGCATTTCCCCGAGCTTGGCGATGTCCGCTTGGGCGGCTTCCGGATTGCCCGAACGCGCGGCGCCGAGCGCACGCGCGTAATAGGTCACCGCCTGCACCTGTGGCAACGGACTCGGACGTACGGTAAGCGCTGCCGCTGTTTTCCAGTCGCCGCGTTCGATCGCATAGCGGGCAGGCGATACCGCCAGCGCATAAGGTCCGACGAGGAATGTCTCGGTGAAACCGGTAACCTTCATCATGTCGTCGAGAACGGCTTTGGCTTTGGCGTCCTGACCAAGCTGCAGATAGGCATAGAGGCTGCTCGTGGTAATCGCCCACTTCCCCGGCGACCCGCTGCGCGACGTTGTTGGAGGCAATCGACTCCTTCCAATATCCGACGCGCGTAAAAATATGCGACGGCATGTGCTGTGCGTGGGCGGCGGCGGGCGCGATCTTGGCGTAGAGCCTGGCCGCTTGCAGCCCACGATCGGCTAGCGCGGGCGTGTCATAGAGATGGATCAGATAGTGCGCCACGCCGGGGTGCTGCGGCTGCCGTTTGAAGATCGCCGTCAGGATGGCCGCGCCTTTGAGCTGGTTGGCGTAAGTCTTGTCGGCCGGCGGGGCCGAGGTGTTGAGCGCCAGCGCATAGTGGATCTGCGCCTCGTCGTCGTTCGGATAGCGCCGCGCCAGCTGTTCCATCGCCTTGGCATAGGCCTGGGTGCGGGGGAAATGACCGAGCTTGTCGTAGCCGACATAAATGACGGCCAGCGCGTCGATGTAATCGCGCTCGCGCTGGGTCTTGGCGCCGACACTCTTTGCTTTTGCGATGACGGCGGCGCCCTCCGCGAGGTTCTTTGCGGGCGTCGGGACGTGAGGATTCCACAAGAGGCTCAGCGCGATGCCCCAATAGGCGATGCCGCACTCGGGATCGGCCTTCAATACGTCTTCGAATGTTTTTTGCGACGCGCGGTACCAAAACGAATGCTGATACAGCATTCCGCGGTCGAATAGTTTTTGCGCCTCCGGCTTGCACGATGTCGCGAAATGCACCTTGCCGAGCTTGCTGTCGTCAATTTGTCCGAAGGCCGGCTGAGCGAGGCAACCGGCGATCGCTGACATTGCCATGATCGTGGTTGATGCTCGCATCGTGCTTCTCCCTTCCAATCGCTCCGAGGAATTCGACGCTTGTCGAACGCCCCGATGCTTTAGAAACACGCAGGCCGGAAGTCATAAGCGAAAAACGGGATTTTTATATGAGGCCTGTGTTACCTTTGCAGGCATAGAAAAGCGTGTTGCAATAGATGCTTACGTTCGGGCGATACCGTCTGGAGCCGCGGGTCGGACTGATGTCCGGCGACAAGGAAGTGCGGCTGACGCCCAAGGCGCTTGCGCTTTTGTCGTTCATTGCCGAACGCCCCGGCGAGGTCATCAGCAAAGAGGAATTGTTCGCCGCAGTGTGGCCGGAGGTCGCCGTGGGCGATGCGGCCCTGGTAACCTGCATCCAGGAGCTTCGCAAAGCGTTGCGCGACAATGCCCGGCGGCCCCGCTATATCGAGACGCTGCACCGGCGCGGTTACCGGTTCATCGGCAAGAAATCCGCCGTGCAGCAGCCGGCGTCCGCGGACGATAAGCGCCCGGCTCTGGCGCTGCCCGACCGGCCTTCGATCGCGGTGCTGCCTTTCGCCAACATGAGCAGCGATCCCGATCAGGAATATTTCGCCGACGGCATCTCCGAGGACCTGATCACCGGGCTGGCCCGCATCCGCTGGCTGTTCGTCATCGCCCGCAACTCCAGCTTCGTCTACAAAGGCCGCGCCGTCGACGTCAAACAAGTCTCGCGCGAACTCGGCGTGCGCTACGTGCTCGAAGGCAGTGTGCGCCGCGCCGGCAAGCAACTGCGCATCAGCGCCCAGCTCGTCGACGCTATAACCGGAGGTCATCATTGGGCCGAAAGTTATGATCGCGGGCTTGACGACATTTTCGCCGTCCAAGACGAAATTACCCGCAGTGTCATCGCCGCAATCGAACCGCGAATGCTCGCCGCAGAGGGTAACCGCGCGTTTTTGCGTTTGCCGGACGATCTCGGAGCCTGGCAGCTTGTCGCGCGCGCAGACACACCTCTGGCGCCTGACGCGCGCGGACAATCAGGTCGCAATCGATGCTCTCAACCGGGCCGTCGAGGCCTATCCTGACTACGCGCCTGCGCGAAGTCAGTTGGGGTTCTGTTTGGTGTTTGCCGCGCACATGGGATGGGTCGATCGCGATCAAGGATTGCTGGCCGGCCGCCAGCACGCGGTTCGAGCGACTGCGCTCGATGACTGCGACCCATGGGGTCAAATCGCGTTCGGCTATTCATCCATGATGGAAAGGCGCACCGAGGAGTCAATCGCCGCATTTCGCCGGGCGGTCTATCTCAATCCGAGTTCTGCGGCCGCCCATTGTTATCTCAGTCATGGACTGGCCTTCGCCGGGCATGACCGCGAGGCGATCGCGCATGGTGAGGATGCCGTCAGGCTAAGTCCGCTCGATCCGGAAATGGCGATGTTTCTCGGCGGCATTGCCGTGGCTCACTATGTTGCCGGGCGATATGCGGAATCCGCGAAATTCGCGGCGGAAATTATGCGACTGCGCCCGGGTTTTCTGGGGGCGCAACGTCTGCGCTGCGCAAGCCTCGCCCAGGCGGGACACGTCGACGAAGCCCGATCTTCTCTTGCAGCGCTGCGGCGCGAGCATCCCGAGATGACAATCGCCTGGATCAGGGCAAGCGTTCCCTATCAAACGCCCGAGATCATGGAGCGTTTCCTCGACGGCATGCGGAAGGCGGGGCTGAGCGACTAGCGCCCGGTCTCGTTCTCCATCGGCACCATGGCTGCGTCCTTGGAATTGCGCAGCACCAGCGAGGTCTTCACGTTGCGCACGTTGGGCGCGGCGGTGAGCTTCTCGACGAAAGCCTGGAAGGTCTTCAGGTCCGGCGCCACACACTTCAACACGAAGTCGATCTCGCCCGACAGCATCCAGCATTCGCGCACCAGCGGCTGCGCGCGGACGAATTTCTCGAAGGCGGCAAGATCGGCTTCCGCCTGGCTCGACAGGTGCACCATCGCGAAGACGGTCACCTCGTAGCCGAGCTTCTTTTCGTCGAGCAGCGCGCGGTAGCCCTTGATGTAGCCGGCCTCCTCGAGCGCGCGCACCCGGCGCAGGCACGGCGGCGCCGAGATGCCGACCCGGCTTGCCAGTTCCACGTTGGTGATGCGGCCATCGTCCTGCAACTCCTTGAGGATCTTGCGGTCGATGGCATCGAGTCGGGCGGGCACCAGAACGCTCCTGCGGTCGGGCCGGAATGGCCCGTGAACATTCATACTGCGAAATATTATTTCGCGAAACAATATTGCGCGTTTCGGGCGTCGTGATCTGACACCGGGGCAAGCCTGTGGGGGCGGCGGGTTGCATATCTTGCATAGCTCGGCCGGAAGCCATACATCGTCCGGGGCACAAAAGAGCCGGCCATCATCCGGCCCGCCTGCGGCTGAGGCAGCCGAAACGCCCGCCAGGGGGGCGCACAGACCATCATGACCAAGACTACCCACGCCAAGGTCGTCATCATCGGCTCGGGACCGGCCGGCTACACCGCCGCAATCTATGCCGCGCGCGCGATGCTGGAGCCAATCCTGATTCAGGGCATACAGCCCGGAGGCCAGCTCACGATTACCACCGACGTCGAGAATTATCCGGGCTTCGCCGACGTGATCCAGGGGCCCTGGCTGATGGAGCAGATGCAGGCGCAGGCCGGACATGTCGGCACGCGCATCGTGACCGACCATGTGAGCAAGGTGGAGCTGTCGCAGCGGCCGTTCAAGCTGACCTGCGACTCCGGCGATGTCTATCTCGCCGACGCGCTTATCATCGCCACCGGCGCGCAGGCGCGCTGGCTCGATCTGCCCTCCGAGCAGAAATTCAAGGGTTACGGCGTGTCCGCCTGCGCAACGTGCGACGGCTTCTTCTATCGCAACAAGGATGTGATCGTTGTCGGCGGCGGCAACACTGCGGTCGAAGAGGCCCTGTTCCTCACCAATTTCGCGTCCAAGGTGACCGTCGTGCACCGGCGCGACGCGTTCCGGGCCGAGAAGATTCTTCAGGACCGCCTGTTCAAGCATCCCAAGATCGAAGTTGTCTGGGACACCGTGCTTGAGGACGTCACCGGAACAGAGAGCCCGCTCAAGGTCGGCGGGGTAAAGCTCAGGAATGTGAAGACCGGCGCGGTCACCGAGCGGCGGGTCGACGGCGTGTTCATTGCGATCGGCCACCAGCCCGCCTCCGAACTCTTTGCCGGTCAGCTGCAGATGAAGCCGTCCGGCTACATCGTGACTGCAGGCCACTCGACGGCGACATCGGTGGCGGGCGTATTCGCGGCCGGCGACGTGACCGACGACATCTACCGTCAGGCGGTGACCGCCGCCGGGCAAGGCTGCATGGCCGCACTCGAGGCGGAGAAGTTTCTGGCCGCGCACGAGCATCGCCGCGCGGCTGCGGAGTAGATCATGGCCACACCCAACACCACGATGGATTGGGACAAACTGAAGGTCTTCCACGCGGCGGCGGAAGCGGGCTCGTTCACGCACGCCGGCGAGCGGCTTGGTCTTTCCCAATCGGCCGTTTCACGGCAGGTTTCGGCGCTCGAATCCGAGCTTGCCGTCTCGCTTTTTCACCGCCATGCGCGCGGACTCATCCTCACCGAGCAGGGTGAGCTGCTGTACCGCACGGCGCATGAAGTGTTCATGAAGCTCGAGGCGGCCCGCACCAAGCTCACCGACAGCCGCGAACGGCCGAACGGGGAGCTCAAGGTGTCGACCACGCCCGGCATCGGCGTGCATTGGCTCACGCCGCGGCTCGGCGAATTCCTCGATCTTTATCCGGATATCCACATCACGCTCATTACGACCGACGAAGAGCTTGACCTGGCGATGCGCGAAGCCGACGTCGCCATTCGTCTGCGCCAGCCGACGCAGCCGGACCTGATTCAGCGTAAGCTTTTCTCGGTGCATTCCCACGCCTACGCTTCGCCGGATTATCTCAAGCGTTTCGGCACGCCACGCACGCACGATGATCTCGACAAGCACCGCATTATCCTGCTCGGCGGCGGAGTCGTGCCCGCCCACCTGCAGAACCGCAGGTGGCTGCTCGATATCGGCCGCGACAGCAAAGGTCCGCGGACACCGCATCTGACGGTGACGAACGTGCTCGGCGTTCTGCGCGCCTGCCAGCGCGGGCTCGGGGTCGCGATGCTGCCCGACTATCTGGTCGAGGAAAACGGCGGCCTGGTGCAGCTTTTTGGCGAGGCCGACACGCTCGCGATGGACGCGTACTTTGTCTATCCTGAGGAGCTCAAGTCGGTCGCGCGTATCCAGGTCTTCCGCGACTTCCTCGTTGCCAACGCGCAGCGCTGGCACTTCTAGTGGCCCATCAACAGTTCGTGTTTCGACTCACGAAAATCGCCACTGCACGGCCGTCTCGTCGGACGTCCAACGATTTGCGATAGCGCATGGCTGGCATGCGACCGTCGGCGTTGCTGCAGAGTGCCCTGCTTCGCATACTGCAGCCTTGCTGTCGCGCCGGAAGCGTATCCTCCCAGAATCACCGGCGGGCAGCATGTTCCCCTCTGGAAGATGTTGCCGGCCCCCACGCCGGCAAATACTGAAACCGGGCCCCTCGCGGGGCCCGGTTTTTTCGCGGTATTTCCGTCGTCAACGGAAGCGCGCGATGTAGTATGCAAGCTCGACGATCTGTTGGTCGGTCACCGGCGCCAGCACCTCGGCCATCACTCCGTCGTATCCATGCCGCGCATTGCTCTTGTAGTCGCGCAGTGTCTTGACGAGATAGTCCTCGCGCTGGTCGGCAATGCGCGGAATGTTGTCGCGCCCCCCCAGATCAAGGCCGTGACAGCTGTTACAGCGATTCTGCGTAATCAACGTGCGCGCGGCCTGCATACGCGCGGCGTCACCGGTATCGTCCGGGGGTTTCGGCGCCGGCAGCTTCGCGAGATAGTCGGAGAAGTTGCGCAGGTCATCGTCGCTGAGACCGCGCGTCATTTCGGTCATGACCTGAATCAGGGGGTCGTCTTTCTTCTCCGGCGCCGCCCGCTGCCGTTCGCGGAAGAGATAAAGCTGGATGAGCAGATAGGGTGCCGGCTGCCCGCCAAGGGAGGGAACTCCCGCCGTCTCGGACTGGCCGCTCTCGCTATGGCAGGCAAGACATGGCGCCGTGCGCTCGGCGATCGGCTCGGCGTTGAGCGGCTGGCCGGCGACACAGATCAGCAGCGCCGCAATAGCAGCGCGTGCGCAATTGCTTAACATCATAAGCGGGTAACTAGGCCGTAGTTCGCCGGGGGCAAGATACCCCCGGCGAAAGTTCAATTCAGCGGCCGGCGATGCGCGGCTTGCCGTAGGTGATGCGATAGATCGCGCCGTTCCAGTCGTCCGACAGCAACATGGAGCCGTCTGCCATGAACTCAACGTCGACCGGGCGGCCGATATAGCTGTTGTTCTCGAGGAACCCGGTGATAAACGGTTCTGATGATTTCACGGTTCCGTCCTTGTTCAGGAAAATCGCGATGACATCGCCGCCGAACTTCTTCGAGCGGTTCCAGGAGCCGTGGCGGGCGAGAAAAATCGCGTTCTTGTATTTCTTCGGAAACATGTTGCCGGTGTAGAAGCGCAGGCCGAGCCCGGCCGAATGTGGGCCGGTGAGCATGATCGGCGGCACGAACTCGCTGCACGAGTGACCCCAGCCGAATTCCGGATCGAGCATGTTGCCCTGATAGCAGTACGGCGAGCCGAAGTGCTGGCCGACCTTGGTGACGCGGTTGAGCTCGTCCTGCGGCACATCCTCGGAAAGCCAGTCGCGGCCATTGTCGGAGAAGTAGAGCTGCTTGTTCACCGGATTCCAGTCGAAGCCGACTGTATTGCGCACGCCGAGGGCGACGACTTCCGCACCCGTGCCGTCAAGATTGATGCGGCGGATCTGGGCGTGTGTGGGAGGCGGCATAACATTGTTGCCCGGCTGGCCGACCGGAACATAGAGCTTGTTGTCGGGGCCGACGCCGATGAATTTCCAGCCGTGCGCCTCGTCCTTCGGAAGATCCTTGTAGATGACTGTCGGTTTCGGCGGGTTGTTGAGGACGCTCTCGACGTTGTCGATCTTGGAGATTTGCGACAATTCCGCGATGTAGAGAGTGCCTTTGTGGAAGGCGAGACCGTTCGGGCGATAGAGACCTTCCGCCACGGTCTTCAGTTCAGTCTTGCCGTCCTTTTTCACGATCGCGGTGACCTTGTTGCCGAACCGCGTGCCGACAAAGACGGTGCCCTTGTCGCCGACGCGCAGCGACCGCGTGTTGGCGATGCCGCTGGCATAAACCTCGATGTTGAATCCGGGCGGCAGCTTGAGCTTGGCGGTCGGCAGCTTGTCGGCCGGCGCCGGAAGCGGTGGCGGTGCGACCGGTGCGAGCTTGGCTGCGGCGGCATTACCCTCCGGTCGGCCGATCAGCGGCGAGCCTGGCGGCAACGGTTGCGCCGCGGGTGCCGCAGCGGGCGGAGCGGATGCCGGCTGCTGCTGCGCGAATGCCGGAGCCGCAAACAAAATGCCGGCGATCGTGCCGGCAAGCATAATGGAACGCTGAGCCGAAACGCACGGAATCATCGAAACCTCCCTTGTGCGGAGGTGCGTGCCTCGTCCGGTCCAAACGCAACGGGCCCGCCCCCCGTTAGAACAAGTCTCCACCATTTTGCCCACCGGTTGCAATCCGGGGGGCTTCGAGTCGTGCGTTTAGGTCGTCCGGTAGGTGTAAGCCGCTTCCTCGCGTGCTTCCGCCAGTTGGCCTACCAATGCGTGCTTCGGCGACAGGTGGCAGACCGGATCGGTGGCGCCCGCATCTCCGGCAATGAGGAACGCCTGACAGCGGCAGCCGCCGAAGTCCTGATCGCGGCGCGCGCAGGATCGGCAGGGTTCCTGCATCCAGTCGGTGCCGCGAAAAGCACGGAATGCCGGCGAGTCCCGCCAGATCTCGGCAAGTGAATGCCCACGCACATTCCAGAATTCCAGCCCCGGGATAACCTCCGCGGCATGGCAGGGAAGCACTTTGCCGGCGGGTGTGACGTTGAGCGAGCGCCGTCCCCAGCCGCCAAGGCAAGGCTTCGGGAACCGTGCGTAATAATCGGGTACGACCGCGTCTATGACGATGCGGCCACGATGCTGCTTTCGCAGCATGTCGACCTCGGCGACCGCCAGATCAACCTGCTCGCGTGTCGGCATCAGCGCCGCGCGATTTTTCAGCGCCCAGCCGTAGTACTGAACGTGCGCAATCTCGACGCGGCTCGCGCCAAGCGACAGCGCCAGCTCAACCATCGACCCGATGCGGCCGATGTTGGCGCGATGCACGACCATGTTGACCGTCAACGGCAGGCCGAGGCGGACAACCTCCTTTGCGATCGCGTGCTTGCGCGCCGATGCACCCCTGTAGCCTGCGATTGTGTCGGCCGATGCCTCGTCGCTGTCCTGGATCGACACCTGCACGTGGTCGAGGCCGGCATCGGCAAGAACGGCGAGAGTGTGAGGCGTGAGGCCGACGGCCGAGGTGATCAGATTGCTGTAAAGGCCGGCTTCGCGCGACGCCCTGACGATCTCCGGCAGGTCACGGCGTGCGGCCGGCTCGCCGCCGGACAGGTGCACCTGCAGCACGCCAAGCGCCGATGCTTCCCTGAAAACGCGCGCCCAGGTCACCGTGTCGATCTCGTCATCGCGCCTGTCGAGCACCAGCGGATTCGAGCAGTACGGACATCCGAGCGGGCAACGATGCGTCAGTTCGGCGAGAAGGCCGAGCGGCACAGGGGCGCTGACTTCATTCGTCACAACACGCCCCTCTGCCGCCCGTTCCCGCATAAGCGGGAATCCGGCGCTCGGCTTCCGCCTCCACAGGGACGAACAGTCGGGAGCTGCCGGACATCGCTCAATCCACCTCCAGCAGTTTCTTGTCCGCCAGCGAACCCAGCAGCTTCACCACGTCGGCATGGATGCGCTCGCGTGGCGCCGTGAAGGCCTTGGCCAGATCATCCACGATCGCATCCAGTGTCGCCGTGCCCGTGCAGCGTTTGAGAATTTCGACCGTGATGTTGTCAGCCTTGAAGACACGCTCGGGCGCCAGCAGCACCCACCCGCCTTGCGCCTCACTGTGCATGAGCCGCACCCCGCGCGGAAGCCGCGGGCGCGCATCGCCGGACAGATGCAGCGCCGGCCCTTCCATCAATGTTCCTCCGGCACGAAGGCGCCCGGCGGCACATGTTTGGGATCGACATAGGCGTGATAAAGCGCATCGAGCATCGACCACAATATGCCGCACTTGAATTCGAGCGCCGCCAGCACCGCCTGCTGCTGCTCCGGCGTCTTGGCATTACGCTTGACATAGTTGAGGGCAAAATCGGCATCCCGTTCGGCCTGCGGCGGTCGCTTTTCGAAATAACTCAGCGTCTCGCGCGTGACGAAATCGTAGTTCGCAAGCATTCCCGCCATGCGCTCGCTGATGATGGCGGGTGAGAACATTTCCGTCAGCGACGATGCAATGGCCTCCAACAGCGTCTTCTCGCGCACAAAACGCACATAGGCATCGACCGCAAAACGCGTGCCCGGCAGCAGCCCGCGCAGCGAGGTGACGTAGTCGTGGTCGAGCCCGAGGCCGTCGGTGAGCTTGAGCCAGCGCGCGATGCCGCCATCACCTTCGCGCTCACCGTCGTGATCGACAAGACGCGAACGCCATTCGCGGCGCACCGCGGAATCTTCGCATCGCGCGATCAGGCTCGCGTCTTTGATCGGGATCATCGCCTGATAGTAGTAGCGATTGAGAGCCCAGGCCTGGACCTGGCCCTTGCTGCATTTTCCGCCGTGCAGCAGGGTGTGAAACGGATGCAGGCGGTGATAACGCCTGGCGCCGATATCGCGCAGCGCGGCCTCGAGTTCTTCCGGCGACAGCAGCTTCACAGGACAATCTCCATGCCGTCCTCCGCAACGCTCCACCCGGCGGCCTCGACCTTGCTCCTCTCGATCGAGCCGTCAATCAGGATCGGATTCGTGTTGTTGATATGGACATAGATGCGGCGCGCGCGAAGGCCGCTCAATGATCCCAGCGAACCACCCTCACCGTCGATCGGCAGGTGTCCCATGCGCCTTCCGGTCTTCTTGCCCGTGCCCAAGCGAATCATCTCGTCATCGGTGAACAGCGTACCGTCGAACAGAATGACGTCGGCGCGCGCAAACCGCTCGCGCATTGCATCGGTCACGGCTGCGGCACCCGGCACGAACACGAGCCTTGCCCCGCCGCATTGGAGTTCGATCCCGACATTGGCTGGGCTCTCCGCGTCGAGTTCGGGCGACTGATCTTCCAGGTACAGCGGCAGCTTGCCAGGAACCATGAACGTCGTCGCCTCGATACCGCCTGCAAGCATAAACCGTTCGCCGGGATTGACCGCGCGCCTCTTCATCAGGCCCATCGCGCCGAACATGGCGTTCGCGGCGACGGCCGCGTGGCTCGCCGGCGTTGCGTAAAGCGTGAACTCCGTGCTCTCGCGCAAGGACAGCAGGCCCGCGATCTGGTCGATCTCCGCTCCGGTCAGGACAACGGCGTCGATCGGACTTCCGCGCAGGCCGCTCTTCGGGTGCAATGCGGGCGTGGCGCGAATTTGCGCCGCCAGATCGGGGGATGCGTTGAGAAGGGTCCAGCGCCCGTCATCAGCGGAGACTGCGATACCCGCCTGGGTTCGCGGGCGCACTCGTTTGTCGCCGGCCCACGCCAGGGCACAGACCGGGCAACGGCAGTTCCATTGCGGAAATGCGCCTCCCGCCGCCGAGCCGAGTACAATGGCGGTAAGACGCCCCATTTAGCGGGGTGGTACGCCAGGAAACAGGCGATCAGAACTCGGCCGGCAGATAGCCGTTAATCTCGAGTCCGACACAGATTTCGATGAGAGTCGGGGTCGTCCACGCCATGGCGCTTCCTTTCGGCCGCAACTGACCAGCGGTTGGGCGCAAGATTAGCGCAGGCCAAGCGCGCCGCAAGGGGTGTCCCGGCGTTGCCGCCGCTGCCGGAATATCACGTCTTTGTCATGCCGCGTTTCTAGAATTCGGCCACAAACGCGGCTCACGTAAAAGTCATGGGTATAACCGGTGCAAAGGTACCTGAAAGCACGCGCCCGGTGCAGGGTTGCCATACCTTGATTCCGGTCGACAGGCGGGGAAAACACTGGAAAACAGGGTGCAGACGCAAGGCCGTGCAAATAAGCCACAGTGGCTGAATGTTCGGTCCGCGATATTGGGAAAAACGTAACTGACCTTGGACTATCAGTTAAACTGCTTAGGACTCATGGGGCTTCGCGCTCCCTACGGCATTCTTGGGAGAAAAAGTGGTGAAAAGTCCTCGATTTAAGGTCCTGCTGGCCTCGACCGCGGTGGCGCTGGCGCTTGCCCTGTCCAGCCATGCAGGGACGGCGCAGCAAGCCGGCAACACCGCCGAAACGCTGGTGCCGGTACCGGACACCACGTTCCCACCACCGCTGACGGCGAAAGATATCGCGCCGCCGGCCGGAGGTGCCGCCACGACCGCAAAGGATGAGTCGAAACAGACGGCAGCGACGCCGGCGGCCGAAGCGGCCAAGTCGGCTCCGGCAGTGACCGCAGGCAGCGAGATCGCCGACAAGCTGCGCGAACTGGTTACCGGCAAACAGCTTGACCGGCTGGTTCCGCGGAAGGCCGATCGCGCCGGTATCGAGACATTTTACGGTGGCCGCAACTACGCGCCCCTGTGGGTAACCGACAGTGCCGCCAATGAGCGCGCCAAGAGCGCCGCCGCCTATCTTGCGCAGGTCGATGCGGTCGGTCTCGATCCGGGCGAATACCCTGTGCCCGCTTTCAAGCCCGGAGCGAGTGTCGAGGCGCTTGCCGAAGACGAAATCAGGCTCACCGTTTCCGCACTGACGTTTGCGCGTCACGCGCAAATCGGCCGGATTCATTTCACGCGCGTCGGGTCCGACATTCAGTACGACCTGGTCCCGCCCGATCCTGCCGCAGTGCTCGCAAAGCTCGCCGGCAGTGATGATGCCGGCAAAGTGCTCGACAGCTACAACCCGCCACAGCCCGGCTTCAAGGCGCTGCGCGCCAAGCTTGCGGAACTGCGCAAGGGCGCGGTCGATGCAAGTCCGAAGGCCGAAGCCAAGCCCGAGCGGCCGCGCGTGCATATCCCCGACGGCAAGATCCTGCGCCCGGGCATGAAAGATGCGCGCGTAGTTCTGCTGCGCAAGCGTCTCGATATCGCCGGCGATAAGGACAACCCGCTTTACGACGACGCCGTTCGCGATGCGGTGAAGACGTTCCAGACGGAAAGCGAGCTGGAGGTCGATGGCAATCTCGGCCCGAACACGACGCGCGCCCTCAATGGCGAGCAAAAGGAAGTGCGCCGCCCGAGCCACAATCCGATCGACACCATCATCGTCAACATGGAACGCTGGCGCTGGCTGCCGCGCGACCTCGGCAACCCGCACGTCGTCGTGAACGTCCCCGACTATACGCTGACGCTGTACAACGACGGCAAGGTTTACTGGCACACCAGGATCGTGGTCGGGAAGCCGAACCTGGCGACCCCGATGGTCAGCGCCGAGATGAAGTTCATCACGGTCAATCCGACCTGGAACGTGCCGCCATCGATCATCGAGAAGGAATATCTGCCGGCACTGGAGCAGGACCCGCAGGCGCTGGAGCGCATCGGCCTCAAGCTGACGCAGGATGCTGATGGCACTATTCATATCTCACAGCCACCGGGTGCCGGCAATGCGCTCGGACGCATCCGCTTCAACTTCCCGAACAAGTTCCTCGTTTATCAGCACGACACGCCCGACAAATATCTGTTCGCGCGCGAGAAGCGCGCCTACAGCCACGGCTGCATGCGCGTCCAAAACCCGCTGACTTATGGCGAAAAGCTGCTGTCGCTGGTGCTCCCGAAAGAGCACTACACCGAAGCGAAGCTTGAAAGCATGTTCGGCGGCAACGAGATCAACATCAACTTCCCCAAATTCATCCCCGTGCATCTGACCTACCAGACCGCGTTCGTGGATGAAGCCGGCAAGCTGCAGCTGCGCGAAGATGTCTACGGGCGCGACGCCAAGATGCTCGCGATCCTCAAGGGCAGCGAGCGCAAGGTCGCCGACATCGCGGTCGAGCGCGCGCCGAACACCTCATCGAAGCCGGTTCGTATGCCCGTCGGCATGTACGGCGGCTCGACGGGCGGTAATTACGGCTACGGCGGCGGCTCGAATTTCTTCGACTGGCTGTTCAGCAGTCCGCAGGGACGTCCCTATCCGCCGCGCGCGATCCCGACCTATCCGCGCAGCAACGGTAACGGGCGTTACAGCTCGCGCTAGAATTCGAAATCGAACCGAATGGCAGCGCCGGCACGACAATGCCGGCGTTTCCGTTTGCGCTTCGAAAAAGGTGGTACAGGCGGGTGGACTTGAACCACCGACCTCTGGTTCCACAGACCAGCGCTCTAACCAACTGAGCTACGCCTGCACGTGGCCGCGCCTGGGATCGGTCATATTTCAAGCCTGACCCAAGGCGGCGGGAAACCTAGGTGCCGCCCGCCATTTTGGCAAGCGGGCTCCGGTACGGCAGATAAACCAAGGCCCGGACATTTCGGTCCAGGCCTTGAGCAGAGAGTCGCTGCGGTGGTGCAGGAAGCCTCAGGCGGCCTTGCTCAGCACGCTGCCGAAGCAACCCTTGATCGGCTCGACCGTGTCGGCTGCCACTTTCTGAGCGTGCTCGGACAGGTCCTTGGTCTGCTGGATACAGGCATCGAACTGCTTGCGCAGATACCTGCTGTAGAGTTCGACAGCCTCCGAATAAGACTTGGCCCCTACAAGTTCGCTCATCAGATCGAAAGCCGCCTCGCTGTTAGCCCGCGTCGTTTCGATCAGTTTGAGACCGTAACTCGCGCAACCCTTGTTGACAGTCGAAAGCGTGTCTTCGATGACATCGGTCGCCTCTTCCGCGGCGCTTTTGACTTTCTCGTAGTTTTCTTTGGCCTGAACGATGCTTTTTTCGGCCAACTCGCGGAAGGCGGTTGGAATTTCGAATTTCGGGATCTCGAACCTGGGCAGTTCGTACTTCGGGGATTCGGCACCGGCGGCACCAATGGCGACCGGTTTCGGCTTGCCTTTGGGCGTAGCGGCTGAAGCATTGGTCTCGGCCATAGCAGTCATCCTTGACTAGGGAGGGCCATCAGGTGATCGGGCCATTTGCCCTCCGCAAATGGGCCCGGATCGTTGCAAACCCCGCCGGTCGGCACATGCATAAGCGGATGGCGGGGCTCTCAATCCTTTGTACCCTCAGCGTTGATGCAATGCAACAAAAAATATTGCAACGCACAAAGCCCAAACTTCTCCTCTCGCCCGTCCGGCAAAGTTCGGGCGCGATGACAAAAGGAACTAGCGCCATCAAGCCTTTAGTGTTGCATACCCTGGCCTGACAGCTTGGCCGCGCGCTTGCTCAGTTCCTTAGCCTGCTCGGTCAGCACTCCGATCTGACCGTTCACGTAGTCGGCGTGAAGCGTGAGCACGTCACCCGGTTCTCTCGCCTGCAGCAGCTTCTGGGCGAAATCGAAAGACGACGCGATGTTGCGCTCGGCATAGTTCAGCGCGAGCTCGCCCACCTCCCTAACCCCGGCTCGCGTGTCTGCGGCCTGTGTTTCGGCGGCATTGACGGCGTGCTGGGCAGCGGACATGAAGACTTCGAGCGCTTCCTTTGCCTGTTCGACGCTCCGGTCCGCCAAAGCGCGCATGTCGGCCGGAATGTCGAATTGCCGGCCGCTTTCTCTTGGCATGAGATCCCTCCTCTCTCGGGAACCCGTACGTTAACGTTGTCGACGTTTGCCGTTGGATGGCGCCCTGCCGGTGCGTGGACGCAGGTCCCCGTCAGCCGTATTAAGTCTTTATTAGCCGCAATAGTTGCGACACAGCGATGACGGACAGCACGCCGCAATTCACATATCTTCGTGATCCAAGGCTCGCGGCGCATGCGCTCAATCCGGCGCCGGTTTGGCTGTGGAGCACCGATGCCGACCGCGTACTCTGGGCCAATCCGGCAGGCGCAGCGATTTTCGATACCTCCTCGCCGCGCGAAATCGCGTCGCTGCGGTTCAACGCGCGTCACGCTGCGTCCGTCCAGGTTGCGCGTCTGTCCGGCACACTGCCGCAGGGCGGCACGCCGCGGCTCGAGAGACTGCGCGGCTTCGGGGCAAGCATCGGGGCTGCCCTGGTCTGCCTGTGTTCGTGCATCCTCCTGGAGGACGGCAGCCCTGCCATCCTGATCGTGGCGGCAGAGCGTGCCGGCAGGAATCTTCCGCTGCCTGAACGCGCTACCCGGTTGCTGCGCGACTTTGACGTTCCGTCGGCAATCTTTACCGCTGACGGTGAGATCATTGCGGCACAGCCGGCGGCAATCGAGCGGATGGGTGCGCGCCGCGACCTCGTATCCCTGGAAGCGGACAAGATAGCGCGGGAGGCAAGCCTCAACGGTGCAGCCGAAGGCGAGAGCGGGATCGGCCACCTCTCTATGATCAAGCTCGGGGCGGGCTCGACATTTGCATTGCTCGTTGTCTTCGCCAGAACGGCCCATCCCCGGCGCTCGACCGCGCGAACAAGGATCAAGGCGGAAACGCAGAAAGTGCCGGCCACCATGAAACCGCACGCCCAGCAAGGTCCGTTCCGCTTTATCTGGCAAACCGATGTGGAGACGCATTTCACGCTCGCAAGCCCGGATTTTGCCAATCGGTTCGGCCCGAAACTCGCCGCCTTGCTCGGCCGGACCTGGTCAGACATCGCCAAGACGCTCAGGCTTGACCCCAACAAGGAGATCGCGGACGCGCTTTCCAGGCAGCAGACCTTCAGCGGCATCCGGCTGCGATGGCCGGTCGAAGGCCTCGAGCAACCTCTCGCGATCGAGATGTCCGGACTGCCAATGTTCGACAAAGAGCGCCGCTTCACGGGATTTCGCGGTTTCGGGGTGTGCCGTGAGCCGGAGCGCATCGCGGACCCGGGCAATGAGAACGCGAGGCATGCCGCAACCGCACCGCCCAAGGTGCTCACCTTCCCCGCCGCACCGGCGCCCGTGGCCGGGACGCCCCTAAGTCCGAAGGAGCACAGCGCCTTTCAGGAACTCGCACGCGAACTCAGCGAGCGCCTTCGCAAAACATCGGCCAGGGCCGCTTCCGCGGCCGCGCGCGATGCGATGCCCGAGCCGGTCGCGCCTCCGGCTCCGCTACCGCAACCGCCGCCAAAACCCGCGCGCGATGCATCGGAAGACCGGTCAATTTTCGACCGGCTCCCTACCGGAGTTCTCGTCTACCGGCTCAACAGCCTGATGTACGCAAATCGCGCCTTCCTCGACTGGGCCGGCTATTCGACGCTGGACGAACTGGCGGAGGCCGGCGGCCTCGACAGCCTTTTTATCGAAGTGAAGGACGAGTCCCGGGACGCCAAAGGAGGGACTGTAAAGGCGCTCACAATCGCAACGGCCAACGGCAGGCAGAATCCCGTCGACGGCCGCCTGTTCAGCGTCACCTGGAACGGGGAGAACGCTCTCGCGCTGGCGATCGAGACGCAATCTGGCAAGAGCGGGGCGTCTGCCGGACAATCGCGGCCGGTCGAGGAAGAAATCCGCGAGCTCAGGGCGGTCCTCGACACCGCAACGGACGGGGTCCTGATTCTCGACTGCGCCGGCCGCGTGCTTTCCGGCAATCGCAGCGCACAGGCGCTTTTCGGTTACGATGCCGGCGCACTCGCGAAGCTCTCGATGGGCGACCTGCTGGTCCCTGAATCACTGCGCCCCGTCCTCGAGCATCTCGGCAAGCTTGTTCAGGGCGACGGTGTCGATGCGCTCGGCGCGAGCCACGAGGCGATAGGGCGCGTGCGCCAAGGCGGTCTTGTTCCGCTGCACATCACGATCGGACGCATCGAAAACAGTGACAAACTCTGTGCGGTATTACGCGACGTCACGGCCTGGAAGCGCAATGAGGAAGAGCTGGTCAACGCCAGACGTGCAGCCGAAAAGGCGTCTGCCGCGAAGTCGGAGTTTCTTGCCAAGATCAGTCACGAAATCCGCACGCCGCTGAACGCCATCATCGGCTTTTCGGAAGTGATGATGGATGAACGCTTCGGCCCGATCGGCAACGAGCGTTACCGACAGTATCTCAAGGACATCCACGCTTCCGGCGGATACCTTATTTCGTTGCTCAATGATCTTCTCGATCTCTCGAAAATAGAGGCCGGGAAGCTCGAGCTCACATTCGTGAGCGTCAATCTCAACGATCTTGTGCAGCAATGCGTGGCAATGATGCAGCAACAGGCCAACCGGCAACGCGTGATCATCCGCACATCGCTGCATGACGGTTTGCCGCAGATAGTCGCCGACGCGCGCGCCATGCGGCAGATCATGCTCAACCTGCTGTCGAACTCGATCAAGTCTACCGGCGCAGGCGGACAGGTCATCATTTCAACCGCCCAGACCGACAATCGCGAGGTCGTCCTGCGCGTCCGCGATACCGGCTCCGGCATGAGCCAGAAGGAATTGCAGATCGCGCTCGAGCCGTTCAGGCAGATCGCCGCGGTTACTCATTGGGATACCGGCGGAACCGGACTTGGACTGCCGATCACCAAGGCACTTGCCGAGGCCAACCACGCGCAATTCCGAATGACGAGCCGGATCGACGACGGTACATTGGCCGAGGTAATTTTTCCCGCCACACGCGTGCTGGCGCAATAAATCCGAAATCGGCTAGGTTATCCAAATGCGCCCGCTGCTCCGTGGCATCGCGTTTGTTTTGGCGTTTGCAGGCACATTTGTCTTGGCGCCGGCGCGTGCCGACGAGCCGGTCGATCTGCTTCTCGTCCTCGCCGCCGATGTCTCGCGCAGCGTCGACAGTCATAAATTTCAGCTGCAGCGCGAAGGCTATGCTGCGGCAATGGTCAACGCGCGTGTCATCGATGCCATCCTCTCCGGCCGCCACGGGCGCATCGGCGTCCTGTTTCTTGAATGGTCCGGCTTCGCAAGCCAGAAAGTCGTCATCGACTGGATGATGATCGATGGGCCCAAATCAGCACAGACCTTCGGCGACCGCCTGCTCGAATCGCCACGCTCTTTCGCTGACCGGACTTCGATCAGCGGCGGCATCGATGCCGCCGTAGCCCAGTTTGCACGTGCGCCGTTCAGTGCCGGCCGGCGCACGATCGACGTTTCGGGCGACGGAACCAATAACGCGGGCCGCGACGTTGCCCAGGCTCGGGACGAGGCGGTCGCCCTGGGCATCACCATCAACGGGCTGGCGATTCTCAGCGAAACGCCACTGCCTTGGAATCCCGAGCACACAAACCCGGCTGGCGGCCTGACAAAGTACTATCGTGACAACGTGACCGGCGGCCCCGGAAGCTTCGTGGTCGAAGCCAACGATTTCACTTCTTTCGGGCAGGCAATCATCAAGAAAATGATTGCTGAAATTGCCGATGGCAGGGGGATTTCGGCGCTGGCGGCCGGTAAACTTAATCACCCCCAGCCATGAAAGGGTCACAGAGGCTCTCCAAGGTCGGACCTGGCAAGGTTGGCCATGGCGGGCCCGATGCTATAGTCCGCGTGCCCCTGACAGAAAAGCGATCGGAAACCTCCATTTGACAGCTGCGACCGGCTTGAAGCGCCTGGCACTCGTCCTGCTCGCCGTGATCGCGGGTGGGCTGCTCGTGCTGACCACCGCCGGCTACCTGATTTCCGCGGATACTGTGCGACAGCAGGTTCTCGGCGAGATCCGCAGCGTGACCGGCCTTGAGCCCGTGTTGCGCGGCAAGGCCAGTGTCTCGCTGTTTCCCACCGGCAGTGTCAGCTTCGACGATGTCATTCTCGGCGAGCCCAATCAGCCGGCTCTTGTCGCCGAACGGCTGACCGCGCGCCTGCGGTTTTTTCCGCTTCTGATCGGCCGGGTCGAAATAGCCGATGTCGCGCTCGACCGCCCGAGTATCAGGGTGGACTTGTACGCGAACGGCCAGTCCAACTGGTCGGGATTGATCGAAGCGCTGACCCGCAGTCAGGCAACGGCCCAGCGGGTGGCGGCGTTCTCGGAGATGCGCATCGACGGCGGCACGGTTTTGATCCGCGACGAGGCGCGCAAGATTACCGAAACCCTGTCGGGCGTTGAATTCTCGCTGGCATGGCCGTCGATTTCCAAGAGCTTCGGCGCCACGGGGCGATTTATCTGGCGCGACGCCCCAATGGATGCGAGCCTGACGCTCGCCGACTTTCCGTCGGCGCTGGCCGGAGCGCGCAGCGGCCTGAAGCTGCGAATTTCCGGCACACCGTTGAAGGCTGCGTTCGAGGGCGCCATCAGCCTCAGGCCGACGCTCAAGGTCGAAGGCACGCTTGCCGCCGACGCGACATCGTTGCGCAATGCCCTGATCTGGGCCGGGCAAAAACCGCTGCCCGGCGGCGGTTTCGGCCGCTTCGCCATCAAGGCACGGACCAATGTGGTTGGCGGCACCATCAGCCTGTCGAGCGTCAACGTCGAACTCGACGGCAACGCCGCAGAGGGCGTGCTGACTTTTGCCGTCGACGGCCGTCAGACGCTGCAGGGCACCCTCGCCGCGGACACGCTCGACCTGACGCCTTACGTCTCAACCGTCCGCCTTCTGGCGGCCAATGAACGGTCGTGGAGCAGCGGGCGCATAACGCTCGACGGACTCGCCGGCCTCGATCTCGACCTGCGTCTGTCGGCTGCGAATGTTGTGGTGTCGAACGCCAAGATTGGGCGCACCGCAATCGCGGCAAATCTGCGCGGCGGACATCTGGTCCTCACGGTCGGCGAGGCGCAGGCCTACGGCGGCGTGATCAAGGGCTCTCTGGCGCTCGCCGAGTCCGGTCAGGGCGTCGACGTGAAGTCGGAGCTGCAATTCACCGATGTCGATCTCGAAGCATGTCTCGGCCAATTGTTCGGCCTGCGGCGCCTTGAAGGCAAAGGCAACATGTCGCTCGCCGTCGAAGGCGCAGGCAACAGCGTGCTGGCAGTGACGCGAACCCTGAACGGGTCCGCAACCCTGAACGGGGTGAAAGGGGCCCTTGCAGGTCTCAATGTCGAGCAGCTGCTGCGCCGTCTTGAGCGACGTCCGCTTTCCGGCGGCGGTGAATTCCGCACGGGCCGCACTCCTTATGAAAAGATCAACGTTGTGCTCAAGATCGCGCAGGGCACCATCACCGTCGATGAGGTCACGATCGACGGCACAACCGTCAAGCTGGCGATGGCCGGTACTGCCTCGATCCCGGAGAGGGAAGTCGATCTCAAGGGCACGGCGGCACTGGTGGCTCCGCCGCGACCGGGCGCTGCTCCGTTCGAGCTGCCCTTTATCATTCAGGGCTCATGGGACGATCCCATCATGCTGCCCGACCCGGAGGCGTTGATCCGTCGCTCGGGCGCGGCGGCGCCCCTGCTCAACGCGGTGCGCGAACGCAGGGCGCGCGAGTCGGTACGCTCGGCCATTGAGCGGCTGACCGGCGGCGCACCGCCATCCGGCACGATCCCCGCCTCCGACCCGGCGTCGGCCTCAGAGAAAAAGGGCGAATAGCGGCAGGTGCCGTAGCCTGCGCGTTCGACTATCATTCCACGAAGACGAATCACCCGCCAATCCGCGCGGGCATGATGGGTCGTGGATGCTGAACCCTCTCTTGCGAACCCTGGTCAAGGTCGTCGTGGCCTCGCTAATCGTCGGCACTGTCCTTGCCCATTTCGGGATCACGGCCGAACAGATCATCCACGAGCTTGGATTGTCGACGGAGCGTATCGAAGACTACGCGCGGCAAGGCATCGCCTGGGCTTGGCCAAACCTGCTTCTCGGATCGATGATCATCGTACCCGTCTGGTTTGTCGTTTTCCTGTTCCGCCCACCGGGCAAGCGAAGCAGCGACTAGCTCTGCGCGCACCGGCGTTTCAAACCTGTACGCCAAGTGCCGCGCGTTCGCGCCGGCTGGCACCGCGTTTGGCCATCAGGGAAGATGCGATCGTGCCGGCTGCGACGAGCGCAATCATGATGGTGCAGATCGCATTGATTTCCGGTTTCACGCCAAGCCGCACCTCCGAATAGATGCGGATGGGGAGCGTGGTTGCGCCCGGTCCTGTCGTAAAGCTGGCGATCACCAGGTCGTCAAGCGAGAGCGAGAACGCCAGCATCCAGCCCGCCGCGATCGCCGGCACGATCAGCGGCAAGGTGATCGTCAAAAAGGTCTTCACCGGCGGGCATCCGAGGTCCATGGCCGCCTCTTCCAGGGTGCGGTCAAAGTCGAGCAGCCGCGATTGCACGATCACGGTCACGAAGCAGGTCGTGAGCGTCGTGTGGGCGACGGCGACTGTCCAGAACCCGCGATCCAGATCGAGCGCGACGAACAAAAGCAGCAGCGACAGCCCGGTGATGACTTCCGGCATCACGAGCGGGGCATAGACCATGCCGGAAAACAGAAGACGGCCGCGAAACCGGCCCATCCGCGTCAAGGCGACCGCGGCCAGCGTTCCGAGCACCGTTGCCGCAGTCGCCGACAGCGCGGCAACGCGCAGGCTGATCCAGGCCGCTCCGAGGATCGCCTCGTCGTGCAGGAGCTCGCGATACCATGCAAGCGACCAGCCGCCCCAGACCGTAACAAGGCGCGAGGCGTTGAACGAATAGACCACGAGGATGACGATGGGCAGATAGAGAAAGGCAAGCCCGATTGCGACGGCGACGATGTTGAACGACGTAGGCCCGCGCCTCATGCCGATCCTCCTTCCAGCGAGCGCTGCTGAAGACGTTCGTAGAAGAGGATCGGCACCAGCAGCAGCCCCAGGAGAGCAACGGCGATCGCCGATGCCACAGGCCAGTCGCGGTTGGAGAAGAACTCGATCCACAGGGTCTGCCCGATCATCTGCGATTCCGATCCGCCCAGCAGATCCGGAATGACGAACTCGCCGACAATCGGAATGAAGGAAAGCAATGCACCTGCGGCGGCGCCGGGCAACGACAGCGGAAAAGTGATCAGCCAGAACGCCTTCCAAGCCGGGCAACCCAGGTCGGCCGCCGCCTCCAGCAGCGACTCGTCCATTTTTTCAAGGCTGGCGTAGAGCGGCAGAACCATGAACGGCAGATAGGAGTAAACCACCCCGATATAGATCGCCGTGTCCGATGACAGCCATGCCGCCGGTGCGTCGATGACGTGCATCCGCATGAGAACGTCATTGAGCAGGCCGTCGCGCTGCAGGATATTGATCCACGCGTAGATGCGGATAAGGAACGACGTCCAGAACGGCAGCACCACGGCCATCACCAGCGCCGGCTGCCAGGCTTTGGGCGCCCGCGCCATTCCGTAGGCAATCGGATAGCCAAGCGCGAAAAGCAGCGCGGTGGAGATCGCGGCCACCTGCAGGCTTTTGAGATATGAAAGAAGGTAGATCGCGTCGGACCCCAGCAGCCTGAACGAGTCCAGGGAAAGCTGTGTCGCGAATGCCGTGACACCCTGCCAGCCCGCCGCAAGATCGAACACCGGCAAATAAGGCGGTTGCGCCAGCGCCGACTGCGACAGGCTGATCTTGAGCACGATGACAAAGGGCGCAAGAAAGAAGACAGCCAGCCAAAGATACGGCACCAGGATGACGATCCGCGCGCCCCAGCTTCGTTTTGTCCGATCGCGCTGCACAGCTAGCTCGTCAGGATAATGCCGGCATCAGGCGGCCACGAAAGCCAGACGGCATCGCCTTCCGCGTAAGGCGGGCGGCCGCGCGCCCCCACATTGGCAACCGCGACCTTCATCAGCGACTTGTCCGCAAGCCGGACCTTGTAGGTCGACATTTCGCCGCGGTAGCCGATCTCGAAAATCGTACCGGCGAGGGCGTTTGCGGCGTCTTTCGGCCGCTGCATGCCGATGACGATTTTTTCAGGGCGCAGGGCCAGCCATACGGTCTTCGCCGAGCTCTGAACGCCGTCTGCGATCGACAGCGGGCCCAACGCCGTGTCTATTCTTCCCGCCGCGGCGGGTCGTCCTTCGATGATCGTCGCTTCGCCGATGAATTCGGCAACCCAGCGCGAATTCGGCCGCTCGTAAATCTCGGATGGTGCTGCCACCTGCATCAGCCGGCCCTGGTTCATGACGGCAATCCGGTCGGCGACCAGCATCGCTTCTTCCTGGTCGTGGGTCACGATGACGAACGTGGTCCCGAGCCTGCGCTGAAGTTCCATCAACTCGAACTGGGTTTCGGCGCGCAGCTTCTTGTCGAGCGCCGCGAGCGGCTCGTCGAGCAGGAGCACGCGCGGGCGCTTGATCAGGGAACGGGCGAGCGCCACGCGCTGGCGCTGCCCGCCCGACAGCTGGTGAACCCTGCGTGCGCCGAAACCCTGCAGCCGGACGAGTTCGAGCATTTCGCCAACGCGGGCGGCAATTTCGTCGCGTCCAAGTTTGTCCTGGCGCAGTCCGAAAGCGATGTTGCCTTCAACCGTGAGATGCGGAAAGAGCGCGTAGCTCTGAAACATCATGTTGACGGGACGCCGATGCGGCGGCACGTCGACGATGTCGGCTCCGTCGAGCAGGATGCGGCCTTCGCTCGGCGTCTCGAAGCCGGCAAGCAGCCGCAATAACGTGGTCTTGCCGCAGCCGGAGGGACCAAGCAGCGCGAAGAATTCACCCCGGACAATATCGAGGGTGAGCGTCTCGACCGCCGGCACGGCACCGAAGCGCTTGCTGATCGCCTCGAAACGGACCAGCGGCGCTCTTTCTCCCGCGCTTCGACCGCGCGCTGCTCCACTGTCGGTCGCCATCGATTCCCCGTTTCGCGCGCACACGCTAACGGCGGATGCTGCCACGTCAACCCGCCGACGACGGCACCACGTCAGATTGTGCGGTCAGGGTTCGCCGCACCGCCTGCTTCCAGCCGGAATATTTCCGCTCGCGCTCGCTGGCGTCCATCTGGGGTTCGAAGCGCCGGTCAAGCTGCCATTGTGCCGCAAAGCCGGACAGGTCGGGGCAGATGCCGGCCGCGCGGCCGGCAAGGTAGGCTGCGCCGAGCGCGGTTGTTTCCAGAACCGTCGGCCGGTCCACCGGGCATGCGAGAATATCGGCCAGGAACTGCATGCAAGGATCGCTTGCGGTCATGCCGCCGTCTACGCGCAGCATGGTCCTGGACGCCTGCGACGCCGGCCAGTCGGCGCGCATCGCATCGAGAAGGTCGCGGGTCTGATAGCCGACCGATTCAAGCGCCGCCCGCGCAATCTCGGCAGCGCCTGAATTGCGCGTCAGGCCATAGATCGCACCGCGCGCATGGGCGTCCCAATAGGGCGCCCCCAGGCCGACGAACGCAGGGACCAGATAGACCTGCTCCGCCGGGTCGGCGCGCTGCGCCAGGGCACCGACTTCCGCCGACGAGCGGATGATCTTCAATCCGTCGCGCAGCCATTGCACGGCGGCGCCGGCGACAAAGATCGCGCCCTCGAGCGCATAGGTGCGCCTGCCGTCGAGCTGATAGGCGATCGTCGTGAGCAGGCGGTTGCGCGACGCCAGGCGCTCGGAGCCGGTGTTGAGGAGCGCGAAACAGCCGGTGCCGTAGGTCGATTTCACCATGCCGGGCTCGAAGCAGCCCTGCCCGATCGTGGCGGCCTGCTGGTCGCCGGCAATGCCGCGCACCGGGATTCGCCCGCCGAAGAGGCCCGCATCCGTCTCCCCGAAGGCATGGCCGCAGTCACGCACACCGGGAAGCAGCGCCTGCGGCACACCGAAGAGCCGGCAGAGATCCGGATCCCAATCACCGGCACCGATATCGAACAGCAAGGTGCGCGCGGCATTGGTCGCGTCCGTGAGATGCATCTTGCCGCCGGTGAGACGCCAGAGAAGAAAGGAATCGATCGTCCCAAATGCGAGCTTGCCGGCCTCGGCGGCGGCGCGCGCGCCTTCAGCATTGTCCAGCAGCCACGCGACCTTGGTAGCGGAAAAATAGGGATCGAGCAGGAGACCGGTCTTGCGGGTCACGTCGGCCTCGCATCCGCTGCGCCTGAGTGACTCGCAGACCTCGGCTGTGCGGCGGTCCTGCCAGACGATCGCATTGTGGATCGGCCGCCCGCTCTGGCGGTCCCAGACCACGCTGGTTTCGCGTTGATTGGTGATGCCGATGCCGGCAACGTCACCCGCGCCGACGCCCGCCTGCGCCATCACCGCCCGCACCGTGGTCAGCACCGCCGACCAGATTTCCTCCGGATCGTGCTCGACTTCGCCGGGCGCCGGATAGATCTGGCGCAATTCCTGTTGCGCAGCCGCAATCGGCCGCAGGCCCGTATCGAAGGCGATTGCGCGCGTCGACGTCGTCCCTTGATCAATCGCGATAAGTACCGTCGGCAAACCTGCCCTCCCGGATCACCGGCGCACCGGACGCATCGACGCGATCAGCCGGTCCAGCGCCGCGGTCTCCTCGGCCGACGCGATCAACCCGAGCTTGCTTCGCCGCCACAGCACATCATCGGCGGTCTGCGCCCATTCATTGTTCACGAGATAGCGCACTTCCGCCTCCGTGAGGTCGCCGACGATGCAAGGTCCGAGGTCATCCAGGCTCCGCGCGCTCCCGAGGAAACGCCCTGCCCGAAGCCCGTAAGCATGTACGAGCCTGCGCGCGTGCGCATCGGAAAGAAAGGCCCATTGCCGTTTTACATCGTCGACCTGCGTCTGGAACGCATCGGGAGCAAACTCCCCGCCTGGAAGCGGGGAGCTGGCGGTCCACGGCGGGGATGCTGCGAAGAAATGTCCGATCCGGGCCATGACCGCCTCCGCCAGTTTGCGGAATGTCGTGATCTTGCCGCCGTAGATCGTGAGCAGCGGCGCTTTGCCTTCGCCGGTATCGAGGACAAGCTCGTAATCGCGGGTCACGTCCTCGGGCCTGTCGGAGCCGTCGTCGTAAAGGGCACGCACTCCGGAAAACGACCAGGCCAGCTCGTCGGGCGTGACAACGTTGCGGAAGTAGCGGTTTACGACATCGCACAGGTACGTTACTTCGTGCGGTGTCGGCGCCGGCGCGCTGAGATCTCCGACAAAGTTTTCATCCGTGGTCCCGATCAGGCTGAAGCCGTTTGCGAACGGCAGAACGAAGACAACACGACGGTCCGGCGCTTCGAGGATGTAACCATAGTCGCTTTCGAAATTGCGGCGTACGACGATGTGGCTGCCTTTGATCAGCCGGACCGGACGCGCCAAGGGTTGCCTGATGACGGTATCCGCCACCGCACCGATCCACGGACCCGCGGCGTTCACGAGTACGCGCGCCGTCGCCGTGTCACGGCGGCCACGATCGTTGAGCACCAACTCCCACCTCTCCCGACGGTCCGCACGCGTGCAACGCGTACGCGTGCGGACGACGGCGCCGCGCTCGGCGGCATCGACGGCATTGAGCACCACCAGCCTGGCGTCGTCGACCGCGCAGTCCGAATATTCAAAGCCGTAGCGAAATTCGCGCTTGAGCGGATGGCCGGCGGGATGGTGGGTCAGGTCGACGGTGCGGGAGGCGGGCAGCAGCTTGCGCGCACCGAGCATGTCGTAAAGAAACAGCCCAAAGCGCAGCAGGAGTGGCGAGCGCAGTCCGGGCAGCGGCGGCAGCACGAATCGCATCGGCCGCACAAGATGCGGCGCCGTGCGCAACAGCACTTCACGCTCGCTCAACGCCTCACGCACGAGGCGGAACGCGCCGTGTTCGAGGTAGCGCAGGCCGCCGTGAACCAGCTTGCTCGATGCCGAGGAGGTGCCGGAGCCCAGATCGTTCATCTCGACAAGCAGCACGCGAATGCCGCGGCCGGCGGCGTCCCTGGCGAGACCGGTGCCGTTGATGCCGCCACCGATAATGGCGAGGTCGAAGTCGGCCATTGCGCGTTGATTCGCTTTCCAACGAAGGATGGGCGGCTTGTGCTGCACACTCAAGAAGAGGAATGCTTTAACCGCGAATTTGAGCCATAAATTGCGGCGCGATTGCAAAAAGACGCCGGCGCCGCCATATCGGAAGCAATCGTCGCTCGTGGTGCACGCCGGGGGCGGCTGCCAGCGAACCTGAAACCGGATCCGATGCCATCGCCCCGCCTGCTCGTCGTTGAAGGCAATTCCCCGCAGACCATGGCCGAGCACGTCGCCGCCGGCGGCATTCCGGCGAGCAAAGGCTATTCCGACCTGCTGCGCGAGCTGCTGCCCGGGGCTGCGGTGGATATCTGCTATCCCGGCGACCCCACGGCACTGCTGCCGGAGGGGGCCTCGCTCGAGGGCTACGACGGTATCGCGATCACCGGGTCCAGCCTGCATGTCTACAACGGCGGCCCGGAAGTCATGCGGCAGATCGACCTGGTGCGCACCGCGCTGAAAACCGGCACGCCGATCTTCGGCTCCTGCTGGGGCATCCAGATCATCACCGCAGCCGCAGGCGGCAGCGTGCGCAAGAACCCGAAGGGCCGCGAGATCGGCTTCGGGCGCGGCATCAGGCTGACCGAGGCGGGACGCAAGCATCCGATGTACGTCGGCAAGCTCGACGTCTTCAATGCGCCGACGGTGCATCTGGACGAGATCGAGACACTCGCGCCGGGCACGACCGTGCTCGCCACCAACGCGGTGTCCGAGGTGCAGAGCGCCGAAATCCGTACCAACGGCTCGGTCGCCTGGGCCGTGCAGTATCACCCCGAGTACCCGTTGCGTGAGATCGCCGCGATCGTGCGCCGCATCGGCACGCGACTGATCGAGGAAGGCTTTTTTGCGGACCACGCCGACATCAAGGCCTTTGCGGAGGACCTCGATACGCTGGACCGGGACCCCGGTTGCAAGCGCCTGGCGTGGCGGCACGGCATCAGCAGGAATGTCCTCGACAAGAAACTTCGCGTCGGCGAAGTGGCGAACTGGATCGAATTTCAGGTGCTGCCGACGCGCGTGAAGCGTGGGCGGGGCTAGGGAAGGCTTTGGGGCATCCAGGATGGATTTTTCCGGCAAGCATGTGGTCGTTACCGGCGGCACCGGCGCCCTGGGGACCGCCGTCGTCGGCGTCCTGATCGGCGCCAGCGCGACCTGCACGGTGCCCTATGTCCACGACGCGGAGGCGGAGCGCTTTCCGCATCGCGGGCAGCCGCAGGTGACATTGATCAAAATCGGTAGTCTCGCCGACGAGGGCGACGTCGCGAAGGTCTACGAAGGCAGTAAGTTCCCCTCCCCGCTCTGGGCGTCAATTCATATCGCCGGCGGGTTTGCCGCGGCGAAGATCACCGATATCGACAAGACTGCGCTGATGGCGCAGATCGACAGCAACCTCACATCCTGCTTCCTGTGTTGCCGCGCGGCAGTGAAGGCGATGCTTGCTGCGTCCGGCGGGCGCATCGTCAACGTAGCGGCGCGCCCCGCCCTGGAGCCGAGGGGCGGTGCCGGCATGACTGCCTACACGGTCGCCAAGTCCGGCGTTGCTGCGCTCACCGCGGCACTGGCGGAAGAAGTCGCGAAGGACGGGATCCTGGTCAACGCGGTCGCGCCCTCGATCATGGACACTGCGGCCAACCGCAAGGCCATGCCGAAGGCGGACCATTCGGCCTGGCCGAAGGTTCAGGAAGTTGCCGCGACGATCGTGTTTCTGGCTTCGGCTGACAACCGCGTCACGCGCGGCGCCGTGGTGCCGGTCTACGGAAAATCCTAGCCCGCGATCGGCACCAGCTCGAGCGGTGGCCGCAGCAGGCGCTGGACGGCGCTCGAAGCGACGACGGTGCGGCCTTCGGCGTAGGCCTCGTGGTTCTTCTCGATATCGTCGAGATCGTAGAGATAGTTCACCATCAGCCCGTGCGCCTGCGCCATCGCACGGTCCGACGTATCGGCGAGCCAGTTGATCCGCTCAAGCCGCGCGCCGTTGCCCAGATGGAAACGCGCAACCGCGTCGATGGGCGTGCCGCGCCTGTTGCGGGCGCGCAGATAGTACCAGGCGGCCGCGCGCATCAACGAGTCCTTCAACGCCGCCGCCGTTTCGTCGCTGCGCCACCAGCCGGGCCGGTCGAGCCCCGCGAGCGCGGACTTGTCGGCCTCTGTGAGGGCAGCCGACCTCTCCTCGGCCCGCTCACGCCTGAGCCATTCCGCAAAACCGGTCACGGGTGACAATGTGACGAAGGTCGACAGCCCAGGAACCTCGCGGCTGACCTCCTCGACCACCTGCTTGATCAGGAAATTGCCGAAAGATACGCCGGCAAGCCCGCGCTGGCAGTTCGATATCGAGTAGAAGGTCGCCGTTCGGATCTTGTCGCCGCCGACAATCTCGCGATCCTTGACGAGGATCGGAGCGATCGCGGCAGGAATATCGCGCGTGAGGGCTACCTCGACGAAGATCAACGGCTCATCCACCATCGCCGGGTGGAAAAAGGCGTAGCAGCGGCGGTCGGGCGGATCGATACGGCGCCGCAGATCGTCCCAGTCGCGGATCTCGTGCACGGCTTCGTAGCGGATGATCTTCTCCAGCACGATCGCCGGGGTCGACCAGTCGATCCGGCGCAAAACCAGGAAGCCGCGATTGAACCAGGACGAAAAAAGGTGCACGAAATCGTCATCGACGGCGCGCAGGTCGTCGCGATGATCGAGCGAATCCATCAGCTGCTCGCGCATGCGGACCAGCGCGGCGGTGCCGCCGGGCGCAAGGTTGAGCCTGCGGAACAACTCCTGCCTGCGCGGTTCGGATGCGGCATGCACTTCCGCGGCGGTCGCGTCGGACGGCGAAGCGCGCCAGGCCTCGATCGCCTGCTCCATGCGTGACTTGTCGGCACTGAAACGTCGGGCCAGGGCCTCGAAGAAGGCGATGCGCGGCCCGATGGTAAGCGCGTTGTAATGGGTGAGAATGTCCCGGGCGAGCGCAACGCCGGATGCCTCGCCTCGGCCGGACAGCAGATGTTCACACAGCTCGACAAGATTCTCCGACCGGGCCGAGGCCTCGCCGCGCCGGTCCCGGGCCAGCAGCGCACGTCCCCGCTCGGATATGGTCTGCAGCAACTCCCCGAAAAACGAGGTATTCATTTCGGCCCTATGGCTTTGCCCATCAGATGATCGGGCAACCATGTGGCGATTTCAGGAAAGAAGCACAAGATCACGATCGCCAGCATCATGCATATCACATAAGGCAGGGTGCCCCACATGACCTTGGCGAGCGGTACGTCCGGTGCAATGGCGTTAACGATGTAAATATTGAGGCCCACAGGCGGGTGAATGAGGCCGATTTCCATGTTTATGGTCAGGATTACGCCGAACCAGACCGGGTCAAAACCCGCCGCCGTTATAATGGGCAGAAGGATCGGGCTGGTCATCAGGATAATCGCCGCCGGCGGGATGAAGAACCCGCAGACCAGCAGGAAGACGTTGATCAGGAACATCAGCACCCATTTGTTGGCGTGCATGTCGGCAATCGCCTGCGCCAGCGTCTGGGTGAGATAAAGCGACGTCAGCATGTAGCCGAACAACACTGCGGTCGCGATGATGGTCAGGATCATCACCGATTCGCGCATGGTGTCGCGCAGGATCAGCCAGATCTGGTCGGGCTTCCAAAGCCGGTAGATGAGAACGGCGAGGAACAGGCAAAGCGCCGCGCCAACGCCTGCCGCCTCCGACGGCGTCGCCACGCCGCCATACAGCGAGTACATCACGCCGAAGATGATGAAAAGGAACGGCGCGATTTTCGGAACTGACTGGAACTTCTCCTTCCACGAGTACCGGAAGGTGAGATCGTGCGAGCGAAATCCGCGCTTCCACAGCAGGAAGACCGTCCACAGCATGAACAGCCCGGTAAGCATCAGTCCCGGCAGGACGCCCGCGATGAAGAGGCGGCCGATCGACGTTTCCGTCGCGATGCCATAGAGGATGAAGGTCACCGACGGCGGAATGAGGATTCCGAGGGTTCCGCCCGCGCAGATCGAGCCGGTGGCCACGTCGTCGGGATAGCCGCGGCGCCGCATCTCGGGAATTCCCATCTTGCCGATCGCCGCGCAGCATGCCGGCGACGACCCGGTCAAGGCGGCGAAGATCGCACAGGCGCCGATGTTCGAGATCACGAGACCGCCCGGCAGCCGGTAGAGCCAGCGGTCGAGCGCTTCGTAAAGATCCTTGCCCGCCGGCGAGGAGCCGATCGCGGCACCCATCATCACGAACATCGGAATTGCGACCAGCGTGAATTCGTCGAGGCCAGACCAGAACGTCTCGGCAACGACGTTCAGTGCGTCGAATCCCTGGAACAGCACAAGGAACGCGATCGCGATGGCGCCCAGTCCGAATGCCACGGGGATGCCGGACACCAGCATCAGCAACGTTACGACGAAGACGATCAGCCCCTGGGTGGTTGGCGACATCAGACGTCTCCAACCGCTTCACGGGCCTGAGCGCGCGCGACGTCCTCGGCATCCTGCGTGTCCTTGATGCCGAATGGCGGCGTGCGCCCCGTCAGCAGGCAAATCAGCTCGGTGATGTATTGCAGAATGAGGAGGCCGAGCCCCACCGGCATCGACAGGTACGGAATCCAAAGCCGGGCGCGCCACACCGTGTTTGAAAGCCAGCGATTGGCGTAGGCCTCGTACCAGTAGGCCGTGCAGAGAACGAAAATGACCGCGCAAAAGGCGATGGCCAGCAGCATCGTCGACAATGCGAGCCAGAAGCGGGCACGCGGCTTAACGTGCAGCGGCAGGATGTCGACGTTGACGTGGCCGCGCGTCATCAGCACGTAAGGGCTGCCGACGAATGTCGCGCCCACGATGCAGTAAGTCACGACGTCGATCTGCCAGATCGTCGTCAGATTGAGAATATAGCGCTCGACGACGATATCGCAGATCACCAGCACTGCGAAGGCGATGAGAAACGCCGCCACGATGCCGGCGACACGCGACAGGAAGGCAACAGCCCGAATGTATGTATCCATGGGCCCGGCTTTTTTATCTTGTCATGGAATTCGCAACGATGCGCGGATCTCGCGCGCCAGACGGCGGCCGGCGAGCACTGGACCCGCCGGCCGCTGCTTTCATTATTTCACCGCAAGCGCCTCATCGATCAGCTTCTGACCGCTCGGCACGTCCTTGGCGAATTTCGCATAGGAGCTTTTCTTGGCCATCTCCAGCCATGCCTGATAGTCGGCGTCACTGAGCGTCACCACTTTCACCTTGTGGTCCTGGAATGCCTTGATCGACTCCTGGTTTACCGCCTCGGCCTTTCCTTCGTAGTAGGCCTGCGCCTTCTTGCCTGCGGCGATCACCGCGTCCTGCTGCTGCTTGTTGAGCTTGTCGAAGCTCTTCTTCGACATCAGAACGGGCTCATACATGAACCAGAGCGCGTTGTTGCCGGGAGCGGTGAGGCAATCCGTCACCTCGTAGAGCCGCATCGACTGCAACGTCCCCAGGCTGGTATCGGTCCCGTTCACGACACCGCTCTGGAACGCATTATAGATTTCGTTCGAAGGCGGGCTCACGATACTGGCGCCTGCCGCTTCCCACATTCCCGCGAACGTCGGACCGGCCGCACGGAACTTGCGGCCCTTCATATCGTCGGGCTTGACGATGCAACCGCCCTTGGCCGCCATGCCGCCTGCAAACCAGGCGTCAGACAGGACGATCGCGCCGTGCTTTTCGATCTCGGCGCGCATGTCTTTCATGAACTGCGAATTGTTGATGCGCTTGGCACGCTCCTGGCTGCGGATCAGCCCGGGCATCAGGGTCGCACTGAAGGCCGGAACCTTGCCGCTGGCGTAATCGAGTGGAAAGAGCGTGATATCGAGCTGCCCGTTGACCATGGCGTTCCACTGGTCGTTCGGCTTGAACAGCGAGGCGCCCGGATAAACCTGGATGGTTAGGCCGACGTTGGCGGCCGCAACATCCTTTGCGATCATCTGCACCATGTCGTCACGGACGTCCCCTTTGCCGCCCGGAAACTGGTGCGATGCCTTCATCGTTATTTGCGCTTGCGCTGACACCGAAATCAGCATCGCCACGGCGGCAGTCGCAAGAAGTGTCGAAAATCGCCTCATCGTGTGTTCCTCCATGGGGTCTTTTCTGGCAGCGGACATGCCGCCGCGGTTCGTTGATGTCCAACAATAACCAAAATCCCCGTGTCGCGCCCAGATTCACATTAGCCGCCGGTGCGACGCAGCGCCATAGGCTCGGGACGGGAATTTGGTCGCAATTGCAGGCAGGTAATGGATTTTTGACCCTATAGTCAGCCCGCAGCGATGACCTTATAACCCCGGCATCACTGCTTACTTCCGGGGAGTTTCTCTGACATGCCGAAGCCGTTAGCGGGTCTCCGCGTTCTCGAACTTGCCCGCATTTTGGCCGGACCATGGGCCGGGCAGATGCTGGCCGATCTGGGCGCGGACGTCATCAAGGTCGAACGCAAGGGACCGGGGGACGATACCCGCGCCTGGGGTCCGCCTTTCGTGGAAGGGACCGACGGCAAGCACATTGGCTCCGCGTATTTTCATTCGGCCAACCGCGGCAAGCGCTCGATCGAGGTCGATTTCGACAGCGAGGAAGGTCGCCGCATCGTGCACAAGCTGGCCGCGCGATCGGACGTGCTGATCGAGAATTTCAAGGTCGGCGGGCTCGCGAAGTTCGGTCTCGACTACAAGAGCCTCGCCCCCGAATGCCCGCGCCTGATCTATTGCTCCGTTACCGGCTTCGGCCAGGACGGTCCCTACGCCAAACGGGCTGGATACGACCTGATGGCGCAGGGCATGGGCGGCATGATGGACCTGACGGGAATGGCGGACGGCCCGCCGACGCGCGTCGGCGTCGCCATCTCGGACATATTCACCGGCTGCTATTCCGTGGTGGGCATCCTTGCGGCGCTGGCGCAGCGAGAGAAAACGGGCAAGGGCTGTCACATCGACACCGCGCTGGTGGATTCGACGGTCGGCGTGCTTGCAAACCAGGCGCTCAACTTCCTGGTGTCGGGCGAGATCCCGAAGCGCATCGGCAACTCGCACCCGAACATCGTGCCCTATCAGGAATTTCCCGTTGCCGACGGTCACGTCATTGTCGCGACCGGCAACGACAACCAGTATGTGAAGTTCTGCAACGTCATCGGCGGTCCCGAACTCGCGAATGACCCGAGATACAAGGACAACGTCGGACGGCTCAAGAACCGCAACGAGCTGGTTGGCAAACTCGCAGCACTGACGGCCAAAATGAAACGCGATGACCTGCTGGCCAAGCTGGAGGCCCAGGGCGTCCCGGCCGGTCCCATCAACAATCTCGAGCAGGTCTTCAACGACCCGCAGGTGAAACATCGCGGCATGAAACTCGATCTGCCGAGCAAGGCCGCCAAGGCAGGTACGATTCCCGGCGTGCGCACACCGATCGTCATCGACGGCTGGCGGGCTGCGGCCGAACGCCCATCCCCGCTGCTCGGCGAGCACACCGCGGAAATTCTCCGCGAGATTGGCGAAGGCTAGGCGCTGCTCCATCAGAGACGTTGTGCCGCTCTCCGAAAAGGCAAAGCCATACCATCACTGCCGCGCGATCCGGCCGCCGCTGCTCCGCTATCCTCTTGAATACGGCGCCGCAGAAGCAGAGCATGAGCAAATACCGGCGTTTGGTAACCGCCGGCGGGGGAGGCGCTTATGAAGCTCGCTTCATCGTTTGCCGTACTCGCGCTGTCGATTGCACCTGCGTTCGCTGACGATCTGCCGAAATTTCAGGTCGATGCGTCTTGGCCGAAAACCTTGCCGAACAACTGGATCATGGGACAGGCCGCAGGCGTGGCGGTCGACGCTCAGGATCATATCTGGGTAATCCAACGGCCTCGTACTCTTACGGACGATGAGAAGGCCGCGACCTTCAATCCGCCGCGTACCAAATGTTGCGCACCCGCGCCGCCGGTTCTCGAATTCGATCAGGACGGCAACCTGCTCAGGGCATGGGGAGGCCCCGGACAAGGATACGATTGGTTCGAAAACGAGCATGGCATCAATATCGACCACAAAGGTTTTGTCTGGGTCGGCGGCAACGGCAACAATGACGGCCACGTGCTGAAATTCACGCAGGACGGAAAGTTTGTCATGCAAATTGGCAAGCCCGGCCCCCAGACCGGTAGTGCCGACACCACACGTCTCGGCAGGCCAGCCGACACCGAAGTCGATCCGGCGACCAACGAGATCTACATTGCCGACGGTTACGGCAACCACCGCATCATCGTCTTCGATGCCGATACCGGCGCGTACAAGCGGCACTGGGGCGCGTACGGCAAGCCGCCGACCGACACCAAACTGCCTGCTTACAATCCTGCGGCGCCACCGGCGCAGCAGTTCGCAAACCCCGTCCACTGCGTGAAGATCTCAAAAGACGGACTCGTCTATGTTTGCGACCGGTCCAACGACCGTATCCAGGTCTTTCGGAAAGACGGGAGCTTCGTGAAGGAGTTTTTCGTCGCGAAGCAAACGCTGCAGCAAGGGTCGGTTTGGGACCTCGATTTCTGGCCGGATGCAAAGCAGACGTTCCTGATGAATGCCGACGGCGCCAACAACGAGGTGCGCACGCTGGTGCGGGAAACCGGAGAGGTCGTCGCTGCATTCGGTCGCAACGGCCGCAATGCCGGGGAGTTTCACTGGATCCACAACCTGGCGGTGGACAGCAAAGGCAACATTTACACGACGGAAGTCGACACCGGGAAGCGCGCGCAGAAATTCCGCTACGTCGGCCCGCCGCTGAAGTAGGTGCGGCTAAACGACCGCCGTCGGCGCCAGCGCCTCTATGTCGGTCGCAATGTCGATGACGGCCGGCCGCCCCGCCGCCAGTGCACGCGCAAGTGCAGGCGCGATCTCGTCCGCATTTTCGACGCGGATTCCGAGCGCGCCCATGTCCTCGGCCAATCGTGCAAAGTTCATCTTGTTGTAGGTCCACAGTTCGCGTGCCTGCGCCGTCTGCTCGCCGCCGTAAGCGCGATCGAAACCGCGCTTCGACTGGTTGCCGCCGCCGTTGTTGTTGACGATGGTGACCGAGGCGATGTTCCAGCGCACCGCCGTCTCGACTTCGGCAATGTGATACCAGAAGCCGGCATCGCCGGTGAAAACAACAACCGGCCGGTCGGGGCACGCGGCTTTCGCGCCGATGCCTGCGGGAAAAGCCCAACCAAGATGGCCGGCGCTGCGCATATAGCTCTGCGCCTGCGTGCGCAGGTCGTACATGCCGCCCATCCACATTCCGGCGTGGCCTGTGTCCACCACGACAATCGCGTCATCGGGCATGTGTTTTGTCAGTTCGCTGCAGATGCGCGCCGGGTGGATCGGCACGGCGTCGGATTCGAGCATCGGCTGGTATTTCGCATACCACGCGCCGCGTAATGTTCCGATTTCCTTGATCCAAGCCGCCCGCCGTGCCGCCGTCGACTTGTCGATCTGGCCGAGCATACGCACAAGCACGCTCTTGGCATCGCCGAGAACGCTCGCCTGCAGCGGATAGTTTCGGCCAAGGGCTTCCGCCTCGATGTCGATCTGGATTGCCGGCGTTCCGATTTTCGGCACGGCCCAGAAATGTGTGGTCATGCCGCCGGTTTCGGTGCCGATGAAGCAGACGAGATCCGCGGCATTCACGGCCCGGTTGGCGCTTTCCCGCGAGTAGCTGCCCACCACGCCGACGGACAGCGGATGGATTCCCGGGATGATGTCCTTGCCGTTGAGCGAAGTGGCAATTGGAATCTGCAGCGCCTCGGCGAGCGCGACGAGTTCCTTGCCGGCCCCCGACGCGCGGACGCCGCCGCCGGCGACGATGATCGGACGTTCGGCCTTCTGCAGCAGTTCGAGTGCCGCCTTCACGTGCGCGGCTTCCGGCTCGGGACGGAACGGCGGTACGCGCGAAAACTGCGTCTCCACCAGGCCATCCATCTCGGCTTCCTCGACGTCAAGCTGCCCTTCGTTGCCCCGGAATTGCAGGTGCACCGGACCCGGCGCGCCGGTGGTCGCGGTCCGGAACGCCTGCCGAAGCATGTCTGGAATGCGTGCCACGTCGTCGATCGTGGCATTCATTTTCGTTACCGGCTCGAATGCCGGCACGTCGTCGACTTCCTGGTAGACCTTGCGGAATTTCGTTTTTGGATCGCGCCCGCCTGTCATGGCGATGACGGGCGAATGCGCGAGGTACGCATCGCGCAGCCCCGCCGCGAGATTGAGCGCGCCGATGACCTGCGCCATGCAGATGCCGGGCTTGCCCGACGCACGCGCATAGCCGTCCGCCATGTAGGCCGCGGACTTCTCACCGTGGCAATGAATACGCGCGATCCTGGTGCGCCGCTCCATCTCGGCGAAGGTACGGCGGAGAACGGCCGGCACCATGAAGACATGTGTGACGCCGTATCCGGCCAGCATGTCGGCAAGCACTTCGGCACCGACGCGCCTGGCATTGTGTCCGACGGTTGTCATGCTCAGGCCGGCTCGAACTTCAACGCGACGCCGTTGATGCAGTAACGCAGGTGCGTCGGCGGCGGCCCGTCATCGAACACGTGGCCGAGGTGGCTGCCGCAACGGCTGCAATGCACTTCGTCGCGGACCATGCCGTGGCTGCGATCCGTTTCGGTCTCGACCGCGCCGGGAATCGGGTCGTTGAAGCTAGGCCAGCCCGTTCCGCTCTCGAACTTCACCTTGGAGGCGAACAGAGGCTGGTCGCAGGCGGCGCAGCGGAACGTGCCGGCGCGCTTCTCGTGCAGCAGCGCACAGCTTCCCGGCATCTCGGTGCCGTGCCTACGCATGATCTGGTACTGCTCCGGCGTAAGCAAGTTGCGCCATTCGGCGTCGGTGTGGGTGACCGGATATTGCTTGGTCATGTTCGCGTTCCCGAATGCCTACTTGATCGCGAGCGGATTGACGGGAGACCCTACCGCCCCCGTGATCGGAAGTGCCGGCGCGACAAAGAGGAACTCGTAGACTTTATCCTGCTCGCAGTCGTCGGCGAGCTCCTTCACCTGGAAGATCTCCCCCATGGTCATGCCCATGATGGGGATCGTGATCCAGTGCCAGGGCTGGTTGATCCCCTCCTCGCTCTCGTTCGGCCGCACTTCGCACCCCCAGGTGTCGCTGGCAAGAGCCGCCAGTTGCGTATCCCTGATGAAGTCGAGCGTCTCGAACGAAAAGCCAGGCGCATCCCCGCCCGGGTAACCGTCCCAGCTTCCCGCCTTCTGGCACCGCTCCATCATGCCTGTGCGCACGATGACATAATCGCCGCGCTTGAGTTCAACCTTCTGCTTCTTTGCCGTGTTGTAGAGATCGTCATTGGTAATGCCGTAGCCGTCGTCGAGCGAGTCGACCCCCTTGTAGCGCGCAACATCGAGAAAAACACCGCGGCCGACCATCTTGTTTTTCGTCTTTTCGATCCCGCACTTCTGCGCACCGGCGCTCGTTACCTCGCGGCAGTCGTAGCCGTTCCACATGTAGTTTTCATAAAAGACATGGCCCAGCCCGTCCCACTGCGTGCCGCACTGGAGAGGCATCGTCACCATGTCGTCGGCGGCGCGGATGCCGCGCCTGTCGAGCACGCCGGAATAGGCGTCGGTGCCTGTCCGCAGCATTGTATGAATGGGGTTGGTCCGCCCCATTGCCGGATACTTGCTTTTCGCGCCCTGCGGTCCGTTGTGATCGAAATTAAGCGCAAGCGAAATGACCTTGCCTTTCTTCACGAGCCGCGTCGCCGCGACGATGTCTTCGGCGGTCGTATAATTGAGCGTTCCGATTTCATCATTGGGACCCCACTTGCCCCAGTTCTTGTACTTCTCCGCGGCATCGCGCATGTCCTGGCGGGTGATCTTCCGGGGCGGCATTGAATTTCCTCTGACGAAAAATGGAGTGACGAAGCCGCCGGAATACAGCCTGTAGGCGCCGGCGATGCAAGCCCCACTGGCAACGTTCTCGCGCAATGCTACGATGAAAAAAAGTCAGGAGGAGACGAATGCGCTCAACGATAAAACTCATCACCGCCGGCGTGGCACTGTCCATGCTTGCACTCGGCGCGGGGCCCACGACGGCGGCAGGCTATCCGGATCATCCGGTCAAGATCGTGGTGCCGTTTGCGCCCGCCGGCCCGACCGACGTAATGGCGCGTCTGATCGCTCAGAAGCTGTCGGAAAGCCTGAAACAGCAGTTCTACATCGAAAACCACCCGGGCGCCGGCGGCAATATCGGGATGACGCAGGTCGCGAAATCCCCGCCGGACGGCTATACCATCCTCGTCGCAAGCTCGAGCTACGTGGTGAACCCAAGCCTCTACGCAAAGAACCCTTACGATCCCTTCAAGGATTTCGCGCCTGTCACGCTGGCGGCGGCTTCACCCAATATTCTCGTGGTACACACCGACTTTCCGGTGAAATCGGTAAAAGAGCTGGTCGACCTGATCAAAAAGAACCCGGGCAAGTACAACTATGCAATGCCCGGAACCGGAACGACGCCGCACCTTGCCGGCGAGCTCTTCAAGCTCACCTTCAACCTTGACCTTACGACCGTGCCGTTCAATGGCGCCGGGCCTGCAATCCAGTCGGCTGTCGCCGGCCATACGCCGATCGCCTTCACTGCGCTGCCGCCAACCGCGCCGCAGGTGCAGTCTGGAAAGCTGCGCGGCCTCGCTGTCACGGCGGCGAAGCGCTCATCGGCGCTGCCCGACGTGCCAACCATGGTGGAAGCCGGCGTAAACGATCAGGAATCCGAGACTATGCAGGGAATACTCGTTCCGGCCGGCACCCCGAAAGAGATCATCGACCTGCTGAACCGGGAGATCGTCAAAGCCATGGCACTTCCGGACGTCAAGGCGAAATGCGCGCAACTCGGCTTTGATCCCGTCGCCAACAAGCCGGATGAATTTGCCGCCTACATCAAGAAAGAGGTGGAGAAGTGGGGCAAGGTGATCAAGGACGCCAAGATCCCTCAGATTCAATAAGCCTCGCCTGACGTAGCGGAATGCGTATCGTCGATATCCGCGAGACGGCGATTCCGCTCAAATCGGCGCTCGCCAATTCGAGCTTCGATTTTTCCGAAATGACGACGTCGGTGGTCGCCGTGATCACCGACGTTGTCCGTAACGGAAAGCCGGTCTGCGGCTTCGCATTCAACTCGACCGGCCGCTACGCCTGCGGCGCGCAGATGCGTGCGCGCTTCATCCCGCGTATCCTCGCCGTCGACCCCTCCTCGCTGCTCGACGACAGCGGCACCAATCTCGATCCCGCAAAAATTCTCGCCTGCATGATGCGGCGGGAGAAAGCCGGCGGACACTCCGAGCGCTCCATCGCGATCGGCACTATCGAGGTCGCGGTCTGGGACGTTGTGGCCAAGATTGCCGAAAGGCCGCTGCACGCGCTGCTCGCCGAGCGGTTCAACGGTGGCGCCGTCCCCGACAAGGTCTTTTGCTATGTGGGCGGCGGCTGGTACTGGCCGGGGCAGACCATCAAGGATCTGCAGGATGAGATGCGCCGTCATCTCGACGCCGGCTATACGATGGTGAAGATGAAGGTCGGCGGCCTGACGCTCGACGAGGATCTCCGGCGCCTGGAAGCGGTGCTCGAGGTGGTTGGCTCCGGCGAGCATCTCGCCGTCGACGC
>Ga0070741_10003108_pt1 | contig 42097 bp, 34 predicted proteins | sample Coa_R1_4_FD_66440 | JGI IMG/M metagenome (GOLD analysis project Ga0070741, IMG submission 66440) | Surface soil microbial communities from Centralia Pennsylvania, which are recovering from an underground coalmine fire - Coalmine... | ecosystem: Environmental > Terrestrial > Soil > Unclassified ... | reverse complement strand
CTCCTCGTCACTCACATCACTCGGATACGGTTTTCGCTTCGTCGACATCCCAAGCGTATTGCCGGAATGTATTTACTTTGTACATCCTTTTCTTCCAAAAAGTTAATGACAGGCTCTAGAGACTGTCATTAACTTCCGCGAAAGAGGGATTGGAGCATGAGCGCGGCGATGCTGGATTCAGCTTCTCGCTAATCACGTGCCTGTAACGCGTCTGGTTTCAGCGCCTGCCCCTGCGCGCAAATCGAGCCAATTCCCGACTGTCACGCCCTCCGCGACCATCCCCCCGACAATACCTCATTTGAAGTATGCAACAGTTCTCCCCTCCCGCGCTAAATGCTCTCTGACAGGCCGAATTCGTACCACGCATCTGTTGACCCGGCACCATTCGACATGCTAATATTGAACGAACGCAGCCGCAGCATTATTTGAAAGTCCACACCCAGACGTAAACCGCTCGTCCAGTCAGCCTCACCCTCTCAATGAACACCTTCCCCAGCCGTTCCACCCCCGCAAGTAGCCCTGCCCTGCCCCGATTGTTCGCGCTGCTTCTGCCTTTCCTGCTGCTGGCCGGCACCGCCCGCGCCACCCTGATCTGGCAGGCGGATCCCACCCGCGGCACCGCCAACTTTGAAAACCTGAACATAGACGAACCAGGCGGAACCATCACCGTGGCTCCCGATCCCCTGGGACAGTACGGAAATGTTTTTAAATACTATTTGCCCGACGAAACAAATGGCTTCGGCAAGGAACGGACCGAATCCAAAGGCACCGTCACCCCGAGCGGAACCTACACATTGCAGAACAACACGGACTACTATATCGGCTGGCGCTCCATGTGGAATCCCATGCCCGTCAACCCGGGTTGGGTGGCCCTGTTCCAGGTGCACGGTTACGGTCCCACGGGCCAGCCGGCCCCGCTCGTCCTGCGCTGCATCAACAGCGATGGCACCGTAAGCTTCCAAAACGGTGTCACCGGCGGCAATCAGGAGTTCTGGCAGACACCCTTCCACACCAACCTCTGGCAGAACTTCGTTGTCCACATCAACATTTCCGCGGACACCAATGTCGGCTACGTGGAGGTTTGGTATAATGGCGTCAACCAAACTCTTCCGGGCGGCGTGTCCGTGAACGGCGCATCGCGTCTGTATTGCCAGACCCTGGACCCCACCGCAGGCTCCTACGACGCGGTCAAATGGGGTGTGTATCGTTCCGGAGCAATGGACGGGAAAGGCCCGGCCACCGCTTACATGAGCGGCGCCAAGCTCGGCACCACCTATGCCGATGTCGATCCCACCGGCGGGGGCGGCGGCGATTTCTCCATCGCAGGGTCGCCCTCCTCGCAAATCATCGCTCCCGGGGCGGGCACCAATTACACCGTCACGATTACCCCCAGCGGCGGCTTCGCCAGCAACGTGGTCCTCAGCGCCAGCGGACTACCCAGCGGCGCCACCGCCAATTTCGTCCCACCCAGCATCACCGGCTCCGGCAGTTCCACCATGACCATCAACACCTCGGTCTCGACTCCGCCCGGCTCATCGGCGATCTCCATTCTCGGCACCAGCGGTGCCCTGGCCCACAGCAATTCCGTCCAACTCGTGGTCTCCGGCTTCAATCTCTCCGCCGCTCCCACATCAGCCACCGTAAGCGCCGGAGGCGGCACGAATTTCACCGTCACCGTCACGACCAACAGCAGTTTCAGCGGCAGCATTTCCTTTGGCGTCATTGGTCTGCCGGCCGGCGCAGGCTACCAGTTCGCTCCCACCTCCCTCACCCAGTCCGGCACCACGACACTCACGCTCACAACCACGACCAACACGCCCGGAGGAGTTTTCCCGCTCAAAATTTTCGGTGTCAACGGAACTGTGATTGTCAACACCCCCGCGACCCTCGGCGTCACTGGTCTCCAGGCCAATCCGGGCACACTTCTCTGGACTGACGGCAGCAGCCCCGACACCAACTGGTCCACCGGCCTCAATTGGACCAATCTCTCCGCCACCGGTAATGGTCCGCCGGGTGTCAGCAACAGCGTCCTCATGACGAACATCGCCACGGCCGCCGCCTCGGCGCTCACCGCGCCCGGCTCCGGAGTGGTCGTTCCTGCGAACATCAACCAATTCGTCAACGCGAATTATTCGGTCAATGCGCTCACCAATTTCGCCAATGCCGCCAGTTCCAGCCCCAATTATCACAACCTGCAAATCGCCAGCGGCTCAACACTCACCGTCATCAGCAATGTGGTGGTGGGCTGCTCCACTTTCTACGATTTCGGCGGCAATAACGTTTCCACTCTGTCCGTCAGCGGCGCCGGCGGCACACTGCAAACCCTCGGCTCGGTAGTCGTGAGTGCGGATTCCGGCAGCAGCGGCACGCATAACGCGACGCTCGATCTCTCCGGACTTGATAACTACATCCAAACCGGCACGCAGCTCCAGATGGGCATCGAAGGCAGCTCCCCCGCGCACGCCGCCAGCGGCGTCATTTACCTGGCAAAAACCAATTCGATCACCCTTTACAACTCCGGCTACACCGACAGCAGCGGCCTCGGCAGCCCGAACGGTGGCCATCCCGCGCTGGTCCTCGGCCACAACTCCTCCGCCTTTGGCAACGGTAGCAGGCTCTATCTCGGCATCTCCAACGCCATCTTCATGGACTATGCCACCATCGGCCGCGGCGACACCAACGTGCTCTTCGCCTTCAACCCTGCATTCCTTTCGCAGCAACCTTCGGTATACATCCGCGGCACCAACGGCCCGACATCGCCCGTCGGCGTTTATGTGATCGGCGATGGTTCGGCCGGAGCGCAGGGAAACAATGCGCCGTCCACCAACGATTTCAGCGGCGGCACAGTGGATGCATTGATCAACTATCTCGGCGTCGGCCGTGGAAGAAGCAGCGCCACGAGCAGCGTGGGCGGCTCGGGCGTGCTCACCTGGGACACAGGCGCCATCAGCGCGAATACGCTGGCGGTCGGATTCCTCTATCCCAGCGGTTCCAACAGCCAGGCGATCGGCACCGTAAACGTGAACGGCAGCGCCACGCTCAACGTCAACAGCAACCTGTTGCTCTCCTCCTCGGTGCTCACCACCAACAACGCCGTCACTCACGGCCAGGGCACGTTGAACATCAACGGCGGCTCGGTCCAGGGCACGAACATCATCGGCGGCGGCGGTACCTCCACCATCAATCTGAACTCCGGCACACTCGAGCTGCAGCCGGGCTGGGCCGCCACACCCGGAGTGGTTTCGAACATCTCGACCTTGACCGTCGGCGCCAATGGCTCCTCCGCCCCGGCCTTGTTGGCCGATGCCGCGCTGATCTCCACCATGAACACGCTCACCATCGCCTCCAATGGAACCATCGCCGGAAATCCCAACATCACGGCGCCTTCACTCGTCATCAACGGCAGCCTTTCCCCCGGCAACTCCAGCGCGGGAGCGGTTACCAACAGCGGTTCAGTCACCTTGGGCGCCGGCGGGAGTTATGGCGTGACCATTGACGATGCGCTCGCCGGGCCGGCTGTCGGCTGGACCTTCCTCCAGGCCGGCGGAGCCCTCAACGTCCAATCTACGCCGGCCAACCCGTTCACCATCGCCGTCAATACCGCAAACAATCCCGCTGCCAATTTCGACTGGCACGCCAACTACAACTGGGTGATCGCCGCCGGAAGCAGCATCGCCAACTTCGCCGCCAACGATTTCACCATCGACACCAGCGCGTTCGTGAATAATACCGGCAGCGGCAGTTTTTATCTCCACACCAGCGGGAATTCGCTCGTGCTCTCCTTCACCAACAACCTGCCGCCGGTCACCAACTCGGTGGCTCTCAATATCGCCGCCAGCCAGGGTAATCTTACGTTCAGCGGCGCCAATGGAAACGCCAGCTACCCGTACCGGGTCCTGTCCTCCACGAACCTCATGCTCCCCCTGAGCAACTGGACCGTTGTCTACAGCAATGTTTTCGATACCAACGGCAACTTCATCTTCACCAATCCCACGGATACGAGCGCGCCCCGCCGGTTTTATCTATTGCGCTTGCAATAATGCGCGCGCCGGCGTGACCATCGGGTTTTCCTGCCTGCTTGGTCATACGCCGCCATAACGAAGCCGATCTCCGATCGCTCGCCGAACTGTTCACCGAAACGGTCTGGCGCGTGAACATCCGCGACTACTCGCTCGAGCAAATTGCCGCGTGGGCGCCGCAATCGCCCGATCTCGATTGGTGGCGCAAGCGTGTCGCCGGCCTCAGCTTCTGGATTGCCGAACTCGACGGCTGCCTCGCTGGCTTCTGCGGCCTCGGTCCGGACGGACACCTGGACCTGCTCTACACCGACTACCGTTTCCAGCGACGCGGTGTCGCCCGGAGTCTTTACCAGCAGGTCGAAGCCGACGCGCGCACTGCAGGCATTCGCCGCCTGTTCACCGAGGCAAGCATCACCGCCCGCCCCTTCTTCGAGGCTATGGGATTTCGCGTTCTCCGCGAGCAGCATGTTGAGTTGCGAGGCGTCACGTTCCGCAATTACGCCATGGAAAAATCCATCGAGTGCCCGGCTTGAACTCGCATGCAAGAAGCATAGAAATAACAACCGTTTGGCTCCGGCTCCCCGGTCGTTTGTGTGATTCGTCAATATACAGCCTGTTCCAAACGCTGCCACGAATTGTAATGGCCGAGGCACCTGACGATTCGGCAGTATGCGGCTTGCTCAACGTGGCTCCGTGCCGAAGCCACGTGAAAGGCAGAACCATTGAACACGCAGCGAACCCTGGATCAGCAACGCAGCGAATTTTCACAACGCCGTTTCCTGGCCATGCCTCTGGCCGGAGCGATTGCCTGGACCGTCGCGGGCGTTGCAGGCGCTCTTCTGCCACCCGCTCTGAAGGTATGGGTCCTCTTTGGGGCTGTTGGGTCCATAGCCTATTTGGGCATGTTCCTGTCCCGTTTAACTGGCGAGAATTTCTTGGACAAGCGGCGGCCCCGAAACGTTTTCGACGGTCTGTTTCTCCGCACTGTCGTCGAGGCGCTGCTGGTGTTCGCAATTGCGATCCCCTATTTCCGGGCGGATTACACCTCGTTGCCTTTGTCAGTTGGCGTCCTCAGCGGTTTGATGTGGCTGCCGTTCTCTTGGATTATTCAGCATTGGATCGGCACTTTCCACACTCTGGCGCGCACAGCGCTCGTGACAGCCAGTTGGTATCTGTTGCCGAGTCTTCGCTATGTTGTTGTCCCGGCGGTGATCGTGGCTACTTATGCGGTGACCATGGTCGTTCTTGAAGCGCGCTGGCGGCGCATCCAACGCCTCCAGTAGATGTGTCTCGGAAAGGCCCCATCTTCCGTCACGAGTCCGGGGGTCCGGGAGAATTTTTCCTTGCCATAGCCAGGCGGAAAACTCCCGGCCAGTCGCCCCTTCCATTTTCTGGACACTTCCAATTCGCGCAAATAGGCCTGTTTCCGCCAGGGAACCACCATCCCCCCGTCCGTCCGCCCGTATCCTGACAATGGCACGTCGCGTGCTCGACCTCACAATTGTGAAATCTGCTTGCAACTCCAAAGCCATTGCCTGGGTGCAGATCGGGGGCGATTCCCTGGTACCGCATACCTGCGATATTCAATTTGGCAGCGGCAAGACGTATCTCGCGATCAAGCTCCCCGATCGGCGAAACCGTTACCGCCTGGAAATTAATCCCCGCCTCCTCCTGCGTTTGTTGCCCGATCAGTGGGAGGGCGTGGATTACCTTTATCAGCCCCCCGTCCGCGTGCCCGCGCGCCGCCAGGCCTGAGTTATTGAACATTTGTTCAATGGCAACCTGTCCTCCCGGAATCTAGATTTCCCCATGCTCCAGTCTGACTCCTTGAGTCGCGCGGCCCGGTTGTCGGCGATGCTCCTCGTTCTCGCCATCGCACCCGCCGGCCTTGCCTCCACCAACCTGAGCGCCTGGGTTTTTCCCGGGTCCAGCGGAAGGCTCCTCTATCAACCGGACGCCCTCGGCAATCGCGTGCTCGACGCCTCGAGTGTGGGCTACGGCGGCGGCTCCGTGCCGCTCCCGACCAATATCCCCGTCAAGGTCGTTGTCACGCCGGTCGCCGGCGACAACGTTGCCAACATCCAAACCGCCATCAACCAGGTGCAGGCGCTGCCGATGGCCGCCAACGGTTTCCGCGGCGTGGTCCTGCTTTCCGCCGGCGATTACAAGCTCTCCAACACCGTGACCATCAGCGCCAGCGGCGTCATCCTGCGCGGCGTCGGCAGCAACACCAATAACGGCGCAGTCCTCCACGCCACGGCGAGCAACGAGTACACCCTGGTGAAGGTCACCGGCTCCGGCTCCGCCAGCACCGTGGGTTCGACATACAACATCACCAATAATTACGTTCCCGCAGGCGCCCGCAGCTTCAACGTGGACAACGTCGGCACGCTCGCAGTCGGCCAGCGTGTTTACGTCCGCCGCATCGCCACCCAGCAATGGATCAATGACCTCGGCATGAACCTCCTCGGCCCGCCCCCCGGCGATGTCCCCTGGACGCCCAGCGGCTATAACATTGACATGGACCGCGTCATCACTCACATCGAGGGAAATCACATCTTCGTCGACGCCCCGATCACCTGCGCGATCGACGCCCATTATACCAACGGCACCATCCGCCAATACTCCTGGTCCGGGCTGATCACCAACGTCGCGGTCGAGCATCTGTTCGGCCTCTCCGATTACTTCGGCAGCAACACCAACGAAACCCACGGCTGGACTTTCATCGAGTTCGACAACGTCGTGAATGGCTGGGTTCGCGATGTGGTCTGCCGTTATTTCGGCTATTCCTGCGTGAACCTGAACAGCGGCGACAGATTCGTCACCGTCCAGGACTGCGAATCGCTTGACCCGATCTCCATCATCACCGGTGGACGCCGCTACGCCTTCACCATCAATGATGCCCAGAATTGCCTCAACAAGAACTGTTACACCCTCGAGGACCGGCATCAATTTGTCTCCGAGTCCGTCACCATCGGGCCGGATGTTTTCGTCGACGGACTCAGCGACAATGCCCACGCCGAGGCCGGCCCGCACCAGCGCTGGGCCACGGGCGTTCTTTGGGACAACACCACCACTCATGGCGGCAATCTCGATATCCAGAACGCCGGCAATTTCGGCAGCGGCCACGGCTGGGAGGGCGCGAACTGCACCGCTTGGAATTGCGCCGCCAGCGGCTTCATCGTCCAGAACCCGCCCGGCGCGCACAATTGGCTGATCGGCTGCATCGGCCCCATTCAGAACGGGACCGTCTACGTCGGCCCGCACGATCCCGGCTCGTACGATTCGTCCGGCAGTTCGTCGAACAATGTCTATCCCGGCAGTCTTTATTACGCCCAGCTTCAGGACCGCCTCGCCGCCCCCAATCTCCAGTCGCGCGACTATTGGGACGGCGACATCTATCAGTTCACGAACGCCCCGTTGACCGGCGATCCCGTCCCGGTGGATGCCGCATGGCGCTCCGCGATCGTAACCGCCGCCGGCGCGCAGGCCGTGGACAAGTTCGACATCGTCACCAACACGCACTGGGTTCCCTTCACCTTCAACTACACTCTGGCCGCCAATGAACAGATCGTCGGCGCAACACTGTCGCTCGGCATGCGCGCCCCCACCAACGGCGCGGCCAATCAGGTCCTTTATCTCGGCTCGGTCACCAACAGCTTTGCTTTCTCCGCCCTCGGCTGGTCGCCGCTCTCGGCCACCAACACCACCGCTCATGTGCTTGATCTCGGCGCAAACCTCTCGCTTCTAACCAACGGAAAGTTCAACGCCGCCGTCTCCGGAGACATCGGCCTGGATTGGGCCATGCTCGAATTGCAGGTGGCCACCAATTTGGTCGCGTTCACGAACATTCTTTCGCCGGTGGCGGATGCATACGTGCGCGGCGGCTCCAGTGCCGCCCTCAACTTCGGCACGTCCACAACTCTCGCGCTCAAGCAGGACACCATCGCCGATAATCAGCAGCAGGCCTACCTCCATTGGGACCTCAGCGGCGTGGCCGGCACCATCTATCAGGCAAAGGTCATCCTCACACCGGTAAGCGTCGGCACAAACGCCATCGAACAGGGTGTGGCCGTGACCACGAATGACACCTGGACCGAAGCTGGCCTCACCTGGAACAATCAGCCCGGCTCCGCAGGCAGGCGCTTTGCCAGTTGGATTCCCGCTGCCAACGTTCCGGTTCAGTTCACCGTCACGCCGCAGGTCCTCGACGCCATGCAGGGCGACAAGCAACTCTCGCTCGAGTTGCTCTCCCTCCGCTACGTCGGCGCGCCCGGCGAGGTGGACTACGCCTCGCGCGAATACCCCGTCGCAACCAGCCGGCCGCAGCTTGTGCTGCTGGTTTCCTCGGCGCCGACAAACACGCCGCCTGTCATTTCCGCCATCACCAACCGCAGCATCGGCGTCAACTCTTCGGTTGGCCCCATTCCATTTACCATCGGCGATGCCGAAACACCTGCCGCGAGTCTCGCCGTATCCGGCTCGTCGGGAAACACCACGCTGGTGCCAAACGCCAATATTGTATTCGGCGGCAGCGGCTCCAATCGCACCGTCACCGTCACTCCCGCCGCAAACCAATCCGGCAGCGCGATCATCACGGTGACGACCACTGATTCGGGCGGGCTCGCCGCCAGCGATAGTTTTGCCCTCACAGTCACAAACTCGGGCGGTGTATCCGGCACGCTGGTCTGGAATGGCCCCGGCGCAGGCATCAATAATTGGTCGGCCGCCGCCAACTGGTCGCCCGCGGGTCCGCCCGGCGCGCTGACGGATGTGAAGTTCTTTGATCCGGGCGCCGCGGGTCTGGCCGTTTCGAACGTCAACAATTACCTCGATTTCGGCTTCTCAGGAATCATCAACTCGCTGCAGTACGGCAATACCAACGGCAATCACACCACTCTCATCAGCCCGGGCCAGACTCTTACTGTCAATGGCGGGCTCACAGTCGGCACCGAAACCGACAACGGCAGTGCCCAATCCGTTTTTGCCACAATCACCGGGCCCGGGGCGGCCTTGAACATGGTCAACAGCGCCTCCAATCTCGTCGTTCGCCAGGCCAGTACCAGCAGCGGCGGCGCGCTCAAGGCCACGCTCGATCTCTCCGGCCTCGACTCCTTCATTGCGAACGTCAGCCGCGTGGAAATCGGTTCGCTCGGCGCCAATGCCCGGCCTTCCGGCACGCTCTACCTCGCCGCCGCTAACACCATCACCGCCTCGGGCTCTTCTCCCGCGATCCTCATCGGCGGCCAGGGCGGCGGCAGTGGCAACGGCGGTAACGGGAGCTTCCTCTATCTCGGCCAGACAAATGCCATCTTCGCCAACAGCATCAGCACCGCGACTTCCAAACAAGGCGGCTGCTCCATGCTCTTCAACCCTGCTTTCGTCAGCGACAATCCCGTCGCCTATTTCCGCGGCCTGGGCGGCGATCCCAATCGCGTTTCGCTCTGGATGATCGCGGATTCAACGAGCTCGGGCGGCACCGTCAACACGACGGGCACGAACGATTTCACGGGCGGCTCGGTGGATGCTCTCGTGGACACCATGGTCATCGGCCGCAGCAGCACCGGCAGTGGAATAGGCAATCCCTCCGGCCTGCTGACCTTCGATACCGGGACCATTGACGTCAATGTACTCCAGATCGGTTACCAGGGCGGAGGCGCTACTCTCACTAATATCGCTATTGGCACCGTGATCGTCGGCAACGCCGCCACGCTGATCGTCAACACAAATATCGAACTCGGCCACATCAACAGCGGCGGCACCAATGCCACGCGCGGCATTCTCACCATCAACGGCGGCTCCGTTTTCGCGAACACCATCTTCGGCGGACGCGTCACGAACACGGTCTCCGTCAATTCCGGCATCCTCGCCGTCACCAACACGCTCGGCTCGCCGGGCGCGGGCATCGCCAATCTTTCCCTGATCAACTCCACGTTTGAAGTCACCCCCGCGGCCGGCGCTCCAGCGGCGGTGGTCACCAATTTGACCACGGGTGGCGCCAATCAGATCGGCATCCTCTCGCTCCCGGCCATCACCACCTTCCCGAAACAATACGCTCTCATCCAATACTCGGGCCTCATCGCCGGCGCCGGATTCAACTTCACCGTTGCTCCGCTCCCGTCTTCGTATGTCGGTTTCATTTCCAACAACATTGTCAACGGGTCCGTTGATCTGGTCATCACCACCAACGTTCCCAGCCAGCCGACGATCGCGAACTTCTCCATCACCGGAAACAGTCTCTCGTTGAGCGGCACCAACGGCACTCCCGGACGGACGTTCTATCTGCTGGGTTCTACGAATCTCCTGCTGCCCGTGTCGAACTGGACCATTCTGGCAACCAACAGCTTTGATGACTCCGGCAACTTCTCCGTCACCAACTCGTTGAATTCCAACAATCGGCAGCAATTCTATCTGCTGCAGACTCGGTAGCCGGATCCACTCCCCTGAGGGAATTGCCCGGTGTGAGACCTGACACTCATCTAGAACCTTTGTTCTAAAGAATCGGTTTTGCTTTTCGGCAGCTTCTCATGGAAGATCACTTCGGCCGTCTGGCTCTGGTGCCCCGGAAAGGCTCTGGGGAGAGCTTCCCGGCAGTTCGGTCCGCTCGACACGCCGCGAGCGAACGCGCAGGCCCAGACCCATACAACCGCCCTCGGCGCCCGTGGATTTGTTATTGCCATGGGCGCCGTTCTTCTCCCGGCCTCCCTTTTCCCTGCCCTTGCCTCCGCCCCCGGATTGGCTACAATCCCCCCGTGCCCAATTCGGTACTTCGCTCCGTGTGTGCGGGGCTCCTGGCGGGATTGCTCCCGCTGTTGTCCCTCCGGACGTCTGCGGCCAGTTCCCCCTGGCTCCTCCGCAGTTGGCTGTCCGACGACGGGCTCCCCGGAAATATCGTCAGTGGCGTCGCGCAAACTCCCAACGGCTACCTTTGGATTGCCGCCGACGGCGGTCTGGCGCGTTTCGACGGCGTGCGGTTTCATGGCGTGCCCCTGCCAAGAACACCGGGCAAACGTTCCTCCGTCACCCGGCTGATGATGCGCGCCCCCGATGGTTCCCTGTGGCTCGGGACCGATGGCGCCGCGGCTGTGCATGTGTCCGAGTGGGGAACCGTTTCGGAAACCGTGACCGACGGATTGCCCGATTCCGAGCCTTTCAGCATGACCGAGGACGCCACCGGCGCAATCTGGATGTCCTTCTACGACCACAGCGCCTGCCGCATTACGGGGCATCATGTCGACACGTTCAACTCCGCCTCGGGCCTGCCGGGCGGCGGCCTCATCATGCTGACCACCGATGCGCAGGGCAAAGTCTGGTTCGCGCAGGGCGGGCACGTGGGCGTGTTTCGCGACGATCGCTTTCAAGTCCTGACCTCCTTCCGCGAAACCTCCACCCGCCTCGCCATGTGCCGCGACGGCGGCATGTGGATCTGCGCCGGCTTGCGCGTCCTGAAATTTCAGGAAGGCTCTGAACCCGTCGAACTCGGTCGAATCCGCACCACCCGGTCCGCAAATCTCGCGACCGCGATGTTCGAGGACAGCGCGGGAAACCTGTGGATCGGCACCTCCGTCGGAGGCCTGTTCCATTACGCCCATCAACGCATCGAACACGTCTCCACCTCGCACCAGGAAATCCAGAACCTCACCGAGGATCGCGAGGGCGACATCTGGATCGGCACTGGCGGCGGCGGTCTGGATCGCCTGCGCACGCGGGTGCTGGAACTCCAGGGAACCGAATCTGGCCTGCCATTCGAATCGGCGCTGTCCGTATGCGAAGACACCGAGGGCGGACTTTGGGCAACCACCCAGAGCGGGAGCCTCGTCCGGTGGCACGGAAATTCCTGGACGGCCGTGCCGCGTGATGCCGGCTGGACCGGCGTGCAGGCCACCTGCCTTGCTCCCGATCCGCAGGGTGGCGTCTGGATCGGCACCCGCAGCCACGGCCTGTTCCATTTCGCCAACGGTCAGTTCACCGCCATCAACGAAATCCAGGGCCTCGCCGACGGACATATCCGCGCCCTGCAACCGGGCCCCGCGGGTGATCTATGGATCGGCACCGACGGCAGTCCGTCCCTTCAACTCCTGCGTGGTGGCAATCTGACCTCGTTCGATCTGCCCCCAGAGGCGCTCGGCATCCGCGCCATGGCCGTGGACACCGCAGGTGACCTCTGGATCGGCACACGAGGCGGCCTGTTGCTGCACCTGAAGGACGGCCACCTGGTCGATGAAACGCCCGGCAACGGCTCCATATCCTCCGCCATTCGCTGCCTCCACACCACGCCCGACGGCGCGCTTTGGATCGGCTACTCCGGCTCCGGCCTGGGAAGAATCAAGAACGGCCACTACGCAAAGATCAACACCGCCCAGGGCCTGCTGGATGGTCACATCTCCCAAATGATGTCTGACGATCGCGGCTCCTTCTGGTTCGCCGGCAATCGCGGCATCTTCCAGGTGTGGCGCTCGGAACTGGACGCTGCCTTCGACAGCGGCAGCCGTGTGCGCTCCATCATCTACGGCCGCGACGAAGGCCTCAACAGCCTGCAGGCCAACTACGGCTACTCGCCCGGCGCCCTGCGCAGCCGCGACGGCCGCATCTGGTTCCTCATGCGCACCGGCCTCGCCGTGATGAACGCCGATATCGTCCGCGACAATCCACTGCCCCCGCAGGTCGTCATCGAAGAAATGCTGGTCGATGGCAAGCCCCTCCCAACCAGCAGCGCCGGCACCGTGCTCAGCTCCGATTCTCCCCCCACCTCCGAAACCACGCTGCGCCTGCCGCCCGATCATCACCGCCTCGATTTCGATTACACCGCCCTCAGTTTTGTTGCGCCGGAAAACGTCCACTTCCGCTGCCGCCTCGAAGGCGTGGACGAGGACTGGCTGGACGTCGGCCCAAAGCGCAGCGCCACTTATCAGCGCCTCGCCGCCGGGCGTTACCGCTTCCACGTCCTCGCCTGCAACAACACCGGCATCTGGAATGAAACCGGCGCCGCCCTGAGTTTCATCGTCGAACCCTTCTTCTGGCAGACCTGGTGGTTCCGCGTTTCCACCGTGGCGGTCTTCACTTTCAGCATCGTCGCCATCGTCCGCTACGTCTCGTTCCGCCGCCTGCGGGAACAGTTGCGCACCCTCGAGGAACAGGCCTCCCTCCACCGCGAGCGCGCCCGCATCGCCAAGGACATGCACGACGATCTCGGCGCCAGCATCACCCAGATCGCGCTCCTCAGCGAGCTCGCCTATCAGGACATGGAAGCTCCGCAAAAGGCCGGCCCGCACATCCAGAAGATCACCGGCACCGCCCGCCAGGTGGTCAAGTCGCTCGACGAAATCGTCTGGGCCGTCAATCCCCGCAACGACACGCTCGCGCACCTCATGGATTACGCCGGCCAGTACGCGCTCGACTTCCTCCGCGCGCCCGGCATCCGTTGCCGCCTCGACTTCCCGGAAATCCCGCCGCTCCGCACCATCCCGGCCGATGTCCGCCACAACCTTTTCCTCGCCATCAAGGAAGCGCTGCATAATATCGTGAAGCACTCGCGCGCCAGCGAAGTCTGGTTGCGCGTCAATGCCACCGACCGCGATCTGCGCATCACCATCGAGGACAACGGCTGCGGCTTCGAACGCCCGCCGCAGGATGCCTGGGCCGACGGCCTCAGGAACATGCGCCAGCGCCTGGCCGAACTCGGCGGCGAATGCGCCATCGAAAGCCACGCCGGCGCCGGCACGAAAATCACTTTCACGCTGCCCTGGCCCGGGGAACGCTCGTGATGACCTGCTTGAACATTTGTTCAATGGCACGAACGCCCGGTTTGGCGCACAATTAGTCAGTGGCGTCGGATTTAAACATGTCGGTACGAGTATCAATCGTTGAAGACAACGTCGGCACCCGCGAGAGCATCTCGCAGTTGCTCTCGCGCGCCCCCGGCCTCCAGTTCATCAGCGCCCACGCCAGTGGCGAGGATGCCCTCACCGCCCTCCCGGGCCAGAATCCGGACGTGGTGCTCATGGACATCAACCTCCCCGGTATCAGCGGCATCGAATGCGTCTCCCGCCTCAAGGAGCGCCTCCCCAAGACCCAGGTCCTCATGCTCACCACCTACGAGGACGGCGATCTCATCTTCGAATCGCTCCGCGCCGGCGCCAGCGGCTACCTGCTCAAAAACATCCCGCCCGCTGAGCTCGCCGCTGCCGTCGAGCAGGTTCACGCCGGCGGTTCGCCCATGTCCATGCAGATCGCCCGCAAGGTCGTCAGCCATTTCCAGCACATCAAGAAACCGGAAACCGACGTCGAGAAACTCACCAAGCGCGAACAGGAAATCCTCGCCTTGCTTGCCAAGGGTTTTCTCTACAAGGAAATTGCCGACAGCCTCGGCATCACCCTCAGCACCGTCCGCGCCCACCTCCACACCGTTTACGAAAAGCTCCACGTCCAATCCCGCACCCAGGCCGTCGTGAAGTTCCTCGGCCAGCAATAAACCCGCGCAACCGCGCCGCCAGGCCACTAGTTCCCTCGCCATGGCTCGACCGAGCTCGCCGAAATCGTGGAGAAGAATTCCCCGAATAATGTTCGCACATCGACCCCTGAACCGGCAGATCGCGGACTCCATGTCCTCCCGCTCAGGCCAAACCGGATCGTTCGTAGCTGTCCCCTCTACGGGGAGCGGGACCACGTTTCGCGAAGCGAACGTTTCTTCTCGGGATGTTTTTTGGTGGCGGTCCCGCATGCGGGACATTGGGTCAGGGTGAGGGCGATCCATCAATCTGACTTTTAACGCTCTTTCAGCAGATTGCGGGCTGCATGACCATCCCACTCAGATCAAACGGGATCGTTCGTAGCTGTCCCCTCTCCCCGGGGGACCACCTTTCGCGAAGCGAACGTCTCTTTTGGGGAAACTGACTCGTGGCGGGCTTGGGAAGCCACTGGGTTAGGGTGAGGGCGATCGTTCCATCTAACTTTGTCTTTTGGGTTGGAAAGACAGGAGACTTTTTTAGGTGCTGGCAAGCACAAGGAATGTCCTCGGCAATTCCGGCTCACTTCGGCCGCTGCCAGCGATTCCGCTCCCGGCGATTGTGGGTCTTGATGTCGTCCTGCTGTTCCGCCAGCGTGCTCTCGACGGTCTGGATGAAACTCAGGCAGCTCGACGCCATACCGCCCAGCGCAATCACCGTGTCGCGCTCCGCAAAATCATCCGTCACCGCCAGCACCTCGCCATACGGACGCAACCGGTGCGTCACTCGCTCGATGATGTCATCCGCCGTCTGTCCAGTCTTGGAATACAATATCTCCAGTTGCGGCGTGGACTCGACCGCGCTCTGCCGCGGATCCGAATTTGCCCCGTCGAACACAATCGTCAGCGGCGTTCCCACCGCGTCCTGGTAAAGCGTCAGCACGCGCACCAGTTCCTCCCGCGCCGCCGCCGAGAACCGGGCCTTGCCCGGCGCCAACTCCGGCCAGTTGTGCAGCAGGCTGTATCCATCCACCAAAATCCGCGCCAGCGCCATGCCCTCACCTTACGCACTCCCGCACCATTTGACAAAACCTCTTCGCCCCTGCTGCGAGTGGGGACGATTCTTCATTTAACCTTTCAATTTCTTCCAGTTGATTGCGGACTCCATGACCACCTAGCGCCGATCAAATCGGCCCGCCCGTAGCTGTCCCCTCTCCCCGCGGGAGAGGGTCAGGGTGAGGGCGATCGTTGGACTGACATCTTCCACCCCCATCTTGTTTCGAAGGTCACCGACAGCTCCGACGCACCTCTCAAACCCGCCGCCTCTTTCCCCCTCTCCGCCATGAAATGGGGACCACCTTTCGCGAAGCGAACGTCTCCTTTGGGGAAACTGACTCGTGGCGGGCTTGGGAAGCCATTGGGACGGGGAGAGGTGGCGCCCATCTCCTCATACCTGGCATAGTCTTTATCGTGAGGGCAATTCTTCATTTAACCTTTCAAGTTCTTCCCGTTGATTGCGGACTCCATGACCACCCAGCGCCGATTAAATCGGATCGCCCGTAGCTGTCCCCTCTCCCCGCGGGAGAGGGTCAGGGTGAGGGCTCGTTTGACTGACATCCCCCATTCCCACCCCCTCACACCACTTGCCCGCCCGCCGCAGAACTGCTATTCTTACGCCAGTGTTCAGGGGCGAGACCAGCGACCTAACTCTCTGCGCACATATCAGAAAGAACAGCAGATACCCATGCGTACCCGTTCCGAACGGCGCTTCAAACAATTCTCCCACTGGCTGCGCCGCAAACTCTGTCACAACCTCACCCCAAACGGCTGCACCCCCATAACCGAATTCTCCCCCGATGACATCTTCGTCGTCGGCTATCCCAAGTCCGGCAACACCTGGGTCCAGGAACTCGTCGCCGGCGCCATCCACGGCGTCATGCCCGAATTCGCCCCGTTCTCCCTCGTCCAGGACCTCGTCCCCGACGTCCATTACCAGCCCTGGTACAAGCGCCATTCCACGCCCATGTTCTTCAAGTCGCACGCGCTCCCCACACCCGAATACCGCCGCGTCGTCTATCTGCTCCGCGACGGACGCGACGCCATGGTTTCCTTTCTCCATTACCGCCAGGCCCTCGAACACCGCACCTTTAACTTCCTCGAGTTCGTCACCAACGACGCCCTCACCCCGCCCTGCAAATGGCACAAACACGTCGAAGCCTGGACCGCCAATCCGTTCAAAGCCGACATCATCACCATCCGCTACGAAGACCTCCAGGACGACCCCGTCCGCGAGCTCCAGCGCCTCTGCAAATTTGCCGGACTCCAGCGTCCCCTCTGGCTCCTCAAGGCCGCCGCCCAAAGCGCCCGCTTTCAAACCATGCAATCCAAGGAATCCGTCCAGGGCAATTACTCCACCGTGTGGCCCAGGGACAAACTCTTCCGCCGCCGCGGCCTCGTCGGCAGCTACAAGGACGAAATGCCCGCCGAAGCCCTCGAAGCCTTCCTCCGCGACTCCGCCCAGACCCTCCGCCAATGCGGCTACGCCTGAAGTGCGGTTATCGAAAACAGTGGAAACCACCCAATAACTCCACCACCCGTAGCCCCCGACAATTCGGGACCGTATCGCCGACCTCCGAGCCGGCACGATCCTCGGGCCTGATTGGTCGTGGACCTAGCTCAGGACGCCGTCGAATACCAACGCACCTCCCACTACCCACTCAGCACCCGACCTCGCGAAGCATCTTGGAGCCTGCGGCGAGCTAAGTCGAGCCGTGCGCGTGCGAAGCACCGCTTTTAACAGTCGCCACCCGGTTTCCGCTCCCGACTCCTTCGTTCTACCCTTCTATCCCAAAGCGGGATTGCATCACTCAGCCCGGCGTTGGACCGAGCTTGTCAAGGTCCTACGCCGGGTAACATTCCGTTGATTCCGCAACCCTAAAGGCGGTTGCATCGCGTCAAAGTGATCCACCCTTGACCAAAACCCCACTGCTCGCACACGATCAAAGCCATGGGAATTCTCTCGCGACTCTTCAAACCAGACCCCAAGCCAATCGTTGCATCCATGCCGCTTTTTGCCAAAACACTCCTTATCCTCCTCTCCACTACACTGCTCCTGGCCACTGGCTGCTCGCGGCACACAGAATATGAACAACTCCAGCAAAAAGCGAAAAGCTCACTGAATCCCATCGAACTCCAAAAACAGGTCCAACCCTTGCTGGGCAAATTTCAAGGCTCTCAGGATGTACCGCTGCAGAACATTCCTCCAAGCCTCACAAACCTGTACGCCGGTCCACCGAACCACGCGTTTGCCGAGGAATACCAGGGCGGAAAATTCCTTACCGTCGACTGGGGCGGTCCGGATTGGGACTTTGGCCTGATGATAGGGAATGGCTCGCTCAAAGACGATGACGATTCCAATATCGCTCCAAGGGTTATAGACCACTGGACGAACGGAGTTTACTTCTGGCGCAACGGAAGAAGATCATCCTTCCGGCTATACTAATTGCGTTTCGCGCCAATTCGCGCAATTCGCGTCAAAGCTCCGGCGTCACCCAACGCCCCTGCAGCAGCACCTTCGTTACCTTCGTGTCAAAAAAATCCGTATTCCCATTCCGCATCCGTGCCCTCCGCGTAATCCGCGGTTAAAACTCAGGTTCCGTCCCCCCTCACGCACACCTCCCCACCGCCATAAACTCCGTATTCTTCACCGCCACAATCTCCCCGCTCCGATCCAGCGCAATCAACCCCGCAAAAGCACCGGCCTTCCCCAAATCCTCAATCACCGATCCCGCCGCCCCGTCCAGCAACATTCCTTCACCCACCCGATCACAAAGCGTCCTCGCCGACAACTGCACCAGAATGTGCTCCCCCGCCCCGGTCATCGAAACACCCACACGCCCCGTCGCATACGTCCCCGCTCCAATCACCGCGCTGTCACCCACGCGCCCCGGATAACATTGCCCGAGCCCGCCCGTCGACGTCGCGGCCGCAATGTGCCCGCGCGCATCCAATGCCACCGCTCCCACCGTTCCCACCCGATGCCTCTGCGATTCCCGCCATTGCGTGGCCATCTTCGCGTAATCGAGCGCGCGCACCGCCTCGTTCATATGCTCCTGCCAATACTCGATCTTGCCCGGCGCCGCGCCCGCGTGAATCTCGTGCCCCAAACGCAACGCCAGTTCCAGCGCCTGCGTGCCGCTCAACATCACATGCGCCCGCTGCTCCAAGATATACCGCGCCAGCCTGATCGGATTGCGCAGCAAGGGAACCTGCACCACCGACCCCGCCCTCCGATCATCCGCCATGATCGAACAATCCGACCTCCGCACCCCGTCCGCCTGCAAAAACCCGCCCCGCCCCGCATTCAAAATACCGCTATCCTCACAAACACACACCGCCCGCTCCACCGCATCCAATGAACTCCCGCCTTCCCGAAGCACCCGGTAAGCCGCCTCCGCCGCGCCCTGGCAAATCGCATTCCTCTTCCGGCGTTCCGCCGCCGACGCCACCGCCCCGCACCCTCCATGCACCACCACCGCAATTTTGCTCTTCCCTGGCTTCTTCATATCCATTCCATCATCCAAAATCCTCTGACAATATACGACGTTTTTTGGCGCGACCATCAACCCAAACCCCGGTAGGGACGCGTTCCACCCGCGTCCCTGACTACCGGCGGAGCCGGTGCGAGCGAAGCGAGTAGATCCTCTTTCGTCCCGTCACCTTCGTTCCATTCCCGCCGAACTTGCCGCGCAAAATCATTCTTTCCCATCTGCGTTAATCTGCGTTCATCTGCGGTCAAGTCTTTTTCTGTCCGTCCCATTTGCCACCCGCACGGAATCGGATATGCTGTGCCCTCATGAGATCGAAAGAACCTGTTCCAGTGACCGTCCTGACCGGGTATTTGGGCGCGGGCAAAACCACCCTGCTCAATCACCTGCTCACCCAGCCGCACGGTTACAAGTGCGCCATCATCATCAATGAATTCGGCGCCATCAGCATCGACAACCAGCTCGTCGTCGGCGCCGATGAGGAAATCCTCGAACTCAACAACGGCTGCCTCTGCTGCCGCGTCCGCGGCGACCTCATCCGCAGCCTCAACGATCTCCTCCTCAAAAAACGCAAGCGCTTCGATTACGTCATCATCGAAACCACCGGCCTCGCCGATCCCAGCCCCATCGCCCACACCTTCATGGCCTCCGAACTCGCCCAACACCTGCGCCTGGACGGCATCGTCACCGTGGTCGACGCCCGGCATCTGGAGAAGGAACTCAACGACGGCCCCGAACCGCGCGCCCAGATCGCCTTCGCCGACGTCATCCTGCTGAACAAGACCGACCTCGTCAGCCCCGCCGACCTCGCCCGCGTCGAGTCGCGCATTCGCGGCATGAATTCCCTCGCCCAAATTCATCGCACCCAAAATTCCCGCATCGAAGTTGGCAAAATCCTGAACGTCCGCGCCCGCGAATTAACCGCTCCACTCACCGTCCACTCGCAGGCCGAAGCACATGATCACGACCACGACCACAAGCACGGCCATGATCACGTCTGCGGCGAACATTACGACCACGACCACGATCATGATCACGAGCATGGCCACGAAGAGCCGCACCATCACCACGACGAATCGGTCCATTCCTTTTACATCGAGGAAGAGCGCCCCCTCGACCTGAAGAAGGTTGAAACGTGGCTGGGTGAACTCCTGCAAACCCTGGGTGCGGACATCTACCGCAGCAAGGGCGTGCTGCACATCAAAGGCCAGCCCAAGCGCGTGGTGTTCCAGGGCGTCCAGATGATGTTCGACGCCGCGCCCGATCGTTTCTGGAACGCGAACGAGCCGCGCCGCAGCCAGTTGGTCTTCATTGGCCGCGAACTGGACGAGGCCAAAATCCGCACCGGCTTCGCCACCTGCATCGCGGCGTAAGCACGAGCGCGGCCCTGGCCACGGCGCGCGGCTGTGTCCCGCCTTTGGGGACCAGCCGCAGCAATGTTCGATAAACCATCGTGTCCGGTAAGCTTTGTGGCATCCGAGTGTCTCGAAAAAGAGGTGAGTTGCAGATGTTGATCCACTGCACTGCGATGCGAAAACGCCGGGCTCCAGTACATTGCTGCGGCTGGGGCTTTGCCCACAGCCGCGCCATCTTTGGCCGCACCGCTGCCTCCTTTTCCGGGGGGAGCGCGGCTGTGTCTCGCCTTTGGGGACCAGCCGCAGCAATGTTCGATAAACCATCGTGTCCGATTGGCTTTGTGGCATCCGAGTGTTTCGAAAAAAGAGGTGAGTTGCAGATGTTGATCCACCAAACTGCGATGCGAAAACGCCGGGCTCCAGTACATTGCTGCGGCTGGGGCTTTGCCCACAGCCGCGCCATCTTTGGCCGCACCGCTGCCTCCTTTTCCCTGGGAGCGCGCGGCTGTGTTCCGCTTTTGGGAACCAGCCGCAGCAACTGCCGAGAACCGGGCGTGCCCTCATCTATCTTGCGGCCAAGCCAACCTCGGACTGCCATTTCCTTCAGCCCCAACGGGGCGTCACAAGAAAGCCCAGGGCAACGCCCTCGGTTACCGGGTGTTACATCGTTGCATTTCCTCGCATTTCCTTGAAACTTCCGCCCCGGTCTGTTGTATATATTACTGAAGATGCCGTTGTACGAATACGAGTTATGCGACGGGGATTGCAAGGTCTGCGGCGGGAAATTCACCCTGCGCCGGCCGCTCAATGCCGCCGAGTTGACCAAGTGCCCGGCCTGCAAAAAGCCCGTTCGCAAGGTCTTTTCCACGTTCAATTCGCCCCGGAATGTCTCGATTTCCGACGCCAAAAAGGCCGGGTTCACCGTCCTCAAACGCGTCGGCAAGGGCGAATATGAACGCCAATAGACCGATTGCGGTCTAAAGGGAAAGCCGGGCGCGTTCGGCCGTGCGGCGTATGCGTCTGGAGTATGTGAGGTGTAATTTTGGCTGGTCAAATCGGGTAAAAACGTACATCTTTGGGAAAACCAATGAGCGACCTCCAGGTAATTGAGTCTACACTCGAACGTGCCGCGCGCCGTCGCCGTTGGGAACGCGCTTTTCGCGGCCTGTGGCAGGGCCTCCTTTGGGGCGCAGTGGTCTGGCTGCTGGCCCTCGCCGCTTACAAAATTTACCCCGTTCCGCTCTGGATTCTCTGGGCTGCCGGCGGCCTCGGGATCGTGGTCGCCCTGGCCGGGACCATTATCGGCGGTTGGCGTCGCAATTCCGTCTCGGAAATCGCCCGCTGGATCGACGGCAAGCAGCACCTGCAGGAACGCCTCAGCACCGCGCTCGAAGTCGCCAAAACCCCCGGCACCGGCAATTGGCGCGAACTCATCGTCACCGACGCCGTCGCTCACGCGCAGAATATCGACCCGAAACGTCTCGTCCAGTTCCGCCTCCCCAAGGCCAGCCGCTGGGCGCTCCTCGTCCTCGCCCTTTCCGCCGGGCTCGGCTTTGTCCCCGAATATCGCAGCAAAGCCTACGTCCAAAAACTCGCCGACACAAAAATCATCAAGGAAGTCGGCAAGCAACTGACCGATCTCACCAAGCGCAGCCTGCAGGCGCACAAGCCGGTGGTTGAGAACACCGAGAAGTCCATGGAAACCGTCAACGAGCTCGGCGAACACCTTGCCCGCCAGTCGCTCACCCGCAGCGACGCGCTCAAGGACATCGCCAGCGTCACCGACAAGCTCAAGGACCAGCTCAACGATCTCGGCAAAAACCCCGACCTCCGCCGCATGGAACAAGCCGCCCGTTCCTCCAGCGGCTCCACGTCCCCCGAAGTGGCGCGACTCCAAAAGCAGATCGAAGACGCCCAGAAACAACTCGGCACGCCCACCGGCACGCCCGAGGACATGGAGCGCATGAAACAGGCGCTGGACAAAATCCAGGAAGCCGCCAAGGCCGCCGCCGACAAAAACGGCGGGATGTCCCCCTCCGACAAAGAAAAAATTTCGCAGTCACTCGCCGCCCTTTCCAAGCAGGCCCAGGAAATGGGCATGCAAATGCCCAATCTCGACCAGGCCATCCAATCGCTCGCCGCCGCGCAAACCGACCTGTTCATGAAGGACCTCGATGCCGCGACCACTGATCTCGAGAAGATGAAGGAAATGGCCAAGAGCCTCCAGCAGATGCAGCAGCAGCTCGACAAGATGGGCAAGGACCTTCCCGAACAGTTGCAAAATGGCCAGCCCGAGATCGCCAAATCCACGCTCGACAAAATGGTCCAGCAACTCCAGCACGGCGCCCCCACGCCCGAGCAGCTTAAAAAGATGATGGATGAAGTTTCCCGCGCCGTGAGCCCCGGCAGCCAATACGGCAAGGTCGGCGAACACTTGAAGGACGCCGCCGGCAAATTGGGACAGGGCCAAAAATCCGACGCCGCCCAATCCCTCGCCGCCGCCTCCAAGGAACTCGAGAAATTGATGCAGCAGATGGGAGATGCCCAGGAACTTTCGGCCGAACTGGATGCCTTGAAGCAGGCTTCCATGTGCGTCGGCACCTGCCAGAGCTGGGGCCAGTGCCAGGGCAATGGACCGCCCAAGGCGGGCAAGGGCGGCAGGCCCGGCAAGGGCGTCGGCACCTGGGCTGACGAGGACGCCGGCTGGGGTTACACCCCGCAGATGACAGATCACTGGGACAATTCCGGTGTCGTTCGCCCAGACGTGGCTGGCAAGGGACAGACCGACCGCGGCGATGGCGACTTGAGCGACGCCCTCAAGCCCACCAAGATCAAGGGCCAGTTCTCCCCGGGCGGTCAGATGCCGAGCATCACTTTGAAGGGCGTCAGCATCAAGGGCCAAAGCAAGGTCGCTTACGAGGAGTCAGCCGTGGCCGCCCAGGCCGACGCCCAAAGCGCGCTCAGCCAGGAGAAGGTCCCGCGCGCCTATCAAGGAGCAGTGCGGGATTACTTCGATGACTTGAAGAAATGAGCTCCGGGGAACCCGCGGAATCCTGTCACCCGGCGCATCCGTTCCCGCCGCATTTTTCTTTTCCCCAATCCATTTTCAGCCCAATCTGCTGAACCAACCCACTATGAGCACAGAAGAGCAAATCCAATCCTTTCGCCAGGCCTATGCCGCCGTCCGCGACGAAATCGGCAAGGTGATCGTCGGCCATGAGGAAATCGTCGAAGGCACACTGATCGCCGTGCTCGCCGGCGGCCACGTCCTGCTCGAAGGCGTCCCCGGCCTGGGCAAAACCCTGCTCGTCCGCACGCTCAGCGAAGTGCTCGATCTCTCCTTCAACCGCATCCAGTTCACGCCCGACCTGATGCCCGCCGACATCCTCGGCACGAACATCGTCATGGAAGTCCCCGGCGGCCGCCGGGAATTCCAGTTCCAGCGCGGGCCGATCTTCGCCCATTTGATCCTCGCCGATGAAATCAACCGCGCGACCCCCAAGACGCAATCCGCCATGCTCGAAGCCATGCAGGAAAAAAGCGTCACCGCCGGCGGCGAAATCCGCAAGCTCGCCGAGCCGTTCTTCGTGCTCGCCACGCAAAATCCCATCGACCAGGAAGGCACCTACCCGCTGCCCGAGGCGCAACTGGACCGCTTCTTCTTCAAACTGCTCGTCGGTTATCCCAGCAGCGGCGAACTGACCGAAGTCCTGACGCGCACCACCGAAGGCGCGCGGCCCGACATCAGAAAGGTCCTCGATCGCGAAACATTGATCGAATTGCAAAAACTCGTCCGCCAGGTGCCGGTCGCCTCGCACGTCAAGGATTACGCCGTCCGCCTCGTCCTCGCGTCGCATCCCAAAACCGAGACCGCCGTCCCCGTCACCAACCAGTACCTCCGCTTCGGCAGCAGCCCGCGCGGCGGCCAGTGCCTCTTGCTCGCCGGCAAGGTCCGCGCCCTCATCCAGGGCCGCTTCAACGTCAGCTTCGACGACATCCAGGCCGTGGCCATGCCCACCCTCCGGCACCGCCTCATCCTCAACTTCGAAGCCGAAGCCGAAGGCATCACCACCGACCACGTCGTCGCCCAGATTCTCAAGGACGTTCCCAAGGACGTCGCCGTACTGGAATCGTGACCGCTCCCGCCGCGTCCGGTCATGTCCAACCCCCTTCTCACCCCCGAACTGCTGCGGCGTCTCGAGCAATTCCAATTGCTCGCGGCGCGACGCGCCAAAAGCGCCGCGCGCGGCGAACGCCGCAGCCGCGCCCGCGGCCAATCGGTTGAGTTCGCCGACTACCGCAATTACGTTCCCGGAGATGACTTCCGCTATCTCGACTGGAATCTCTACGGCCGCCTCGACCGCCTCTTCCTGAAGCTCTACGAGGAGGAACGCGAACTGCCCGTTCGCATCTTCCTCGACGCGAGCGAATCCATGGGCTTCGGCGAACCGCGCAAATTCGATTTCGCCCGCCAGGTCGCCGCCGCCATCGGCTACGTCGCCCTGTGCGGCTTCGACCGCGTCAGCGTCGTCCCCTTCCCTGATAATCCCGACGAGGCCGCCATCCGCGGCGCCTTGCGCGCGGTCCGCGGCCGCAAATCCTCGCTCGCCTATTTCCAGCACCTCTCGCAACTCACCGCGCGCGGCGGCGCCGACCTGAACCAGGCCCTGCGGCGCGGTGCATTGGAGGCGCGCCAGGCCGGCGTGGCCGTCGTGCTCAGCGACTTCCTTGATCCCGCGGGCTATGACGCCGGGCTGACTTCCTTGGTCGCGCGCGGGTTCCAGGTGAACGCCGTGCAAATTCTCGCGCCCGAAGAACTGGCTCCTACGACCTTCGGCGATCTCCGCCTCGTCGACGCCGAAAGCGGCGGCATCCAGGAGGTGACCTTCGGCCGTTATCGCATGGCCGCCTATCAGCAGACGGTGCAGAACTTCTGCCAGCGCCTGCGCGAATTCTGCCAGGCCCGCGGCATCCACTCCTTTACCGTCAGCTCGAATACCGTCCTCGAACACTTGTTGCTGAAACAGCTTAGAGAGGCCGAGGTCTGGGGATGATGAGTGCGGAGTTCGGAACGCGGAGTGCGGAATTGGGAAAGGCGTTCGAGAGTCGCACGCAATACGGGTCGGTCTTGAAGTCGCGGGTGAAGAATGGGGAATATGAAAAATGAGAATTTGAAACAACGGACCAAACAGTTTGCGCTGGATGTCGTGAGACTTGTGGAGAGCCTGCCCCGCGATCGCATCTGCGATGTCCTCGGCCGCCAACTCTTGCGTTCAGGCACATCGGTAGGCGCAAACTATCGCGCCGCCTGCCGCGCGAAGTCCCCTGCCGATTTCATCTGCAAGGTGACCAACGTCGAAGAGGAAGCTGACGAATCGTCCTTTTGGATGGAGTTGCTGCTCGATTTGTGCAAAGTGAAGCCCGCCTCCGCTGATCCTCTAAAACAGGAGGCGGATGAACTTGTAGCCATCATGGTAGCCTCCGCCAAAACTGCGCGCCAATCGTCAAATAGGGCGACGAATCGGCTTTCCGATACTCCGCACTCCGCACTCCGCACTCCGCATTCGAAATGAATTTTTTGGCGCCTGCCGCTTTTTTGTTCGGCCTGACCATTCCGGTCGTCGTCGTGTTTTATCTGCTGAAGCGCAAGCGCGTCGTCAAATTGGTTTCCAGCACCATTCTCTGGCAGCGTTTCCTTTCTGAAACCCAGGCCAGCGCGCCCTTCCAAAAATTGCGCCGCAACTGGCTGCTGATCCTTCAGATCATAATGCTGCTGCTCGCCGTGCTCGCGCTCTCACGACCCTACGTGGCGACGCACGCCAAAAGCAGCCAGCTCCGCGTTCTCATTCTCGATGCCTCCGCCTCCATGCAGGCCACCGACGAAACCCCCTCCCGATTCGAAAAAGCCCGGCAGGAGGCGCTGGCCTGGGTCGATGGCCTCCGCGACGAGGACAAGATGGTCGTGCTGCAGGCCGCCGCCAACACCGAGGTCAAGCAGTCCGAAACCGGCGACAAATCGGCGTTGCGCCGCGCCATTCTCTCCTGCCAGGCCATGGATTCGCCCACCCGCCTCGTGCCCGCGCTCAAGATGGCCGAATCGCTCGTGCGCGATCGCGGCAAGGAAAGCAATCCCGAGATTCACCTCTTCAGCGACGGCGCGGTCCCCGATCTCAAGGAATTTGAAAACAGCGGCCTGCCGCTGGTGTATCACAAGGTCGGGCAGTCCGCGAATAATCTCGGCATCACCACCCTGGACGTGCGCGCGAATCCCGAGGACGCCTCCCAGCGCGCCATCTACGCAAGCGTGGTCAACTTCTCGACCAACAAGATGGATACCGACCTCGAACTAAGCCTCGACGGCAAGCTGCTCGAGACCCGTCCGCTCTCGATTGCCGCCGGCGAAACTTCCGCTCAGGTGTTTGTGGCCTCGCAGGGCCATGACGGCGTGTTCACCGTTCATCTGACGGCGAAGGACGACCTCGCCGCGGACAATCAGGCCTCCATCGTCAGCCTGCTGCCGCACCCGATCAAGGTGCTGCTGGTCTCGCGTGGCAACCGATTGCTCGAACGCGCCCTGCACGCCGCGCCAAATGTGCAGCTCAGCACCGCCGCCGATCTCACCGACGATGCGGCCGGTTTTGATTTCGTCGTCCTCGATGATGTGACGCCCACGGTCTGGCCCAAGGGCAACATCCTCGCCATTCACGTGGCAAACACGAACTGGTTCGACCGCATCGAACAAGTCGACGCGCCCCCAATCGTGGACTGGCGCGCCACGCACCCCGTGCTGCATTACGTGGGTTTTGACAATGTGCAGGTCATCAAAAGCATGGCGGTGAAAACGCCAAGCTGGGCGGTGCCGCTCGTCTATTCGCCCCAGGCCGACCTCGCGGTAACCGGCGATCTCGGGCGCCAGCGAATTTTGTGGATTGGCTTCGACACGCTGGAAAGCAACTGGCCCTTGCGCGTCTCGTTCCCCATCTTCATCGCCAACGCCGTGGACTGGTTGAATCCCGCCAATGCGCGCAGCGGCCAATTGCTGGTCCGCGCCGGCGATGCTTTCCGTCTGGGCCTGGCCGATCCCGTTACGACCGGCCAGATCACGCTGCCCGACGGAACAACGGAGCCGTTGAAGATCGATCCGAAGGCGAACGAATTCGTGTTCGGCGAAACCTTCCGCCAGGGCGTCTATCACCTGCGCCTCGGCACCAACGACACGATTTTCTGCGTGGACCTGCTGGACAACGCGGAAAGCAACATCAAGCCGCGCGACGAACTCACGCTCGGCAAATACAGCACGGTGTCGGCCACAACCCTGCGCCGGGCGAACATGGAATTGTGGCGGACAATCGCGGCCATCGCGCTGGCGGTCCTGTTGTTTGAATGGTGGTACTACCATAGGAGAACGGTGTGAGAAATTGTGGATTGAACACAGTTGCGGGTCGCGTCGGGCTTGGCTTGTTCGCGCTGCTGCTGGTTGTGATGCCGCTGCTGATGCGGCCTGCGGCGGTGCGCGGGAAAGAGGGTGGATCGGTGGTGATTTACACGTCGCAGGATGAGGAATACGCGGACCCGATCTTTCACGAGTTCGAGAAGCAGACCGGCATCAGGGTGCTGCCCGTCTATGACAGCGAGGCGGTCAAGACCGTCGGACTGGTGAATCGCCTGTTGCGCGAGCAGAGCCACCCGCAATGCGATGTGTTCTGGAACAACGAGGAAATGCGCACACGCATGCTCGCGGCGCGGGGATTGTTCCGCGAAACCAATGGCTGGGTGTTGACCGGTTACCGGAGCCGCCGCCTCGTGGTGAACACGAATCTCCTGCCGCTGGCCCAGGCGCCGAAAACGCTCAGCGAAGCCACCAATGTCATCTGGCGCGGGAAGGTGGCTCTCGCATACCCCCTGTTCGGGACCACGGCCACGCATTTTCACGCCCTCCGCCAGCATTGGGGCGATGCCGCGTGGCAGACCTGGTGCCGCGCGCTCGCCGCGAACAAGCCCTTTCTCGTGGACGGTAATTCGGTAGTTGTGAAAATGGTCGGCGGCGGTGAAGCGCCGCTGGGCTTTACGGATTCCGACGATATCGCCGGCGGGCAACGGGAAGGCATGCCGCTGGTGGCGCTGCCGCTCACGGACGAGAGCCTGCTCATTCATAACACGCTCGGGATTCTGCGCGGCGCACCGCATCCCGCCGAGGCGCAGAAGCTCTTCGAGTATTTGCAAAGCAAGCCGGTCCTGGATCGCCTCTTCAGGGAACACGCGCTGGAATCGGAAGCCACGGAAACCTCCGGCGAACCGGGACTCAAGGTGGATTGGGACGGACTCCTGCACGATCTGGACGCCGCGACGGAGGAGTTGAAGGCGATTTTCCTGCGATGAAGTGAACTGGACGCTTTTCCAAAACAGTCTGCTAGTGAGCGCGGCGGCAACCGCGCTCGCGGTGGCGCTTGGCCTGATGGCAGCCCTCTGGCTCGCCGGCCTGAAATCCCACTGGCGCGCCCGCTGGCTGGGCATCGCCATCGCCGCCGTCTGCCTGCCGCCGTTCCTCGTGACCAATTGCTGGCTCCACTATCTCGGCCACGGCGGCGTGTGGCACGCGTGGATGCCCGTGGATATTTACTCCTTTCAAGGAACGGTTTGGATCCTGAGCCTGCTCACCTGGCCGATCACGACGCTGGCGGTTCTCGGCGCATGGCAAAAAATCGAAGCGCCGCAATTGGAAAGCGACATGGCGGTCACCGGTTTCGCCCTGTTGCGCGGAGTGCTTCTACCCGCGGCGCGCAATGCCATGGGCCTGGCCGCGGTGCTCACGTTCGTGCTGGTGCTGAATGATTTCGCAGTCCCGGCCATTCTCCAGGTGAAAGTCTTCCCGGCGGAAGTCTGGGTGCTGTTCAACACCACGTTCGACACTCCCGGCGCGCTCAAATTGAGCTGGCCGATGGTGCTCGCGCCAATGCTGGCCCTGCTTTTGTTGCGCCGAAGCGAGGTCGCCTGGCCCCGCTCGGAAGGGCCCCTGTCCGCGCGACTTTTCCGGCAGCAACTGGGCGCAGGATGGTTTCGCGCCTGCGGCATCGGAACGATCCTGCTCGGCGCCGTGTCGGTGGGATTGCCGACGGTGCAACTGATCTCGACCCACCAGACCTGGTCGGAATTGCCGGGCGCACTGGCCGCCGGGCAGTCGGCAATTTGGAACTCGTTCTTTCTGGCGGCATCGGCGGCGACGCTCTGCCTGATTCTCGGCCTGATCGGCTGGCGGCTGCCGATTGGGTTGTTCTTGTGGCTGCCATTTCTGATTCCGGGCGTGCTGCTGGGGATCGGCTTGATCGCGGTGTTCAATCGCCCGGCCTTTTCCGCGTTTTACCAAAGCGCCGGAATCGTAATCCTGGCGCTGGGAATTCGTTACCTGGCCCTCGGCTGGAACGGGGCCGCTCACGCCCTGCGCGCGACTGATCGCGACCTCGCCGATGCCGCGCGACTCAGCGGCGCCTCGCGCTGGCAGATGCTCCGGCACGTGCAATGGCCCCAAATATCCGCGCAGGTGGCCGCCATCTGGTACGTGATCTTCCTGCTCTGCCTCTGGGACGTGGAATCGATGGTGCTGATCATTCCGCCGGGCGGCGAAACGCTGGCCACGCGCATCTTCAATCTTCTGCACTACGGCCATAATACCCAGGTGAACGCGCTCTGCCTCGCCTTGCTGGCGGTCGCGGTGGCGCCGCTGGTCGTCTGGCGTTGTGCGCGGTGGCTGGTGGCCTGGCGGCGGGCGGCGACCCTCGCCGGTTTCGTCTGCGCCCTCGGGTTGCTGGGCGGTTGCTCGGCGGGAAATCCGCGCGAACGGGAATTGGACAGCCGCATCTTCAGCCGCGTCGAGGTGATCGGGTCGCGCGGTGTCGGCGTCGGCGAACTCAACAAGCCCCGCTCGGTGGCCGTGGATTTGCAGGATAACCTCTACGTCGTCGACATGACCGGACGGGTGCAGAAATTCTCGCCCGATGGAAAATTCCTCCTGCAATGGCAGATGCCCCAGACCGATCTCGGCAAGCCAAAGGGCATGGGCCGCGACAAGTACGGAAATGTCCTGGTGCTCGAACCGCACTATCAACGTATCAACCATTTCACGCCCGCGGGAAAACTGGTCAATCAATGGGGCGGGCACGGCACGAACGTGGGACAGTTCACACTGCCCCGTTCGCTCGCGGTCGATTCGCACGGGGACATTTTTGTCTCAGAATACACGGTGCTGGACCGCATCCAGGAATTCACGCCGGATGGACGCAAGGTGTTGCGGGTTTTCGGCCACTCGGGCACGGGCCCGGGCGAGTTCGATCGCGTTGAAGGGATGGGAATGGACGCCGCGGATCGCCTGTATGTATGCGATTCGTGCAATCACCGCATCCAGGTGTTCGGGCCGGACGGCAAATGGCTGCGCGAGTACGGCAAGGCGGGGTCGGGTCTCGGTGAGCTCGGCTATCCCTACGACATCCGGATTGACGAACAGGGCCGGCAGTACGTCTGTGAATTCGGGAACAGCCGCATCCAGGTCTTCGATGCGAACGATCATCCGCTGGAAATCATCGGCAGGCCGGGCGCCGCGCCCGGCGACTTCAGCAATCCCTGGAGCATCGCCCTGGATTCAAAGGGTAATCTGTACGTGGCGGACTCGCAGAATCATCGGGTGCAAAAGTTCATCCGGCGTGAACCGTCAACGACGGTGGCACAGGCGGGCACGAGGGTAATGACGCCATGAGCCTCCATTTCCAGTTCACGCATCCCTATTACCTGCTGCTGCTGCCCGTGGCGCTGGCGTGGACTCTTTGGCTGGCGTGGAAGACGGATGTGCAGGTGAGCCAGTGGCGGCGCTGGACGGCGTTTGCCCTGCGCAGCCTGATCGTCACCATGCTCGTGCTCGCGCTGGCGGGCACCCAGTGGTTGCGGTCGCTGGAGGGAATGAACGTGTTCTTCCTGCTCGATCGTTCCGACAGCATTCCCTCCCCGCAACAGGAGATGGCGCGCGGCTATGTCAACGAAACCACCGCGAAAAAGAAGCTGGTGGACAAGGCGGGCGTGATCGTGTTCGGAACCGAGGCGAACATCGAAACCACAGCCAGCGCGGCGGTCGACGTCGAGAAAATCCAGGCAGTGGTCGGCACCGAGCGAACCGACATCGCGGGCGCAATCCGCCTGGGAACGGCGGCATTCCCCGAAACCGGACAGAAGCGCCTGTTGCTGATGTCCGACGGGAACGAAAACATCGGCGACGCCATGGCCGCGGTGACTGCCGCCAGATCGCTCGGCGTCACCATGGACGTGGTGCCCATGGGCGTGGCGCGCGGGAACGATGTGTCCGTGCAGAAACTTGCGGTTCCGCCCAAGCTGAAACAAGGACAGGTGTTCGAAACCAAGATCTTCATTCAGGCCGACCAGGCCGGGCCGGCCACGGTGCGGCTGTATCGAAACGACCAATATCTCGGCGAGCAGAAGGTGGATCTGTCCGCGGGTAAAAACCTGTTTACGTTCCCCCAGACGCTGAGCGAGCCGGGCTTCTATACCTACGACGTCCGCGTGGAAGCCGAAGGCGACACGGTGCCCCAGAATAACCGCGCCAGCGCGTTCACCAGCGTGAAGGGCGAGCCTCGAATTCTGGTGGTGTCCGCCGATCCTGAAGCCGACCAGCCGCTGGTGGCCGCGTTGCAGTCCATGAAGCTTGTCGTGAAAGGCGTCGGGTTGGGCGGTTTTCCGGGCACGCTGGCCGAAATGCAGAGCTACGACGCGATTTTCATCAGCAACCTGGCCGCGGGCGACATCGGCAGTGACCGCGAAAAATTGCTGGAGAGCGCGGTGCGGGATTTCGGCGTCGGGCTGGTGTGCATCGGCGGCGACCAGGCGTACGCGGCGGGCGGCTATCGCGGGACGCCGCTGGAAAACACGCTGCCGCTGGACATGGAACTCGACAGCAAGAAGGTGCTGCCGAGCGGCGGTGTGGCGCTCGTCATGCACGGAATGGAATTTGCCAACGGCAACCAGGTCGCCCGCGATTGCGCGCAAGGCGTGCTCGCGGCGCTGGGGCCAAAAGATGAAATGGGCGTGGTGCTTTGGGACGGCAATGAACACTGGCTGTTCCCCATGACGCCCGCCGGCGACAAGAAAGCGCTCGCGCGTCAAATCGCCGGCATGAACCAGGGCGACCTGCCAAGCTTCGAAGGCGTGATGAACATCGCCTACGAGGGCCTCGCCAAGTCCAAGGTGAACCTCAAACACATGATCGTTTTCAGCGACGGCGATCCCGGCGCGCCTTCGGTGCAGTTGATGAACAAGATCGTGGACGCGAAGATCACCGTGAGCACGGTGCTGATCGCCGGGCACGCCGGGCCGGATACCATGATCTGGATTGCCGATCACGGCAAAGGCCGGTTCTACAACGTGACCTCCCCGAACGATCTGCCGCAGATCTTCATCAAGGAAGCGGCGGTGATTTTGAAATCGGCTATTTACGAACAGCCCTTCAAGCCGCAGTTGCGCGCTTCGAGCGAAGTCGTGCGCGGCATTCCCGCCGCCGAATATCCCACGTTGCTGGGTTACGTGGCCACCACTCCCAAGCCGCGCGCGGAAATTCCCTTGTGGACCGACCAGGGCGACCCGCTGCTCGCGCATTGGCAGTACGGCCTCGGCCGCTCCGTGGCCTTCACTTCCGACGCCAAGGCCAAGTGGAGCAAAAACTGGCTCGGATGGGCGCGCTACCAGCAATTCTGGACCCAGATCGCCCAATGGAGCTTGCGGCGGCTGGAGAACGCCGATTTCACCACCGACGTGACCGTTGACAGGGGTGAGGGACAGATCAACGTGGACGCGCTCGACGAACAGGGCAATTACAAGAATTTCCTCGATCTCAAGGCCGCCGTGGTCAGCCCGAAAGGTGAAAAAACCATCGTGCCGGTCGAGCAGGTCGGCCCGGGTCACTACGAGGCGAAGTTTCCGACCAGGGAAGTCGGTTCGTACATGATCAATCTCATGGATGAAAAGGACGGGCAGGTGCGGGGCTCGCAGGTGATCGGCGCAAGTGTCAATTATTCCCCCGAATTCAGCTCATCGGAGCCGAACCTGAACCTGCTGCACAGGCTGGCGGAGGCGGGTGGCGGAAAAATCCTCGATCCGGAAAACCCGGCGGACAACACCTTCCTGCACGACCGGCAGAAAACCTTCCAGCCGCGCGACCTCTGGGAATGGCTGTTGAAACTCTCGGTGCTCCTGTTCCCGCTGGACGTGGCCATCCGCCGCATTCAATTAGACCGCGACGAGGTGGACCGCGCCTGGCGCAGGATTCGCAGCCGGATTTTCTTCTGGAAAGGCGTGCCGCGCGAGCCCGAGGCGGAGGAATCACTGGCCGCATTGCTGTCGCGGCGCGATCGGGTGCGGTCGACTCAAACCGCGCCGTCCGAGGCCAAGCCGGAGTTGTTCCAGCCCGCACAACCGGTCACGACCCCGCTTACGGATCCCACCGAAGCCCAGCGCACTGCCGCCGCCGCGGGCGAAGCCGAAGCTCCCGCGACGGAGGAAGAAGCAAAGGCGGAGGATGCGCCCACCACCACCAGCCGCCTGCTGGACGCCAAGCGCAGAGCGCAACGCCGAAAGGAGTAGTTTTGGGCCGCGCCCGGCACTCGCGGGCGATGTTAACAACAGGTGAATAACCGCAAATATCTTTTGCTCGCGCCGTGTTGCCGGGGTAAGCAGTATTCACAGGCCGACGCAACAAAACTTCATACAACAAATGCCAACCGAAGAACGAGTGCTGTGTTTTGAGCGGAAGATGCTTGAGGACCTGGGTGTGTTTCAGGGAATCAGCCTGGAGGTGGAGCGTTATCTGCCGAAGATCACCTCGGCTTCGCAACTGGTCTATCTCAATCGCAGCGAGGCGGAGCAGGATCGCCGCTACAAGCAGCTCATTCCCTACGTCCTCATCATCTGCGGCGACAAGGTGCTGCGCTATCGCCGCGGCAAGGCCGGCCAGGAAAAACGGTTGCACGGACTCTATTCGATCGGCATCGGCGGTCACATCTCGGAGGAGGATCACCAGCTTTTCTCCAACGACCGCGGCTACCAGGAAGGGATGCGGCGCGAGTTGATGGAGGAGGTCGCCATCGACGAGGTCAAGGAAACCGCCGTGGCCGTCATCAACGACGACAGCACCGAGGTGGGCTATGTCCATTTCGGCGTGGTCCACGTGATGCAGGTGGCGAAGGAGGACGTGGCGGGCCGGGACAGCGGGATCGCAGCCCCGGAGTTTGTGCCGATTGCGGAGGCGATGAAGGACCCCGCCGGTTACGAATCATGGTCGCGCCTTTGCCTGGAGAACATGGATATACTCCTCGCCAGGGCGGGCGTGAGCACCGTGGAAGGCGCGGCGAGGTAGCCGCGGGAATTTGCGATTGCGGTTGATGGGAGCCGGGAAAAAGTCCCCGGCAAAAGTCAAGTTGGCGGGGAGGCTCTTTACAGAATTGCGACATCCGGAAAAACCGCGCTTTTCGCGGTTCCTGATGCCGTGGAACTGGTTACAATGAGGCGATTTGCAACAAGCCTTCGCCGTCACCAGACTGTAACTCTCTTGTCACATGGCCGTGCTTGTAGAATCATGGGGTGCATGGTACCGAAGACCCGATTGATACCGAAGATTTTAGTTGTTGATGACGAGCCGGACGCAGTGGAGTTGATCAGGTTCAACCTTCGGGCGGCCGGATACGAAGTACTAACCGCCGGCGATGGCGATGAAGCGCTGAAAAAGGCGCGACAACTCCTGCCGAACCTGATTCTGCTCGACCTGATGCTGCCCGAGGTGGACGGGTTGGAAGTCTGCAAAATCCTCCGGCGCGATTCCCGGGTTTCCGGCATCCCCATCATCATGCTCACAGCCAAGGCCGCGGAGATCGACCGCGTGCTGGGCCTCGAACTGGGCGCCGACGATTACGTCACCAAGCCGTTCAGCCCGCGCGAACTCGTGTTGCGCGTCAAACGCCTCTTGCGCACCGGCCCGGCGGAGGCCAAGGCCGACGAAATCACGGTCAAGGATTTGCACCTGGATATTCCCCGTCACACAGCGACCGTGAAAGGCAAGTCGGTCGACCTCACCGCCACCGAGTTCAAGCTGCTGACCGTCCTCGCGCAGCGCCGGGGCCGGGTCCAGTCGCGGGAACAATTGCTGCAGGACGTCTGGGAGTACGACAACCTCATCGACACCCGGACGGTCGACACCCACATGCGCCGGCTCCGGGAAAAGCTCGGGCCGGTGGCCAAATATCTCGACACCGTCCGCGGGGTCGGCTACCGCTTTCTGGAGGAATGAGCAGGGGCGGAGCGGCGTGATCGTCGCTCCAGGTGATCTGCATCCTGCGCGGCGATGAACTCGCGCATTCCCGCTTATTGATGCTCACGACCACGGCTTACACGATCTTTGCGGTGCTCGCAGCGGGCGCGGTGGCGCTGCACTTCTGGTGGCGGCGGCGATACGGGCAATTGTACGATCGCTGGGAACGGGAAATGCAACTGCTTGCCGAAACCCGGCGGCAGCAGGACCAGGAGGCGGCGCAAAAACACGCGGAACAACAGGCCCTTTTCAACAGCATGGCCGAGGGCGTGCTCATCCTGGACCAGGCCGGCCGCGTGCAACTGGTCAACAAATCGTTGCAGGAATTCTTCGGCCTGAAATCGGACGTGCGGACGCAATCCATCATGGAGGCGTTTCGCCTGCAGGAACTGGCCGAGGTGGTCCGGCGTCTGCCGGAGGAACGCATCGTTCAAGGCATCGAGATCGAATTGCCCGGCGTGAACGGCCGCTGGCTCGAGGTGAACGCCTCCGCCGTAACCGATCGCTCCGGCAAACAGCACGGCAGCATTCTGGTGTTCCACGACCTCACCCGCCTGCGGCAATTGGAGAACACGCGGCAGGAATTCGTGGCCAATGTGAGCCATGAACTCCGTACTCCGCTCTCGCTGATCAAGGGCTTCGTGGAAACGTTGCTGGACGGCGCGCGCAATGATCCGGAGTTGTCCGACCGATTCCTGCGAACGATCGAAAAACACACCGATCGCCTCACCTACCTTATCGAGGACCTCCTCACCGTCTCACGGCTCGAAAGCGGCCAGATCGTGATGAACCTGCACCCCGTCGTCCTGCACGATGAAGTGGCGCATGTGATCGACGATCTCCAGGCGCGGGCGGTGGAGAAAAACGTGGCCTTGCGAAATTGCGTGCCGCCGGAATTGCAGGCCACCGCGGACGCGGACCGCCTCCAGCAGGTGCTTTTCAATCTTGTGGAAAACGCGATCAAATACGGCCGCGCCGACGGCAGTGTGATGATCGGCGCCGAAACCGCCGAGGAAGGCAAACTGCGGCTTTGGGTCAGGGACGACGGCCCGGGCATTCCGCAGGAGGCACGCGAACGGGTGTTCGAAAGGTTTTATCGCGTCGATCGCGCGCGATCGCGCGAGACGGGCGGGACGGGATTGGGCCTGGCGATTGTCAAACACATCATCCAGGCGCACGGCGGGGAAGTCTGGGTGAAAAGCGAACTGGGGCAGGGTGCAACTTTTTATTTCACCCTGCCCCAGGCGGATTGATCGCGATCGGCGCCGGCTTTATTGCGCGCTCGAATGTTGCTCGCCGCTGAGCTTGGTCTGGATGCTCTCCGCCATCTGGAGATGCTCCTCCAGGGTCGGCAGAGTCTTGGCGGCGAAGGCCTTCACGTCGGCGTCGTCAGCCTTGGTGGATGCGCTCTGGAATTCCTTCACGTCCTTCTTGTGGTCGCTGACCATTTCCTTCATGTAGGCCTTGTCGAAGTCGGCCCCGGACATGTTCTTCAGCTTGTCCACCCGTCCTTCTTCCCTTCCGGTCGGGGTGCTGGGAAGCGTCGCGCCCTTCTGGGACGCGAGTTGCGTGAGTTGCTGGTTCACTTTTTGATGGTCCTGGGCCATGCGCTGGCCGAATTCACGGACCGATGGATCGGTCCCCTTCTGGGCCGCCAATTCGCCAAGTGTCACTTCCTCTTCGCCGCCGCGAGCGGCTGCCGAGACGAATTTGTAATCATGTGACGAGAGCTGGCCTTTGTTGTTTTCCGATGATTGAGCCTGGGCATTCGGTCCGGCCGCCGTCAGGAGGCAGAGCGCGGCCATGGCGCCCAAAGACAGATGTGCAAGCGTTCGCGAGATATAAGCATTCATAGTCCTCCAAAATAGCCCCCCGCATGGACGCTTCAATTAGGGTCTAACCCGCAATCCCACCGGGACCAAAGCCGGTAAGCGGACCGGGCGTTCAGGATTGGGGCTTGATGGCCGGCTCCCCGCCGTCGTCGCTGTCGTCCTCGATTGCCGTCACATCGTCGAACTTCTTCCCGCTGGTCTTGAGGATGCGAAGGATCTCCGGCGAAACGTGCCGGCCAAATCGCTTCTTCTTGTCCGGCCGCCGATAACGAAAGTGGCCCATGTGGTCCACGTCGAGCACGTTCTTGCGCACCAGTTCGGTAAGGATCGGCACTGCCCAATAACGATCCTCCTCGTAACGCTTCTTTCCACCCACACGCCGCGCGACCTCCCGGCCCGAAATGAACACATTGGGCCAGGTCTTGAGATAGTCCACGATCGCCTTCTCGTCACCGTTCATATGAGAATGTGCCCAAAAATCAGCACTATCCATGCCAGAACCGGGCAAACCGCCTGATTTTCAGGGGTTTCCACAATTCCTACAAGTCCGTTGGCCCGCCTGTCTCCTTCGCGAATTCCTCCTCCAACTCCGAACGCAACTGCTTCCGCGCCCGGAATATCCGGCTTTCCACCGCCTTGGCGGAACATCCCACCACCTCGCCGATCTCCGCGTGCGTCAACCCTTCGTACTCCGATAGCAACAACGCCGTCCGCAAATCCTCCGGCAACGCCGCCACGGCATTGCGCACCGCCTCCGCACGCTCTTCCATTTGCAACGCCTCACCCGGCCCCGGCCGCGTCTCCGGCAATACCTCCCCCAGGCTCCCGCCCGCCGCCGTCCTCTCCGCCTCCAGCGAAACCTGCGGATGCCGCGACCGCCACCGAAACCGGTCCTTCACCAGGTTCGTCGCAATTGTGTACAGCCACGCTGAGAAACTCGCCCCCGCCCGGAACCGCTCCCGATTCTGATACACCCTCACGAACGTCTCCTGCGCCAGCTCCGCCGCGTCGGTTTCGTTCTGGAGTTGCCGGATCAGGTAGTGAAACAACCGCCCGGCATGGCGGTCCATCAAGTCATTCAACGCCGGGTCCTGCCCCGACGCCAGGCGCGCCATGTCGCGCCCATCCTGCTCCTCGCTGGTCCCGCTGTTCATGCGGCGGTCAATGCGGATGCGCGCCGTTCGTGCCGGACATGTCCATGTGCGACTCCGACGGAAATATCTGGTCCTCGACCCATTCCAGATAACGCCTTCCCTGCTCCGGCGGCATGCTTTGGCTTACCGCGTAAAAGTGCTGCAGCATCGCCGTGTGGCATTCCACCCGCAACTGCTCCGCCGCCGCCAGCTTCTGCTCGATCTCCGGCGTCACATGATCCGACTTCGCCAGCGCCTCCTTCACCTCCGCGTTCGCCGTGTCAATCCGCCGGCACATCTCCGCGCAATGCGACTTGTAGGCCGCGTGCAGCTTCGCGATGCGGTCGAACTCCGCGTCGCTCAAATGAAATTCCTCCTTCAACCAGGCCAGCTCAGGCGCCGTCCCCGACCGCATCGCTCCCGCCGCACTGCCCGCATGCAGGACATACGCGCCAAAATACCCGGCCACGCACGCCAGCAATCCCAATCCCAGAATGAGGGCCAGTCGCTTCATCGTTCAGTGCCGCGGCATTTGATACGGATCGATCGATTCCACATACTGCCGTCCCAGGTCGTCCATGGCCACATGCCGCCTTTCGCCGGCGCGCAGGAATCCAAATACCGATCCCATCGCCAGCGCCGCCGCCACATAAACCGCTGCCCACGCCGGACGCGCCCAAAACCTGCCCGCCCACGCCCGCAATATCCCAAAAACCCCCGGCACGACGCCGATCTCCTCGCGTTCGATCCGCCGCCACACCTCCTCCTGGAACCGCGGCGGCAGCGGTGTCGTTACCCGCCAGCCTTGCAATTGCTTCGACAGTTCTTCGTCCGGTTTTCCGGCATCGGCACTCATAATACTTGCTCTTCCGCCATCTCTATATACGCCACGCCCGCCAAAATCCCGCAAGCAGAACAACGCAAGGATTGGCCGGGAATTTGAGCGGATTCCCGCGGGAGCCGGTCCGGAGGGACAAAAAATTCGTCTCGAAAGCGTTTGTGACTTGCGCCTGCGCACGAACATGCCACAATAAGAAACGTCTCAGGGAAACATGGCTGGCCCGACGCCCTTCCGGCCCATTGGCGTAGCTTTCCGTGCGTTCCCGGAAAAAAATCGAAAGGTCAAGCCAAGTCGTATGAGCATGTTGGACCTCATCAAGGCGACCATTACCTGCGGGGGCATCGCCTTCCTCGTCTATAACTACCCCGCACTCAGCCAGGGCGTGATCATCGGCCTGCTCACCCTCCTCTGGTTGTCGTACGCCACGAAGACCGTCGCCGCCTTCCGGCGCCGGTAATTCTCGCAGCGGGACAAGTCTCGTGCGCTGATCGCCTCGCGCGACCGGCCCGCGGCACTCCCGTCCCCTCCCATCTCCGGTCGCGCACCAAGCCAGACGGCTTCAACTCTTTTGGTCTTTGAACTTGTGCGGGCGGGCCGCATATATTGAGCGCATGCAAAAGGATCAGGTGGCGGACATTTTGGTGGAGATCGGTGTCCTGCTTGAGTTGAAGGGGGAAAATCCTTTCAAAACGCGCGCGTATAACAACGCGGCGCGAGCGCTGGAAACCTTGAGCGAACCGCTCGAGAAACTGGTCGCCGAGGAGAAGTTGGGCGAGGTGAAGGGAATGGGCGAGGCGATGGTCAAGAAAATCACCGAACTGGTGACCACCGGAAAGCTCCAGTATTACGAGGAGTTGAAGGCGACGATCCCGTCGGGGCTCATGGAGATGATGCAAATCCCGGGCGTGGGGCCGAAAAAGGTGAAGGCGCTGTTCGAGAAGCTCGGCATCAAGACGGTGGCGGAACTGGAGGCGGCCTGCAAGTCGGGCAAGGTGGCAGCGCTGGCGGGATTCGGGGAGAAGACGCAGCAGAAGATTTGCGAGGGGATCGAGTTTCGGCGGAACTACGCGTCACGCCATCTGCTGGTGACTGCGCTGGCGGCGGCGGAGCCGATTCTGGACGCGTTGCGGGAACATCCCGATGTGATCCGGTGCGGGACGGCGGGCAGTCTTCGCCGCTACAAGGAAATTGTGGGCGACGTGGATTTCCTGGTGTCGTCGCGGAACCCGCCGGCGGTAATTGAGTATTTCGTGACGGTCCCGGGCGTGGTGAGCGTCAGCGCGAAAGGCGAGACGAAGGCCACCGTGATTCTCGAGGGCGGAATCCAGGCGGACCTGCGGGTGGTGAGCGATGCGGAATTCCCGTTTGCGCTGGCCTATTTCACGGGAAGCAAGGAACACAATATCGTGATGCGACAACGCGCCATCCAGCGCGGACTGCGGCTCAACGAATACGGGTTGTTCAAATCGAAGGAGGAGACGCGCGATCCGAAGTTGCTCGTGGCATGCCAGACGGAGGAGGAGATTTTTGAGAAGCTGGGGCTGGCATACGTGCCCCCGGAATTGCGCGAGGATCACGGAGAATTCGCGGCGGCGGAGAAGGGACCGCTGCATCGCCAGCTCGAGTGGACGGATTTGAAAGGGTCGCTGCACAATCATTCCAACTGGAGTGATGGCCGGCACACGCTCGAGGATATCGCGGAGTACATGCAGGAGCTGGGGTGCGCCTACTGGGCGATCACGGACCATTCCAAATCGTCGTTCCAGGCGCATGGACTGGAGCCGGAGCGGCTGCGGGAGCAGATCAAGGCGGTTCGGAAGATCAACGAACGCCTCGCCGACGAAGGATCGGAGTTCCGTTTGCTGACCGGGACGGAAGTGGACATTTTGAAGGACAAGCTGGATTTCGACGACGATCTGCTGGCCGAACTCGACGTCGTGGTGGCCAGTCTGCACGCGGGATTTTCGCAGAACGAGGCGGAGAACACCAAACGGCTGATCCGGGCGGCGGAGAACCGTTACGTCCACATGCTCGGCCATCTGACGGGGCGGTTGTTATTGGAGCGTGAGCCTTACAAGGTGGACCAGCAGGCGGTGATCGAGGCATGCGCGGCGACGGGGACATGGATCGAGTTGAACGCGAATCCGCTCCGGTTCGACATGGATTGGCGGTTGTGGCCGCGCGCGAAGGAGAAGGGAGTGAAGTGCGTGATCAACAGCGACGCGCACCGCCACGAGCACGCAGGGTATTTGAGACTGGGCGCCGGGATCGCGCGCAAGGGGTGGCTGGAGAGAAAGGACGTGGTCAATACCGTGCCCTTGAAGGATCTGATGTTGGAGTTGAAGAGGAAGAGGAAGTAACGAGCGCGCGATCCTCGGAATGCATTGGCAAAGCCGTTCGAATCTTCAGGCGGACCGGACCGGTGTGCGCGCGGTAGGGACGCATTCCACTGCACTAGTGTCCAGCTATTAGTCCTTGAACAAGAGTAGGTTCTGAGACTCATCGTCTTGGTGTGCGGGAGTCAAGCGGCTGGATTCTGACGCAAGCAGTTCCTCCAGAGGGATTTGTTCG
>Ga0070741_10003107_pt1 | contig 42107 bp, 40 predicted proteins | sample Coa_R1_4_FD_66440 | JGI IMG/M metagenome (GOLD analysis project Ga0070741, IMG submission 66440) | Surface soil microbial communities from Centralia Pennsylvania, which are recovering from an underground coalmine fire - Coalmine... | ecosystem: Environmental > Terrestrial > Soil > Unclassified ... | reverse complement strand
ATGGAACCCGGGGATCGGATATGAGGCCTGCAGACGCGAGGGAGTGAGGTTGCACGCCGCCCCCCACCAGCACAGGTACACACGTGGCGCGGCGATCGTCACCACGTCGAACTCGGAGACTGGGTTCGTCCCAACGTACCTGCTGTACTTGTCGGTGCCCGTGTGGGGCCATGACTTCAGGCCGGGCAGGTAGAGGGACAGCGGCAATACGTCGCGGTAGCGCTGGATGAGGATCGCGCGGGTTCCATGCGCCGGCCGCGGTCCCAGGACGCGCGCCACTCCGCGCCAGTCTGGACGCTGATAGGTTCGGTCGGCGGCGACCGCGATCGCGCCGGTGAGCCCGACCGCGCACAGCACCACCGTGCAGATGACCCCGAGCGTGCGCGCCCGTCGTGCCGCCAGACCGCCAGCGATCGCGACGGCCGCCGGCATCCACAGCGAGATCACGTTGCGGGTGATGAGATCGTCGATGCCGCCGGCAATGAGCAACAGGCTGAGCACGAATCCGCCCAGCGCGATCGACAGCGCGATCAGCCCCCCGCGGCGCTCGACCCGGTCCGAGCGCAGCACGAGCGCGATCAGCCCACACAGCGCGGCTGCCTCGGCCAGGCGCATCAGCACTCCTCGCGCCGGCGACTGAAACCCCGCAGCGAACTGAGGGATGATCTGGCGCAGCCGCGGCCCAAGCGGGATCGGAGCTATCCAACTGGCGTGACCGGTCGCGTTCTGGCTGATCGCGAACCACAGCAACGGGATGGCGATCAGCACCAGTACCCCGACGGCGGCGAGCACGCGTCGGATGCCGGGATCGCGGCGGTGCAGGTAGAGCAGCCACAGGGCCTCGGGCACCACCACCAGCGCGGCGTAGTACTCGGTGGCGAGCGCCAGCGCACTGGCCAGCGTCCAGGTCGCAAGTGCCCAGCCACTCGGCCGTTCCCTTGCGAATGCGAACGTCAGCAACGAGAGGCCCGTGAGCAGTACCACGAGCTCGTAGGCGCGGGCCTCCTGCGAGTACCAGATGAGCAATGGGCTGAAGGCCGTCAGCGCGGCAGCGATCACCCCGGCCCTCCTGGAGATCAGCTTCGCCGCCGCGCCGTAGGCGACTGGCACGGCGAGCACTCCAGAGAGCGCCGAGAACGACCTCAAGCCGGCCTCTCCGAAGCCGAAGATGCGCGCCCAGACCCAGGCCGCGCCGTAGTAGAGAGGAGGAGTGGACTCGTAGTGCTTGATCAGCGTGAGCATTGGCCCCGGCCGAAAGGAGACGAGCTGGGAGGTGTTGGCCTCGTCGAACCAGAACCCCTGATGTGCGATCAGCGCGAAGCGCAACGCGGCGGCCGCGACCGTCAGAGCAGCGACGATCGCGCCTTGAACTCCTAGCCGTTGGGTCCAGGAAACCCATGCCGGTGCGGGGCCTCGAGCCTCGCGACTCAGCGTGCCTACGCTCACTGGCGTGAGGGTACTTGGTGCCAGAGCGGTTGAGTACGGCTCGTGCCCGCCCCGCGAGCGCGCATCGGGGATCGCCGGCTTGCGACCATCCAAGGAAGATGCTCTCGGTCCTGATGCCTGTCTATAACGAACGCGAGCGCGTCGGCGAGGCGATTGCGCAGGTGCTTGCAACCAAGCTGCCGGCGCCGTTCGAGCTGATCGTCGTCGACGACGGCTCCACCGACGGCACGGGGGCGATGCTGCAGGCCGTCGGAGGAGACGAGCGCCTGCGGCTTTACTCGCACGGACAGAACCGGGGCAAGGGGGTTGCCGTCAGAACAGCGCTCGCGCAGGCGCGCGGCGAGTTCGCGACGGTCTTCGACGCCGACCTCGAGTACGAGCCTTCCGACCTGGCGCTGCTGCTGCCGCCGCTGCAGGACGGTCGGGCCAATGCGTGCTTCGGCGTACGCGCCTTCGACGGCTATACCAGCCATTCGTTCATCTACGTCCTTGGCAACCGGGCGGTCACGCTCGCGTGCAACGTGCTTTTCAACGTCTACCTGCACGACATCATGACCTGCCACAAGATGATGCGGACGGAGCTGTTTCGCAGCCTGAACCTACGGAGCACCGGGTTTGCGATCGAACCGGAGATTGCGGCGCGGCTCGTCCAGCGCGGCGAGCGGATCTTCGAGGTGCCCGTCCAGTACCGCGCCCGCACCACCGCTGAGGGCAAAAAGCTCACCGCGATCGACGGCTTTCGCGTCCTGGGCACGTTGCTGCACTGCCGATTCTCGGATGCACGTTGAGACTTCCGTCAGCGCGGCCGCTACGATCGCCACTGCGGTCGCGCGCCTGACTCCCGAGAGCGCCTTAACCCGATGCCAACGAGTCGCGTGACCAGGATTTACGTCTCGCGGACATATTCCCGCCGGAGGCGCCGATGAGTTCAATGCGATGGACAGCGGACGTCAAATACGTGCTGACAGACGAGGATCACCGTGACGGATAGCGCAAAAGCGATGGACCACGCGCCGGCTTCTGGGGTTGATTTGTCGGTGGTGATGCCTTGTTTGAATGAGGAGGTCAGTATCGCTTGGTGTGTGCAGCGGGCGTGGCGGGGGATTGAGCGGTCTGGTTTGGGGGGGGAGGTGGTGGTTTGTGATAACGGGTCGGTTGATCGGTCGGTGGAGTTGGCGTTGGGTGAGGGTGCGCGGGTTGTGCGTGAGGGTAGGCGGGGGTATGGGCGGGCGTATTTGACGGGGATTGAGGCGTCGGTGGGGCGGATTGTGGTGATTGGGGATTCGGATTATTCGTATGACTTTTTTGAGTTGCATCGGTTGGTGGGGCCGTTGTTGGAGGGTTATGACTATGTGTTGGGGTCTCGGTTTGCGGGGACGATCTTGCCGGGGGCGATGCCGTTTTTGAATCGGTATGTGGGTAATCCGGTGTTGACGGGTTTGTTGAATCGTTTGTTTGGTCTTGAGACTTCGGATGCGCATAGTGGGATGCGGGCGTTTACGCGGGATGCGTTTGAGCGGATGGGGTTGCAGTGTGATGGGATGGAGTTTGCGTCTGAGATCGTGATCGCGGCGGCGCGGACTGGGTTGCGGGTGACTGAGGTGCCGATTACGTATCACCCGCGGTTGGGTGAGACCAAGTTGCGGCGGTGGCGTGATGGGGCGCGCCACGTGCGGTTCATGCTCGCTGAGGCGCTATGGCCCCGAACCCGCGGCACCACCCCCACACAACACAGCGGTGTCGTCAGTGGTGACGGGTCTGCGCCTAGCGAGCCGATCGCGCTGGAGTCTGAGCACTAAATCACGGTCCGAGTACCGCCGCGCATCTGCGGCGGCCATCCGCCACAATGCCGCCCTCATGCGGCTGCACGCGCTCCGGGGGGCCAACACCGTGGAGGAAAACAAGGCGCAGGCGATCCTCGACGCCACTGACGAGCTCATGCGCGAGCTGATGGAACGAAACCGACTGCAGACCGAAGAGATCGTCAGCTGCATCTTCACGATGACCCCTGATCTCGACGCCGAATTTCCCGCGGTCGCGGCGCGGCGCCTGGGGTTTGATCGGGTGCCGCTCCTTTGTGCGCGAGAAGTGGCAGTACCCGGCTCGCTTCCACGCGTAGTCCGCGTGCTCGTCCACTACTACGACGAGGACGACCACCATCCCCAGCATGTGTACCTCCGCGAGGCGCGCTCGCTGCGCTCAGACCTGGACGCGGCACAATAACGGCGATGCCACTCGAGTTCGCGCAGCGGCTCAGGCGGATCCCGGTCTATCCCGTCGCCGCGGGATACGACCTGGGGCGCGAGGTCGCCCTTCTAGCTTCTAACGAGTCTCCGTTCGGTCCCGTGCCCGAGGTCTTCGACGCCGTCTCGAGCGCTCTCTCGCACGCGAATCGTTACCCCGATCCTTCCTACCAGATCCTACGCCGCGCGCTCGCGGACCGCTACGGCGTACCGCCTGAGCGGATTGCGCTCGGGAACGGGTCCTGCGACATCCTGCTGGCGGCGGCCGAGGCGCTCCTCGAGCCAGGGGCCGAGCTGGTCTATGCGTGGCCCGCGTTCAGCATTTACCCGCACCTGGCGGCGACCTCGGGTGCGCGGGCGATTCAGATCCACCTCGACTCTGAGGACCGCCACGACCTGGAGGCAATGGCGCGCGAGATCACGGTGGCGACCCGGCTTGTGCTGGTGTGCAACCCCAACAATCCCACCTCCACCGCTCACAGCTTGGAGGAGATCGAGGGTTTGCTCGAGCGCTGCCCGCCGCACGTCTGCGTGGTCCTTGATGAGGCCTACGCCGAGTTCTCGCTCGCGCTCGGCGACACGTATGCCTCGGTGGAGCTCCTGCGCCAGTGGCCAAATCTCGTGGTGCTGCGGACGTTCTCCAAGGTCTACGGCCTCGCCGGCCTGCGGGTCGGGTACGCGCTGTGCGGCGCGCCCGAGTTCCGTGAGGCGGTCGATCAGGTGCGCCAGCCCTTCTACCTCAACGTCGCCGCGCAGGCTGCGGCGACCGAGGCCCTGCGCCACCAGGACGCCGTTGAACGGCGCGTGACCAACACGCTGGCCGCGCGGCTGGAGCTCGAGCAGGGCGTCGCGGAGCTCGGCTTGCGCATGGCCTCCTCTGACGCGAACTTCATCTGGGTTCACCTGCCTGACGACGATGACCCTCCCGAGCAGGAAAAATCGGTGGTGGCGGGCCTGGCCCAGCGCGGCGTACTGGTCCGCGCCGGTGTTTCGCTCGGACAGGCGGGCGCGATGCGCGTGACCGTTGGGATGCCCGAGGAGAACCGGCGGTTCATCGCCGCGATGCGCGAGTTGCTTTAGCGCCGCGCCTTGCCCTAGCACGCGGCGTCCGGCCAAACGCGCGCCGCGCCTTGCCCTAGCACGCGGCGTCCGGCCAAAGGCGCGCCGCGCTTGCCCCGGCGCCCGTCGTCTGCTACATGTGTGGCGCGATGCGACGCGGCCGCCGCACCTCCTATTCGGCTCACCGGCTGGCGCCCTCCGGCGGCCGCTTCAGCGCGCGTCTGTGGTGGTGGCGATTTACGTAGGCGCTCGGCCTCGCTCCCAACGGCCCGTGGCATCTCGGGCCGATCGCAGGTAGACCGAGCGCCGTTCCGCTTCCCGGCGACGTTTTTGCAGAACGTCATCGCCGGGCGGTCCGCTCGCGGGCCTTCCCTACAGTTTCAGGCGCTGAAAGGACCATTTGCAAGATGATCGGTATGAGACCTAGCCAGTACGCGATCTCGCGTGAGTCGGTGCGCGATCAGCGGATCGAGCGGCTTGACCCGTTGTTGCCGCCGCGCGACCTCCTCGACGAGCTCGCGCTGTCCGAAGCGCAGGTGGAGGCGGTCGTGCACGGCCGGGCGGCGATCCAGGCGATCCTGAGCGGCGCCGACGACCGCCTGCTCGCGGTGGTCGGCCCGTGTAGCGTCCACGACGTCGACGCGACTCTCGACTACGCGAGTCGGCTCAGCGCCCACGCTCGCGCGATCGAACGCGACGTCTGCGTGGCGATGCGGGTGTACTTCGAGAAGCCGCGCACCACCACGGGCTGGAAGGGTCTCATCAACGACCCTTACATGGACGGCTCCAATGACGTCAATGCCGGCCTGCGTGTGGCGCGCAGGCTCCTGCTCGAAGTGCTGTCGCTGGGCCTCTCCGTGGGCTGCGAATTCCTTGATCCCATCACTCCGCAATACATCTCCGACGCCGTCTGCTGGGGAGCGATCGGAGCCCGCACCACCGAGAGCCAGATCCACCGCCAGCTTGGGTCGGGACTCTCCATGCCCGTCGGCTTCAAGAACCGCACCGACGGCAACGTGCAGGTGGCGGTCGACGCGGTCAGGGCCGCGGCCGTCCCGCATGCGTTCGCGGGCGTTGCAGTGGACGGCGCGCCGGCCATCATGTACACGCGCGGCAACGACGACTGCCACATCATTTTGCGCGGTGGGCACGAGCGGCCGAACTACCACTCCGCCGACATCGCGAATGCTCTCGGGCTGCTGCGCGCCGCGGGCCTGCGCGAGCGAGTCGTCGTCGACGTCTCGCACGACAACAGCGCTAAGGACTACAGGCGCCAGCCGCTGGTTGCCGCGGAAGTGGCGGACCAGATAGGCAGCGGCAACGACGAGATCGCGGGCGTAATGCTCGAGTCATTCCTGGTCGCGGGCCGGCAGAATCCGGGCGCCGGAACGCTCACATACGGCCAGTCGATCACCGACGGATGCATCGACTGGGACACGACGGTTGAGGTGCTCGACAACCTCGCTCTTGCAGTGCGTGAGCGCCGCGGGGCGCACGGCGCTTAACTCCAGGGACTTCGTCGAATGCGGATCGCCGTCATCGGGCTGGGGCTGATCGGTGGCTCGATCGCCCTTGCCGCCCGGCAGCGGCTGGGTGCAGAGGTCGTGGGGACCGACATCGATCCGACCATCAGGGAGGCTGCGCTGGCGGGTGGCGCGGTCGACCGGACCTGCCCGACGGCCGCCGAAGCGGTGCAGGGAGCAAACGCCGCCTTTGTGGCGGTCCCCGTCGGCGGCTTGCCCGATGCCGTGGGGGCTGTGCTGAAGCATGCGCCGCAGGAATGCGTTGTCAGCGATGTGGGCTCAACGAAGCGTGCGATCGTCGCCGCACAGGCCGACCCCCGCTTCGTGGGCGGGCATCCCATGGCCGGCTTGGAGCATTCCGGGCTACGGCACGCGCGCGGGGATTTGTTTGACGACGCGACTTGGTTTCTCACGCCCAGCGACGTGTCCTCGAACACGCTGCTCGAGCGTCTGCGCGGGCTGCTCGAGACGGTTGGCGCGCGCCCCAATGTGATCGACGCCGAAAGCCACGACAGGCTCGTGGCCGTCCTCTCGCACCTGCCGCACGTGGTCGCCAACGTGCTCATCTTGCAGGCGGAGGCGACGCTTTCCCCAGGCCTCCAAACGTTCTCCTCGGCGGGTCCGAGCTTTCGCGATGCCACCCGCGTCGCCGGGGCACCGGCGGAGATCTGGGCCGACATTTACGCGACCAACGCGGACAAGCTGGCGCTCGCGGTCGAGGACATGGTCGCGCGCCTACGCGCATTTCAGGAGGCCTTGCGCTCAGGCGACCCCGCCGGCATCGTCACGTTCATCGAGGTCGCCGCCACGGCCCGGGCGCGACTTGAGCAGGGGCCGAGATGAACGCCCGGTTTGAGCCCGCCTCGAGGCTCCGCGGCCGCCTCACGCCGCCACCCGACAAGTCGATCTCACATCGCGCGGCCCTGGTCGGAGCGATGGCCTCGGATCCCGTGTGCATTCGCAACTACCTCCACGCCGCCGACACCGAGTCGACGCTCCACGCGATCGGCACGCTCGGCGCGATCGTGGAGCGCCGGCATTCGGAGCTGGTGATCCGCGGCGGGGGTCTGCGCAACGTCCAGCCACCCACGCTCCCGATCTACGTCGGCAACGCCGGCACGCTCATGCGTCTGCTCCCGGGGTGGCTGTCATTTCAGCGCGGGCACGCGTTCACGCTGGACGGCGATGAGTCGATCCGGCGGCGACCAGTTGACCGGATCGCCGAGCCCCTCCACTTGATGGGGGCGACGATCGAGGCGCGGGAGGGCCGCTATCCACCCTTCACGGTCCACGGAGCCTCGCTCGATGGGATCGTCTACGAGCTGCCGGTGGCCAGCGCGCAGGTGAAGTCCTGCGTGCTGCTCGCAGGCCTCACCACGGACATGACCACGGTGGTCGAACCGAACCCGACCAGGGACCACACCGAGCGACTGCTGGCACGATCCGGCGCCTCGATCGAGCGCCAAACGCTCGCCGGCGGACAGCTGCAAACCACCATTCGCAACGCCGACGAGCTCGAGTTGGAGGTCATCGACGTCCCCGGCGACCTCTCCTCCGCGGCGTTTCTGATCACCGCCGGAGTGCTCGTGGCGGGCTCTCGCCTGGTGCTCGAGAACGTGGGCGTCAACTGGACCCGTTCCGGGTTTCTGCGCATTGTCGGCCGGATGGGAGCGGTTGTCATCACTGACGCGGAGCCGGACGGCACGTTTTCAGAGCAGGAGCCGGCCGCTGAGATCGACATCAGCCACGGCCCGCTCGAGGGGGTCGAGGTCGGCCCGGAGGAGGTTCCTCTGGCGATCGACGAGTTGCCCCTGATCGCGTTGCTGGGGTGCTTTGCAGAGGGAGAGACGATTGTCCGAGGGGCGCAGGAGCTCCGCATCAAGGAATCGGACCGCATCGCCGCGGTGGTGGAGGGGTTGCGGGGGCTGGGGGCGGACATCGAGGACGCCCCTGACGGGTTCGCGGTGCGCGGCACCGGCGGCCTTGCGGGGGGGAGGCTTCAGACCTACGGGGACCACCGGCTTGCCCTCCTGGGAGCGGTTGCCGGCCTGGCATCGAAGGACGGAGTGGAGGTCGTCGATATGGAGGCGGCAACGGTCTCGTACCCCGGCTTCGCCGAGGACCTTGCCACCCTGATGCCGTAGCGATGGTCGTGCGGGCACGAGCAGCTTAACCATGGTCTTGGCGATCGACGGACCGGCGGGTGCGGGAAAGTCGAGCGTGGCCCGCGCGGCCGCTCGTGAGCTCGGATTCACCTACCTCAACTCGGGAGCGATGTACAGGTCCGTGGCGCTCGCGGCGCTCGAGCGGGATGCCTCGCCGGCTGCGCTCGCTCCTACGCTCAACATACGGCCCGGCGATCGGGTGCTGCTTGACGGCCGCGACGTGACCGAGGCGATCCGTGCGCCGGCCGTCACAGAGGCCGCCTCCCGCGCTGCCACCGACCCCGAGGTGCGGCGCGCCCTGGTGGCCCTTCAACGCCGGATGCTTTTGAACGGCGACTGGGTGGCGGAAGGGCGCGATATCGGGACCGTGGTCTCGCCGGACGCCGAAGTGAAAGTCTTTCTAACCGCCTCGCCTGAGGAACGAGCGCAGCGCCGAGCTGCCGAGCTCGGCGCTGATCCAAAGACCGTGCTCGCAGAGCAGGCGATCCGCGACCGGCGAGACGCCGAGCGCGAGCACTCGCCGCTCAAGCCGGCCGCCGGAGCGGTTGTGCTTGACACCACCGGTCTGAGCTTCGAGGAGGTTGTGGCCCGGGTGGTTGCGCTGGTGAAAGCTAATGAGGCTTCCCGATCGACTCACTAGCCTCAGCTGGAGATGAAGGTTGCGGTCATCGGCTATCCCAATGTCGGAAAGTCCTCGCTGGTCAACAGGCTGAGCTCTAGTCGCGAGGCGATCGTCCACGAGCTCGCCGGGGTCACGCGAGACCGCAAGGAGGTGTCGACGGACTGGAACGGGCGTGAGCTCACGCTCCTGGACACCGGCGGCGTGGACCTCGAAGACTCCAATCAACTCGCTCGCCAGGTGCAGGCGCAGGCGCGACTCGCGCTGCAGGATGCCGACGTTGCCGTCCTCGTTGTGGATGCCAAGAGCGGCCCCCGGCCGGGTGACCACGAGCTCGCCGACCTCCTGCGCCGCGCGCTGACGCCGGTCGTAGTCGCCGCCAACAAGGTCGACTCGGCGCGCGAGTTGCCGCTGGCGGCGGAGTTTTATTCGCTGGGGCTCGGGGAGCCGGTGGCGGTCTCCGCGGCCCACGGCCTGGGCTCGGGGGACCTGCTCGACCGCGTGGTCGAACTCGGGCCAGAGGGAGAAGGCCCGGCGCCCGAGGCGGAAGAGACGGTCCGTCTCGCGGTCATCGGCCGCCCCAACGTGGGCAAGTCCTCACTCGTCAACCGCTTCGCCGGAGAAGAGCGCGTGATCGTCTCCGAGAGCGCAGGCACCACACGCGACGCAATCGACACGCGCATGCACTTCGACGGTCGCGAGCTGATCTTGATCGACACCGCGGGCCTGCGCCCAGCTCGGAAGGTCTCCGGGTCGCTCGAGTACTACACCACGCTGCGCTCGCGCAGCGCCGCCGAGCGCGCAGATGTCGCGCTGGTTGTCTGTGACGCCACGGCAGCGGTGACCAGCCAGGATCTGCGCGTCGCCGAGCTCGCCATGCGCTCCGGCTGCGCGACGACGCTGGTGCTCAATAAGTGGGACCTCGCGCCCGAGCTCGACCTCGACCACGAGCGCGCGAGGGTCGCGCAGAAGTTGCGCCTCCGTCCCCGGGTGCTCACCGCGAGTGCGAAAACCGGACGCAACGTCAGCCGGTTGCTGTTGGAAGCGGTGACTCTCGCCGACCGCCGCGCGACGCGTATCCCGACGCCGCGCCTCAATCGCGCGCTCGCCGAGGCCGTGGGGGCGCGTCAGCCCCCGCACCGGCAGGGGAAACGGCTCAAGCTGCTGCTGATCACGCAGACCGGAGTCGCACCGCCGCGGTTCTCAATCCAGGTCAACTCCCGCCAGCGGGTCACCCGGGACTACGCCTACTACCTCGAGAACCGTCTGCGGGAACGCTTCCGGCTTGAGGGCGTGCCGCTGGTGATCGACTTTGTGCAGCGGCGCGAACGCCGCGCAAGCGTGGTATAGCGCTAGTGGTGACGGCGGGCTCACAAGAGCGCCACGAGCGTGGGGGCGTTGACGCGTCGCTGAGGAGTCGCCGCTTGCAGGTCCTTCTGGCCGTCGGCGCAGCGGTCATCGTCGCGGGCGTGGTGATCCTCGTGGTGGCGGCGACGGGGAGCTCGACCGAGCCGCCGGCCACGGGCGCCGCGACGGTTGTCCCCGGCGATGCGTTGGCCTACGTGCATTTCTCCACCGACCGCTCGCGGCCGGCCGTCCGAGATGCCCTCCGGCTCGCAGGCCGCTTGCCCACCTTTTCCGTGCTGAGCGGAGTCGTGACCTCGCGTCTGGCTGCGATCGCCGGCGGCAGCACCGGGAGCGGAGCCTCCTCGTCTCTCAATTACCAGGACGACATCCGCCCCTGGCTCGGCAAGGAGGCTGCGATCGCTTTTTTGGAGACCTCCAGCTCGAGGGCGGGGTCCGAGATCGTGCTGGACGTGAGTTCTTTGGCCAAGGCACGCGCTTTTGTGGCGCGTAGCGGCGCGTCACCCGCGGGCGCCCACCGTGGAGTCAACCGCTATCGCTTGAGATCGGGAACCGAGCTGGCGTTCGTACGTCACTACCTCGTGCTCGGCGCCCCGGCGACCGTGGATGGCGCGATCGATGCCGCGCGAGACCGCGCATCCTCCCTGGCCGGGTCCACCGCGTATCAGCGTGCGGCCACGGGCGAGCCGGCCACGCGCGTACTCGATCTGTACTTCTCGACCGCCGGGATCACGCGCCTGCTCGCTCCGCAAGGTGGGCTCGTCGGGGCCCTCGGCGCGCTCCTGTACGAGCCCTCGGAGCTAGGCAGCACCGTGTCTGTCTCGGCCGCCGGGGCCGAGGCAAGGCTCTACGTGCACACGGCACTGCAGGGGCCCGGCGGTGTCAGGGGTCGTGCGTTTACACCAACGCTGGCTTCGGAGCTGCCATCTGGCTCGTTGCTCGTGCTCGACGTGAGCGGCCTGGACCGGGTGGCACCGCGCGTGCTCGGAGCCGGGGCAGAGGCGGGCATTGCGGGCAGGCTCGGGCCGCTGCTCGGGCACCTCGGCACCGCGCTCGCCTCGGAAGGGGTCAACGTGCACTCCATCGAGGCTCTGTTCAGTGGCGAGACAGCGGTCGCGATCGCCCCCGTGAGCAAGGGGACTCCCGCCCTGGTGGTGCTCGCGCGCGTCAAGGATGAGCGCAAGGTACGCGAACAGTTGGCCAACCTCGAGGTTCCCCTCTCGCAGCTCTTCCCGACCCCCAAGGAGGGGTCTGGCCAGGTGCCCGAGTTCAGCGCCCATCAGGTCGATGGCGTGTCCGCCCATCAGGTCATGCTCGCCCCAGGGCTCACCCTCGACTACGCCGTCTTCAGAAGGTTGATGGTGGTCTCTACGAGCCTCGGTGGAATTGCCGCCGTCGCGCATCATTCGGGGTCGCTTCGTAGCGAGTCCGTTTACTCTCAGACCCTGGCTGGTCAACCGCGGCCGGTCACCTCGCTAGTCTTTGCCGACTTCAGTCAGCTGCTCCGCCTCGCTGCGAGAACCGGCCTGGTGCGTGGCGCCACCTATCAGGCACTGCGGCCGGACTTGAACCGCATTCGGGCGGTCGGGCTCCAGACGGCGAGGGGCCAGGAGGACTCCACTGCGCAGATCACGCTCGACATTCCATGACCGAGTTTTCGGATAACGAGTTCCTATTCACGTCGGAGTCGGTCACCGAAGGCCACCCGGACAAGATCGCCGACCAGATCTCGGACGGGGTCCTGGACGCCGTGATGCGCGACGATCCGGCCGGCCGGGTCGCCTGCGAGACCCTTGTCAACACCGGGCTGGTTCTGGTCTCGGGCGAGATCACCACCGAGACCTACGTGGACATCCCCTCCGTGGCGCGGGAGACCATCAAGCGGATCGGCTACACCGATGCGGAGTACGGCTTCGACTATCACACCTGTGCGGTGATCAACGCGATCGACAAGCAATCGCCCGACATCGCCCAAGGAGTGGAGCGAGCGTACGAGGCGCGCACGGACCCAGCCGACGACGATGAGCTCGATGTCGCCGGCGCCGGCGACCAGGGCATGATGTTCGGCTACGCGACGAGCGAAACCGAAGAGCTGATGCCGCTGCCGATTTCGCTCGCGCACAAGCTCGCCAGGCGGCTGGCGGACGTCCGCAAGGCCGGGACGGTCCCTTACCTGCGACCCGACGGCAAGACCCAGGTCACCGTCCGCTATGTCGACGGCTGGCCCGTGGAGGTGGAGAAGCTTTTGATCTCGTGCCAGCACCGCGACGGCGCGGAGTCGCTGCTGAAGGGCGATTTATGGGAGCACGTCGTGGAGCCGGTGCTGCACGAAACACCGCAGCTGTATGAGCCTCGCAAGCTCCATCGGCAGTTCTTGGTCAACCCCACGGGCCGGTTCGTGATCGGCGGCCCGATGGGCGACTGCGGACTAACCGGGCGCAAGGTGATCGTCGATACCTACGGCGGGATGGCCCGTCACGGCGGCGGAGCGTTCTCAGGGAAAGATCCCTCCAAAGTCGACCGCTCGGCCGCGTACGCCGCCCGCTACGTCGCCAAGAACGTGGTCGCGGCCGGGCTCGCCGACCGTGTCGAAGTACAGGTTGCTTACGCCATCGGCGTCGCCCACCCCGTCTCGGTGATGGTGGAGACCTTCGGCACCGAGAAGATCGGACGGTCCCGCATCCTGGAGCTGATCTCGGAACACTTCGACCTGCGGCCCGGCGCCTTTCGCCACTACCTGCGACTCCACCGTCCGATCTTTCAGAAGACGGCCGCGTACGGGCACTTCGGCCGCGACGATCACGACTTCACGTGGGAGCGGACCGACAAGGCCCAGGCTCTCCGCGAAGCTGCCGGGCTCGGCAGCACGGCGCTACGAGCTTAGGTGTAGTTCCCAGGGACGTTCGCCTAGGCCGGATCAGCGGGTGGAGACGAGCGTTTGCGAAACCAGCGCTCGGTTGCGTTCTGCGCTGCCAACAACAGCCAGAAGAACTTCGCGACCGAGGGGTTTGCATACGCAATCGGAATCGAGGCGATGAACACCGCCGGGGTGAAGATCCAGTGTTCGCGGTCGCCGAGCTCGTGCACGCGAGAGGGGTGGACAAGGCCGGCTCGCAGCATGTGACGGCGAATCAAGCCCGCCAGCAGGCTGATGACTGCGCCCGTTGCGGCGTAGAGAGCCACTGCAGTGGGCTCTTCGCCGTAGACCGCGAGGACGCGCGTCGGAAAGGGCAAAAACGCCACGAACGCGAGATAGGCCAGGTTGAGGCCCGTGACCCTCATATCGATCCTGGTAAACGTGCGAAACAAGAGGTGGTGCCGGACCCAGAGCAGGGCGATCACGGCAAAGCTGATGCCGTAAGCGACGAACTCATCGTGCTGGCGCACGAGCTTGCTCCCGAGCTGGCTGGTGTGCCCCGCCTTGAGGATGGGAGTGGTCAGGCTCAGAACCAGCAGTGTCAGCGCGATTGCGAACACGCCGTCGCTCAATGCGACCGTTCGGTCGTAATCGAACGCGCGCTCGGGAGCCGATTCGTTGGCGCCGAAGGTGTCCTCGCTGGCCATGAGCGCGAAGTATCGAGACCGTGGCGGTCGCCATCAGGTGCCCAACAGGGACCCCGTCAGATGCAGGTCAAAGTGCGGCGGTCGCGAGCGCGACCGCCAGCACGACCAGGGCCAAGATGCCGATCAGGCCGGCCAACGGCGCCGGCTCGGTCCGTACCGGGCCGTCCTGCTGGAACAGCGCGAACCATGCAACCACGGGGCTTCCCCCGAGCGCGCACCACCAGGCCCACTCCGAGGACCCCTCGCGTCCCGCCGCGATCGTTCCAAGGCCACGGGAGCAGACATCGAGAGCCAGCCCGAACGCGAGCAGCACGTGGCCTGAGTCAAAGCCGGCGCGAGCAACGCCTGCGTACACCTCCGCCACCAGCACGGCGGCGAGCGCCAACCCCGCGAACACCCCAGCCACCTGTCGCTCGCCGGCGGGCCGAGGGACTTCACGCTCGGATGGGCTCGAGGTGGTGGGAGCCTGCGACGTCCGACTGGTCGCCGCGGCGCGATCGGGTGGCGGGCCCAGCTGGGCGATCCGTTGTTCGAGCGCCTGCCGCGCGGGTTCGCGTCCGCCGACGAGCTGGTCGCGGTCGACTTCGAGCAGCCGCAGGCCGTGGGCGGGTATGAGCTCGCCGAAAACTGCCCAGTTGGGGCCGGCTGTGTCCCGGCAGACCACGACCAGCTTGTTGCCCGGGTAGTAGGCGTCTACGGCAAGCCAATCGGCGGGGCCGCCCCCGGGGCGCTTGAGCCAGGTGAACAGGTGCGACCGTCGCCCCCGCTCTGCCAGGAGCAGGTCCGTCAGGTCGAGGATCTCGGGAATGCCGAGCCCGCTATCTCCGGGGGCCCGGTCTGACTCCTGCCGTGGTGCCGGCGCATCATCGCCGAGCGCCCCACCAAGCTCTCCGGTCGTCATGCTGCGATGAATGTACCCGGGGTTTCAGACGCGCTGGGGCCCACCCTGATGCCGTTTACCTGTAAACCGCCGGTGTTAGCGCCGATCGCCGGCCCGGAAATCCTGGGGTGGTTCCCTGGGGCGAAGCGGGATAAAACCGGAAAGACTGCGCGCCGACGAAGCGTTCTTGACCGGGGGCGGTTCCGCCCGGTCTGGCGTTCCAAAACAAAACAACCGGGGGGGTTGTGCACATGCGACTTCGTTTGCTGGGATGGTGTGTTGCCTGCATGGCAATCCTGATGGGGGTTGGGGCGGGGGCGGCGTCCGCGGCCGACGTGATCGGGGCCCACGGCGCCCGGCTATCGGGCCACCTGGGTCCGCCGCGCTTTACAGCCCTTCCGCTCAAGGATGTGAGCACGACGGCGCTGAGGGCCGAGATCGCCGCAAATGCAACTGTCAAGACCTGGAGCTCTTCGATCACGTCGGGACTCGGTGGGACATTCACCTATCGCATGGTCGGCAACTCTCCGCTGGTCAAGGAGAGCAACCCCGTGACGAACGTGACCGCCGACGTCATCCCCGTCAAGCTGACCTTCAAGGACTCGGGCGTCTCGTTTGACCCGACCAAGGCCGACCCGGGCTGCCTGAACGGCAGCGGCAGCCCCGACTCGCTGCTACTGAACTCGTCGATCTTCGGCAAGCACTCCTACACCGTGAGCGGCAAGAGCCTCGGCACCGTGCAATACCTCGATGGCTTCCAGCGCGAGGAGTTTGCGAAGTACATCCTCAACAGTGGCGCGATCAATCCGGGGTATCACGTAAATCTGAGTCCGGTCCACAATGAGCCGAAGGTCTCGGTCAGCGTCAATCCGTCGGCCGGCTTCACGGCCTCCGGCGGATGCGACGGAGCGGTGGGCGAGCTCGACATATCCGTGTGGGACAGCTTCCTGCAGAGCACATTGCTGCCCTCTCTTTCGAGCGAGATCAAGCCCAACCAGTTCCCGGTGTTTCTGCTCTACAACGTCGTGATGGAAAGCGGTGGAAGCTGCTGCATCATCGGCTACCACTCGGGCTTCCAGGCCAGCGGCGGGGTTCAGACCTACGCGACCACCGACTACATCAGCAAGGGCCTGTTCCCGGGCTCAATGACTGACATCTACGCGGCGAGTCACGAGGTCGGAGAATGGATTAACGACCCGTTCGTCAACAACGCCACCCCGGCCTGGGGACATGTCGGCCAGGTCAGCGGCTGTCAGAGCAACCTGGAGGTCGGCGATCCGCTGAGCGGGAAGCCGTCGGTCAACGTCAAGATGGCCAACGGCGTCACCTATCACAACCAGGAACTGGCGTTCCGCGACTGGTTCTACCGGACCAAGTCGGTGGGGCTCAACGGATGGTTCTCCTCGCGCGGCACCTTCAAGAGCAACGCTGGGCCGGCCTGCTCATAAGCTGACCCTTCGCTGAACGCGAACGATGGCGATCCCGTCCCGACAGGTGGAACGGGATCGCCAACATTCGCGGCAGGAGCGACTTCGGGTGCGCCGCCGCGTCTTATCGGCCTCTCCTGTCTCTACCGTGGGCGGCCATGCGCATCGCCCGCGTAGAACCGCTCACACGCACGCGCGCGATCCGGGGTCCGTTCGATTACCTCTTGGGGGACGGCCAGGCGGCCGTTGAGGTCGGCTCGCTCTTGCGGGTGCCGTTCGGGCGAAGCCGCACGGTCGGCGTGGTGGTCGAGCTCGCGGGCGACTCGCAGGTCAAACCGGAGCAGCTCGTGGAGGCCGAGGCGGTGCTCCCCGACGCGGTGCCGGCGGACCTGGTGAAGCTGGCGCGCTGGATGGCGGCCGAGTACTGCTCCACCCCCGCCCGGGCGCTGCGTCTGGTGCTGGCCCCCGGAGCGCAGGGGCGGGTGCGTCCGCGCAAGGTCACTTCGCGCCGCAGCATCAGCCCGGTCACCCGTCCAGTGCCGCCCGAGCTGACCCCCGGCCAGGAGGCGGCCCTCGAGCAGGTGCTCGCGGTGCTCGGGCAACCGAACGGCGATAAGCGACTTCTACTCCACGGGATCACCGGCTCGGGTAAGACAGAGGTTTATCTGAGGGCCGTCGAGGCCGCGCTTGCCGCCGGGCGAGGGGCGATCGTCCTGGTTCCGGAGATCGCCCTCACCCCGCAGACGGTGGAACGGTTTGCGGGGCGCTTCGGTGACACGGTCGCCGTGCTTCATTCGGGGCAGCGCCCGGCGCGCCGCCACGACGAATGGACCCGGCTGCGGACGGCGGACGCGCGGGTCTGCGTAGGTCCCCGCTCGGCGGTGTTTGCGCCCCTGCCTGACATCGGGTTGATCGTCGTCGACGAGGAGCATGAAGGATCCTTCAAGCACGAAGGCGACCCTGGCTACGACGCCCGCGTCGTCGCCGAGCACAGGGCCCGTGCGCATGGCGCGGTGCTGCTGCTGGGCAGCGCCACGCCGCGTCCCGAGACGGTCCGCCGCATGCCTCGGTTGCGGCTGGGTGAGCGGATCGACTCAAGGCCGCTGCCGCCGGTGACCCTGCTCGACATGCGCGGTACCGACCGCCCGCTGCATCCTCAGACGCGCGCGGCGCTGGCCGAGCTGCGGCGCGCGCGCGAGAAGGGAATCGTGCTGCTGAATCGGCGCGGCTGGTCCAACTTCCTCTCGTGCCGTTCCTGCGGGCACGTGTGGATGTGCCCACAGTGCGAGGTCGCGCTCGTGCTGCATCGCTCCGGGAATGTCTCCTGCCACCACTGCGGCCACCGCGAATCGGCTCCGAGTCGCTGTCCAAGGTGCGCCTCCACCACGGTCGCGCGCCATGGAGCCGGGACCGAACGGCTCGAGCACGACCTGCGAGATGCGCTGGGAGACGACGGTTTCGAGGTCGTCCGCCTCGACGCCGATGCGGTTGGTCCGGCGGACCGCGAGCGAGCCCTCGACAGCTTCCGCGCCGCGCGCAGCGGTCTGCTCGTCGGTACGCAGATGGTGGCCAAGGGCCACGACTTCCCGGAGGTCACGCTGGGAGTAGTGCTCGACGCTGACCAGACGCTGCGGTTTCCCGATTTCCGCGCCGAGGAGCGGACCTTTGCGCTGATCACTCAGTTGGCCGGCCGCGCCGGCCGCGGCGAACGGGGCGGGCGGGTGTTGGTGCAAACCCTCGCTCCCGCGGCGCGCTCGATCCGCTACGCCGCCCACCATGACTCAGAGGGTTTCCTCGCCGACGAGCTCCAACGCCGCGAGGCGCTGCACTACCCGCCGTTCGCGTCGCTGATCCGCATCGTGTGCGCCGCCGGCGAGGCTGCGGCCGCGCAAGCCGCAGCCGCGTGGCTGGCGGCACGGATCGCACCGCCGCAGACGATGGTTCTCGGTCCGGCCCCCCTGTTCGCGGTGCGCGGTCGAGCCCGTCGGCAGCTCCTACTCAAGGCCCACGACCGGTCCGCGGCGATCGCTGCGGTGGGCGAAGCGGTCGACGCGCTCGCTCGCGAACGTGCGCTTGTGCGAGGCGTCAGCGTGTCTGTCGACGTCGATCCGGTGTGAGCTTTCGCGTGGGGCTGGGCCGCGCTCGGGAACAAACTGAGCGAAGCGCGGGGTGCGCGCGACCGCGGCCCAGTCCCGCGCCCTTAAACTGGGCCCATGAGCAACGAGCAGACCGTGACCGAGCCCGAGATAGAGGGGGAGATCCAGCGGGAGCCCCAGCTCGATCCCGAGGTCGAGGCGCGTCGCGCGGCGGCGCTCGCGCGGGTTCGCAAGTTTGGGGACCCGGCTCTACGCACGCGTGCCCGGCAGGTGGACCGCTTCGACGATGCGCTACTGCACGAGGTGGACCGCATGGGGGAGATCATGGACGGGGCTTTGGGCGTGGGCCTCGCGGCCCCGCAGGTGGGGGTGCTCCACCGTCTTTTGATCTACCGGGTACCTCCCGCGCTCGAGCCGGCCGCGCTCGTGAACCCCGAGATCGAATGGACCAGCCGGGACAAGGAAATCGCCGAAGAAGGGTGTCTCAGCCTGCCCGGCGTGCTCGTCGACGTTGAGCGCCCCATCTATCTCCGGGTGCGCGCCGTCGACGAGGCGGGTAAGCGGGTCTTGATCGAGGCGTCGGGACTCGAGGCGCGGGTAATTCAGCACGAGATCGACCACCTCGACGGCGTTTTGATCCTCGACCGCACGTCCCGCGAGCAGCGCAAAGCGGCGGTGCGCGCGCTGCGGGAGGCCGAGGCGGCGTAGTGCGCATGGGTCGCGAAGCCATGGCCGGCGTAGTTCACGTGCCGCGCGAAGCCGCGGTCGAGTAGCCCTCAGAGTGCGAACCGTCTTCCTCGGGACCTCCGAGTTCGCGGCGGCTGTGCTTGAGCAGCTTGCCGCCACCGAGCACAGGCCGCACCTGGTCGTCACGCGGCCGGACCGTCCGAAGGGCCGCGGCCGTCGCGTCACGCCACCTCCGGTGGCCCGCGCGTCCTGCGCTCTGGGGATCGACCTGTTCCAGCCGCAGTCCGTCAATGACGAACAAGCGCGTCTGCGCATCTCAGCCGCGCGTCCGGATGCTGTGTGTGTTTGCGCCTTCGGGGCGCTGATCAAGGAGCCCCTGCTCTCGGAGCACACGATGCTAAACGTGCATCCCTCGCTTCTCCCGCGCTGGCGTGGAGCCGCGCCGATCGAGCGCGCCATCATGGCCGGCGACCGCGAGACCGGCGTCTCCATCTTGCAGATGACCGCGGGGCTCGACAGCGGCCCGGTATGCGCTCAGGGACAGGTGCCGATCGGCTCCACTGATACTTATGGCACGGTCGCGCCGCGCTTGCAGGAGCTCGGCGCGATGCTCCTGGTCGGCACGCTGGAGGACCGGCCGCCCTGCCGCGAGCAGGATGACCAGCTCGCGACCTACGCCGAGAAGATCTCGGCTACCGACAGGCTGCTTGACCCGCTGGAGCCGGCGGCTGCACTCGAGCGAAAGGTACGCGCGCTTGCGCCCCACATCGGTGCGCGGCTCGTGCTTCCCGACGGAAGCATGCTCGGGGTACTTGAGGCTGCCGTAGTAGATAGCGCCCCCTCGCCTGGGTCGCTGTTGCTCAGCGGGCCACGACCGATTCTGGGGTGCGCGGACGGCGCGCTGGAGCTCGTGTCGGTCCACCCGGCCGGGCGCCGGCCGATGAGCGGCGAGGCTTACCTGCGCGGACTTCGGAAGTGAACGCGATTTCGCCGGCGCGTGAGTGCGCGTTCGTGGTGTTGCGCCGTGTCTTCGAGCAGGGCGCCTATGCCGACCGCGCCTTCGCGTCTGAGGCCGCCGACCTGGATCCGCGCGACCGGGCGCTCGCGATGCGCTTGACGTATGGGGCCGTGCAGCGAAAGGCGACGCTCGACGCGATTACTCGCCGTCTCACAGGCCGCTCCCCCCGTCGGCTCCAACCGGCGCTACGCGCGGCGCTCCGTCTGGGCCTGCTCCAAATCCTCTTCATGGACGGCGTTGCCGACCACGCAGCCGTCAACGAGTCCGTCGAGCTGGCCAAGGTGGCCGGCTCGCCGGCGGGACTGGTCAACGCCGTGCTCAGGCGCGCCGTGCGCGAGAAGGAGGAGGTGCTCGCCGAACTCGACGACTCCACCCCCGCGGGCGCCGCTGAGGCTCACTCTGTGCCCGTGTGGCTGGCCACGCAGCTGTGGCAGGAGCTCGGGGCGGGGGAGGCGCGTGCGCTGCTGCGCGTCATCAACGAGCCCGCGGAGTCCGCGATACGGGTCAACACGCTCGTGACCTCGCCCGCGCAGGTGAGCCGGGACCTGCCGGTGCACAACAGCCCGGCGCCCGGAATTCCCGAAGGACTCGTGCTGGGTGGGCCGCTGGCGCTCGAGGACTCGGAGATGTGGAGGGAGGGGGCAATCATGGGCCAGTCCCGGGGCTCGATGGCGGTCGCGCACGCCCTTGACCCGCAGCCGGGCGACCGCGTGCTCGAGCTCTGCTCCGCGCCCGGCGCCAAGACCACGCACATGGCCGCGCTGATGGAAGCTCGGGGCGAGATCGTCGCGGTGGAGCGCAATCCGCGCCGGGCGCGGTCGCTTGAGGAGACCTGCGTGCGTATGCGTGCCGGGTGTGTCCGCGTGGAGGTGGCAGACGCCTCCGAGGCGAGGATGGACGGGCCCTTTGCCGGCGTGCTCTTGGATCCGCCGTGTTCGGGGCTGGGGACGCTCCAATCGCGGCCCGATATCCGCTGGCGGGCCAGCCCCGAGCAGATCGAGGCGCTCGCCCGGCTGCAGCGGGGCATGCTCGAGGCTGCTGCGGCTGCGACGGCGGCCGGCTCGGTGGTCGTCTATTCCGTGTGCACGATCTCTCGTGCCGAGACTGTCTCGGTGATCGAGGGGTTCCTGTCGGACCACGGAGCGTTCGGACTCGAGGACGCCTTTCAGCTGCTGCCGCACCGCGACGGCACGGACGGCTTCTACGTGGCGCGGCTCCGGCGATCCGGGTGAGTTTGGACCGCTAGCCGAGCACCCGAGGGCGCGCGGCTCCGGCGATCCGGGTGAGTTTGGACCGCTAGCCGAGCACGCGAGGGCGCGCGGCTAAAGCGATCCGGGTGACGCGATCTTTACGCTAGTAGGGCCGTGACCAACGGAGAGTTTCAGACCGGTCCAGCGTGCCCGCGCTGCGGCGAGCCGTGGTTGAGGCCCACGGCCCTGGCCGGTCGCTATCGCTGTCTCTGGTGTCTGCAGCGTTACGAGCTGGTCTCTGTGTGTCCGAACTGCGGCGAACATTCCACGATCGTGCGCATGTCGAGCACCGCGAGCGTCGCCTGCAACCACTGCCAGGGCAGCATGCTGAAGGCGGTCTAGGCGGGTGCATTCCCAGCCCTCCCGGTCCGGCATCTTTGCCGAGCGCCACGTGGCGCCCTCGATCCTATCGGCCGACTTCGCGCGCCTCGGATCCCAGGTGAAGGACGTGCTCGATGCGGGCGCGCGGATCATCCACGTCGATGTGATGGATGGCCATTTCGTCCCTCCGATTACCTTCGGCGCCTTGATCGTGGGGGCGATCGCGGATCTCGTCCACGACGCCGGGGCGGCCATCGACGTGCACCTCATGATCGAGCGGCCCGAGAGGCAGGTGGAGGAATTCGCCCGGGCCGGTGCCGACAACGTCACCATTCATGCCGAGGCGACGCCTCACGTCCACTATGCGTTGATGAAGCTCCGCGACGCCGGCGTGAGCGCGGGGGCCGCGATCTGCCCCGCGACACCCGCCGACGCGCTCGCGGAAGTAGCCGACGACCTCCTGGGCGTTGCGCTCTGTATGAGCGTTGACCCGGGCTGGGGGGCACAGGAGCTCATCCCCGCCTCCCTCGGGAAGCTCGAACGGATGAGGGACATGCTCCCGCGCCGGGTCGCGCTCGAGGTGGACGGAGGTGTGCACAGCGAGACCGCCGCTGCCTGCACGGCGGCGGGGGCGAATCTGCTGGTGGCGGGCTCGGCCGTCTTCGAGTCCGATGACCCCGGCGGCGCATACACCGAGATCGCCGCGGCGGCCGGAGCGCTGTAGCAGCCTCGCTAACGGCGGCCGCAGCGCTCTCGCAGCCTCGCAACGGCGGGAGCGCTTAGCGAGTCTCGCTAGATTCGGATGCGGTGTCAGCCCCCATCCGTAGCCGTCGCATTTGTTCCTCTTTCGCGGTCCTAGCCGCCGTGCTCGCCGTTGCCGGCTGTGGCTCGTCCTCGTCGAAGGTCTCGGCGGCGTCCTATGTCGGGTCGGTCTGCTCAGCCACCGCGGGCTGGTATCGGACCGTCCAGGCTGCGGGCGCAAAGCTCCAGTCGACCGTCCGCACGTCGAAGTCGCTATCGGACGTCAAGAGTGCCTACGTCGGCTTCGTGGACGCTTTGCTTCATGCCACGCAGCGGGCGCAACAGCAGATCAAGGGTGCAGGTACCCCATCGGTCAACGGCGGAAAGCAGATCTCGAACGAGGTCGTAAACGCCTTTCACCGCGCCCAGCACGGGCTGAAGTCCGCGGCTGCTTCGGTTCGCAAGGCGCCAACAACAAGTAGTGCGGCTTTTGAGGCTGCCGCCGGCGGTATCCAGTCGACTGTTCAGCGCTCCCTGCAAAGCATGTCGGCGCTTGCGCCGCAGAAGAACCCGCAGCTCCACGCGGCCGCACTGAAGGATCCGAGCTGCCAGCGGCTGCGAGCCCTCGGCTAGTCCTCACGGCAACGCGTGCACCAGCCGGCTTGGGCGCCCGATAGCCGGAGATATGCTCATCCTGAGCAGCATGACGCTGAAAACCGAGACCGATCGCCGCCACCTCGCTCGCGCTATCGAGCTTGCAGAGCAGGGCCGAGGGCGCGTGAGCCCCAACCCACTGGCCGGCGCCGTCCTGGCGCGTGACTCCGAAACGCTGGGGGAGGGTTACCACACCGCCTTTGGGGCTCCGCACGCCGAGGTTGAGGCGATCCGGGCCGCCGGCAGCGGAGAGTTTGAAGACGCCACGCTGTACATCTCGCTCGAGCCTTGCGCTCACCATGGCAAGACGCCGCCCTGCACTGAAGCAATTGTCCATGCTGGGATCCGCCGCATCGTTATCGCTTCGGATGATCCCAGTGCCCATGCCTCCGGTCGGGGCCCGGGCATCCTCCGGGACGAGGGCGTCGAGGTGGTGGTCGCCGACGGTGATCTCGCCGCACGCGCCAGACTCCTCAACCAGCCCTTCCGCAAGCACGCTCGCACCGGCAAGCCGTGGGTGCTTTGGAAGGCGGCGATGACGCTCGACGGCAAGGTCGCGACTGGAACCGGCGACTCGAAATGGATCTCCTCGCAAGACAGCCGGGGGGTGGCTCATCACTGGCGCGCCGAGGTGGATGCCATAGCCGTCGGGATCGGAACCGCGCTGACTGACAATCCGCGCCTCACCGCCCGCGTCGAGCAGGTGGTCCGGCAGCCCCGGCGGGTCGTGTTCGACTCCTTGGGCCGGCTACCGCCCGACTCCCAGCTGATGCGGGAGGCGCGCCGGATTCCGCTTACCGTTGTGGTCTCGCGCGCCGCGCCGCGCACGTCCACCGACACGCTCCAAGCCCACGGAGCCGAGGTGATCGTCGCGCCCGGCGAGAACGAGACCGCTCGCGTCCGTGCCGCCCTGGTCCAGCTCGGCGAGACCGGGATCACCTCGATTCTCCTGGAGGGCGGTCCTCGCCTGGCGGGCGCATTCCTCGACGCTGGAGAGATCGACGAGCTGCGCCTGTTTGTGGCGCCGATCGTACTGGGCGGGCGAACGGCCCGCTCGGCGCTCGAGGGCGAGGGCGTAGAGACCATCGCCGAGGCCCCGCACGCCCTCTCCGTCGACTGCGAGTCCCTGGGCGACGATCTCCTCATCTCCGCCCGGCTCAAGGAGTGGTGAGAAATGATCTCCCGTTGCCAGCACGCACCCGAAGGCAGCCACTAAACGGATGTTCACCGGCATCGTTCAGAGCGTGGGACGAATCGAGCGGATCGACCGCGGCGGCGACGGAGCGCGGATCACGATCGCGAGCGAGCTCGCGGATGGGATGGACGCCGGCGAATCGATCGCCATCAACGGGGTCTGCTTGACGGCGCTGCCCGCGGGGACAGAATCCTTCCGCGCCGACGCCATGAACGAGACGTTGACGCGGACTTCGCTCGCTGAGGCGCAGCAGGGAACCTCGGTCAACCTGGAGCTGCCGCTGCGGCCATCCGACCGCCTTGGAGGCCACATCGTCCAGGGTCACGTGGACGGCACCGGCACGGTCACCTCGGTCGCGGACGACGGTTTCGCGCGCATCCTCGAGGTGGAGGCACCCCAGCAGGTGCTGCGCTACGTCGTGGAGAAGGGCTCTATCGCGATAGACGGAGTTTCGCTCACGGTGACCGGGCTACGTCCACGATCATTTACGGTGTCTCTGATTCCCGAAACGCTCAAACGAACCACGCTCGGCCAGGCGAGAGCCGGTACGCGCGTCAATCTGGAGGTCGATTTGCTGGCCAAGTACGTGGAGAGGTTGCTGGCGCGATGAGCTCGATCAAGGCTCCTTTCGCGACGATCGAGGAGGCCATCGAGGACATCCGTCGCGGCCGCATGGTCGTCGTCGTCGATGACGAGAACCGCGAGAACGAGGGCGACCTCACGATCGCGGCACAGTTCGTGACGCCCGAGGCGATCAACTTCATGAGGAAGGAGGGTGGCGGCCTCATCTGCCTGGCCTTGACCCCGGAGCGGTGCGACGAGCTTGGACTCGATGTGATGGCGGCAAAAAACGAGTCAGCCTTTGAGACCGCGTTCACCGTCTCAATTGAAGCGCGCGATGGGGTGACCACCGGTATCTCGGCACAAGACCGGGCGCGCACGATCCAGGTCGCAATCGATCCGAACTCGTCGCCCCGCGATCTCGTCCAGCCCGGCCATGTGTTCCCGCTGAAGGCGCGGGTGGGCGGGGTACTCGAGCGGGTGGGCCAGACCGAGGCAGCGGTCGATCTCGCTCGGCTCGCGGGGGTCATCCCGGCCGGAGTGATCTGCGAGATCATGAACGACGACGGCACGATGGCCCGCGTCGGGGACCTCGAGCCCTATTGCGAGCGCCACGATTTGAGGATGGTGACCGTCGCCGCGCTCGTCGCGTACCGCCGCCAGCACGACAAGCTGATCGAGCGGGTGGTCTCGACGACGTTGCCGACTGCCTTCGGTGACTTCGTCGCGATCGGCTACCGCTCGCTGGTCGACAACAAGCACCACGTCGCACTGGTAAAGGGCGACGTGGTGGGCAAGCCCGATGTCCTGGTGCGCGTCCACTCGGAATGCCTGACGGGTGACGTGTTCCATTCGCTGCGTTGCGACTGTGGCGAGCAGCTCTCGTCGGCGCTCCAGATGATCGAGCGGGAGGGTCAGGGCGTGCTGCTCTATCTGAGCCAGGAGGGCCGCGGAATCGGGTTGCTCAACAAGCTGCGCGCTTACAAGCTCCAGGAGGAGGGCCTTGACACGGTCGATGCCAACCTGCGCCTGGGCCTGCCAGCGGACCTGCGCGACTATGGAATCGGCGCCCAGATCCTTTCCGATCTTGGGCTGACGAGCATCCGCATTCTCACCAACAACCCGAAGAAGATCTCCGGCATGTCTGGGTACGGGCTGTCGGTCACCGACCAGATACCAATCGAGCACCTGCCCAATCGGCACAACGAGGCCTACCTGCGAGCCAAGCGCGACCGGCTCGGTCACACCCTTCACCATCAGGGACTGCCGCTCGACGAGGAGATGCTCCACGCCGAGTACGAGCATGATCGCCGCCGCACCCGCGAGTCCCGTGACCGAACGGAATGACTCGCGGAGGTGACCCCCTCCGCATAGCGCTCTGCATAGCGCGCTTCTACTCCGAGCTGGCGGACAAGCTCGAGGCGGGGGCCCGGGCGGCCCTTTCCGATGCCGGCGTCTCAGAGATCGAGGCGTTCGAGGTTCCCGGGGCGTTCGAGCTGCCGCTGGCCGCCAAATACGTCGCGCGCTCCGGTCGTTTCGACGGAGTGGTCTGTCTGGGCGCCGTGATCCGAGGCGAGACAGACCACTACGCCTACGTCAGCGCCGAGGCAGCGCGCGGCATTCAGGACGTCGCGCTGGAAACCGAGGTGCCGTGCGGATTCGGACTTCTCACCGTCGACACGATGGCGCAGGGAATCGAGCGCGTGAGCGGCGGCTCAAAGCGCGACACCGGCCGTCAGGCCGTGGAAGCGGTGCTGGCCGCGATCGCGATCAGGGAGACGGTGCAAACGCGCGTCGGGCCGTGAGTCGGCCACGCCGGCCGCCCCCGAGCATCGGCCGGGCCTGCCGCCCCCGGGCGTCGGCCCGGCCCGGCCGCCCCCGAGCATCGGCCACGCCGGCCGCCCCCGAGCGGATAAAAGTACCCACACCTGCGGGTCCCGGCGCACGCTTTGGCTTTTTGATAGCGCTGGAGGGCCAATTCGACCCGCGCTTGGTCGCCGAGCACAGTGAGTTGGCGATTTTCTCCACGCCGCGACACGCCGCGACCGCCCGCGGCCGGCGATGGAGGTATTGCCGCACCGTGGGCGCGAGCGCCGCTTCGCCCCCTCTATACTCGCCCGCCATGCCGAAGGTCTGCCATGTCTGCTCTCGGGGCCCGGCGTTCGGTAACAGCCGCAGCCATTCCATGGTGGCGACCAAGCGACGGTTCGAGCCCAACCTGCAGCGCGTCCGCATCGATGATGGCGGCACGCCGCGGAGGGTCTACGTCTGCACGCGCTGCCTGAAGGCCGGCAAGGTGACCAAGGCCGCATAGCGTCGGGCGCGTTTGCCACCCGGAAGTCGTGCTGAGGCTATAGCCTCCGCGTTGGTGGCTCTGTTCGCAGACACGACCACAGTCGAGCCGCCCCCGGCGGCCCCTGCGCGGGCTTGCGGCCCGCTCGGAAGCTAGATGTCCGACGCGAGCATCGTTCGCTTCCGCGCGGTTATCGAGGCGGGACTGACGGCGCTCGAGGCGCGCCGCGAAGAGGTCAACGCGCTCAATGTGTTCCCGGTTGCCGACGCAGACACGGGCGACAACATGGTGCTCACGCTGCGGGCCGTCGTCCAAGAGTTGGATCGACTCGTAAGCCCTTCACCCGGCGGCGCGACGCACGAGATCGACCGCGAGGACATCGTCGCGTCCGTTGCACGGGCTGCCCTGCTGGGGGCACGGGGAAGCTCTGGCGTGATCGTCTCTCAGCTGGTGCGAGGAGCGGCCGAGGAGCTGGCGAGCCGTCCCGGGGAGCTGGTCGACCCCGTGCTCATCTGCGCCGCCATGGCCAGAGCGGCCGACCAGGCCTACGGCTCGGTGAGAAGTCCCGCCGAAGGAACAATGCTGACGGTCGTGCGCGAGATGACCGCTCGCATGGCCTCGGACCTCGCCCACATGCGCGAGGCGCGTCTGCCTGGCGACGCCTCGGCCTTCGAGCAGAACGCGGTAATCGCCGAGCTGGTTGAACGCGCGCTCGACGCGGGTCGCGAGGCCCTGGAGCGGGGCCCGGAACTCCTCCCCGTGCTGCGCGAGGCAGGTGTCGTCGATGCTGGAGGCTACGGCCTCGTGGTGATGCTCTCGGGAATCGTGGGAGCGCTTCGCGGCGCGGCCCCCACGCCGTTCGAGCACGCCGGAGGCGTGCGCGTCACGCACCCTCAGCACTCCTCGTCCACCTACCGGTACTGCACGAACTTCGTGGTCTCGGGGACCGGGCTTCAGGCTGCGCGCTACGTGCCCCGGCTGGAAGCGGTGGGCGATTCGGTTCTGGTCGTCGGCGATGCCTCGACGCTGCGGGTGCACCTCCACACGGACAATCCGAAATCCGCCACGGCGCTCTTCTCCCGTGCGGGAAGTGTCTCGCACCTCGATATCGCCGATATGCGCGTGCCGTCGCAGGCGAGCGAAGACAGCGGCTTCAGCGCACGCAAGCAGGAGGTCTGCGGGCTGGTGGCGGTCGCCACCGGACCGGGGATACGGTCGCTTTTCGAGAGCTTCGGCGCGCACGTGGTCGACGGCGACGACTTCGCCCACGATGGTCGCGACGGCGACGGCGCCGAGAGCAGAGCTCCGACGCCGTACGAGCTCCTCGCCGCGATCCACGCTGTCGATGCCGGAGAGGTGATCGTGCTGCCCAGTAGCCCCGAGACCTTCGCAGCCGCGCGCCGCGCCGCTGAGCTCTCAGAGAAAGCCACCTGGGTGGTCGATTCCCACTCGAACCAGGCTGGTCTCGCCGCTGCCGCCGTTCTCGATCCATACCTCGGGGCGCGTGAGAACGCGGCGCGGATGACGCGCACGATCGCGAGCCTCAGGACCGGGTCGGTGGCTCCAGCCGCTGCCGACGACGTGGGCGGCCGCTTTCACGCCGGAGATGCCATCGGGTTCCTGGGCGATGACCTCGTCGCATGGGGTCAGCCGCGAGAAGCGCTTCGAGAGGTGCTCGAGCGACTGGCCGATGGTGCGGAGCTGATCACCTGCCTCCGCGGCGCCGACGCGCCGCTTGACGACCGGACGGTCGAGACGCTGGCCGCCGGCGAGGTCGAGTTCGAGCTCTCCGACGGTGGCCAGCGTGGGGCCTGGTGGCTGCTCGCAGCCGAGTAGCGCACCCACCCGCCCGCATCTCGCACCCATCCGCCCTGCAGCGCGCACTCACCCGCCCGCATCTCGCACCCACCCGCCCCGAATCCGGCGCCGCCCCCGCCATCATCATCCGCGAGCGAGATGCCCGCGACAGCATTCGCAAGCTCGCGCCCGCTGGCGCCCGACGAACTCGAGTCGGCGCCGGTCCGCTACCCGCGGCCCTCCCGGCTCGACGCGCCGCTGAAGGTCGACGGTCAAAAAGCCGGAAACGCCGCAGCCGCTCTGGGCCTGCACACCGTCGGCGACCTGCTCTGGCACCTGCCCAGGGATCGACGCGAGGCGCGGTCGCTCTCCGAGCTGGGGCGCGGAGAAGCCGCCACCGTCGTGGTCGAGGTGAGGTCGATCTCCTCGCGAGCCGTTCGGCGGCGCGGGATGCGGCCGCTCGTTGAGGCAGTCGTCGCCGACGACACCGGGACGGTCAAGGCGACCTTTTTTAACCAACCCTGGCTGGTGCGCCGCTATCCACCCGGCACGCGTTTGCTCCTTCACGGCAGGCTGCGCTCCCGCGCGAGCTTCAACGTCGAGGCCCACGCGCGCACAAGCGAGGCGCTCGGCGGCGGTGCCGGTCTCGTCTCGCACTATCCGGCCACAGACGGCCTCTCTTCGACGCAGATCCACTCGCTGGTCCGAGAACACGCGGCGGCTCTGCACGAGATGATCGAGCCGCTTCCAGCGGAGCTGCGCGCCCGCGAGCGCCTGCCCGACCGCGAGGCCGCGCTCGCGGCCGTCCACTTCCCCGATCGAGCCGGCGAGCAGGACGCCGATCCCGCTCGCGCCCGCCTCGCGTTCGAGGAGCTGCTGCTGCTTCAGCTCGCCCTGCTCAGGCGGCGAGCCGCCCGAGCGACCGCTGCCGCTCCCATCCTCTCGGAGCCCCCGACCTTCAGCGCGCGCTGGCTTGAGGAGCTGCTGCCTTTCCGCCTCACCGGCGACCAGGCGCGCGCGATCGAAGACGTCGATCGGGACCTCGCCTCGAGTCGGCCGATGCAGCGACTGCTGATGGGCGAGGTCGGGTCAGGCAAGACCGTGGTGGCTCTATACGCGATGCTGAGGGCCGTCGAGCACGGCATGCAGGCGGCGCTGATGGCCCCGACCGAAACGCTCGCCGAGCAGCATTTCGCCACCCTTGGCGCGCTGCTGCCCGGGACCGCTATCCCGGCCGGGCTGCTCACGGGCTCGACCCCCGGCCGGCGCCGCGCGGACATCACCGGAAAGCTCTCCAGCGGTGAGCTGCAGCTGGTCGTCGGCACACACGCGCTGATTGAGGAGCCGGTTCGCTTCGCGTCCTTGGGCGTGGCCGTCGTCGACGAACAGCACCGCTTCGGCGTCTCGCAACGGGCAGCGCTCGACCGCAAATCCAAGCCGGGATCGAGCCTCCACATGCTCCACATGAGCGCCACCCCAATCCCTCGAACGCTGGCGCTCGCCGGGTACGGCGACCTCGATTTCACCGTGCTCCGCGAGCTGCCGCGAGGACGCAAACCGGTGCAGACGTTCGTCTGCTCGAGCGCGCCGGAGCGGATGCGCGCTTACGAGCGGATCCGCGAAGAGGCACGGGCGGGTCGTCAAGCGTTCGTGGTTTGCCCCCTCGTCGAGGAGTCCGAGTCGCTCCAGGCGCGTGCCGCGACCGCGGAGTACGAACGTCTGCGTGGCGAAGAGCTTGACGGATTGGAGGTCGTGCTCTTACACGGCCAGCTTCGCCCAGCCGCCAAGCAGGCCGCGATGGCCGCGTTCAGCGGGGGTGCGGCGCAGGTATTGGTCGCCACATCGGTGATCGAGGTCGGCATCGATGTGCCCAATGCGACCGTGATGCTGATCGAGGACGCCGACCGTTACGGCATCTCTCAGCTCCACCAGCTTCGGGGCCGGATCGGGCGAGGTGGCCATCCGTCGGTGTGCCTGATGTTTGGGCCCAAGGGCTCCCCGCGTCTGCGCGCGCTCGAAGGCTCTTCGGACGGCTTCGAGCTGGCCGAGATCGATCTGCGGCTGCGCGGAGAGGGAGAGCTCACGGGGGTGCGCCAGCACGGCATGGCCGAGTTCCGAGTGGCCGAGTTGCCGCGCGATGCGCAACTGCTCGAGCGCGCCGGCCGGCATGCCAGAACCATCGGCGAGCAGGACGCTCGATTGGAGCGCAGCGAGCACGCGCTGCTGCTGGATGCGCTTGCCGAGCGTTACGGACCCGATGCGCTCGCCCCCATCCGGGCATGAGCTGCCGGCAAACGTCCGAGGGAAGCGCTTGCCCATGAGAGTGGTCGCGGGCTCGCTCAAGGGCCGGACCCTGCACTCACCGCTCGGCAGGGAGACCCGGCCGACACAAGACCGCGTCCGCGAGGCGCTCTTTTCGGTCCTCGGGCACGTGCAAGGCGCGCTGGTGCTCGACCTGTTCGCCGGCTCGGGTGCGCTGGCGATCGAGGCGCTCTCCCGAGGGGCCTCCGCAGCCACGCTTGTCGACTCGTCGCCGCAAGCGATCGCTGCGATCCGGCGCAACCTGGACGAGCTCGAGGTCGGCGCCGAGGTCCGACATCAGACCGCGGAGGCGTTCCTCACCCGCGCACGCCGCGAGCATCGTCAATACGATCTCGTCTTCGTCGACCCCCCATACAGCCGCGCAAGCGGTCTGCGCGAACGGCTGTCGGCAGCGCTCCCCGCGGTGCTCGCGCCACAGGCTCGAGTGATCGTCGAGAGCGACAGCAGAAGCCCGCTCGCGCTCGAACTGGCGCTCGGTTTCGAGCGCCGCTACGGAGACACACTGATCCGCATCTACGATGGTTAAGGGCCCATCCGAAAACCCCAGCCGCACACGCGGAGTTTCCGGATGAACCCTCCCGATAACCGCATCGCCGTCTGCCCGGGCACATTCGACCCCATCACCAACGGCCACCTGGACGTCATCAGGCGTGGCTCAGCGATGTTCGACAAGCTGATCGTGGGCGTCGTAAATCTCCCCTGGCGCAAGGGCGAGACAATGTTCTCGGCCGAGCAGCGGTGCCAGTTCATCCGGAACGCCACCCGCGAGCTGAGCAACGTCGAGGTCGAACCGTTCAGCACGCTCTTGGTCGACTTCGCACGCGACCGCGGGGCCATGGCGATCATCAAGGGACTGCGCGCGATCTCCGATTTCGAGTACGAGCTCGAGATGAATCAGCTCAATCGCCGGCAGGCCCCGGAGATAGAGTCGGTTTACCTAATGGCCTCGGCAAAGTACAGTTTCCTGCGCTCCAGCGGAGTTAAGGAGCTGGCCACGTTTGGCGGCGAGATAGACGAGCTCGTGCCCGATGAGGTCGCCAAGGCTTTGAAGGAACGGCTAAGCCGCTGACGAAACAGAGGTTCTGCGATGGATGTCCTCGTATTGATTGACAAACTTGACGATCTCGTCCACAACGCCAAGCCGGTCCCGCTGACCGATCAGGTGCGGGTGGACAGGGAGGAGATCTACGACATCCTCGATCAGATGCGCGCGACGATCCCCGAGGAGATCAAGCAGGCGCGGTGGATCGTAAAGGAGCGTCAGGAGATGTTGGCCGAAGCCAAGCGCGAGGCCGAGCGCATCGTCAAGGAGGCGCGCGAACGGCAGGAGCGGCTGATCTCGCAGGAGGAGATCACCAAGCAGGCTGAGCGCGCCGCCGAGGACATCGTCGAGGACGCCCGCGCCCGCGAGCGTGAGATCCGGCTCGGCGCCGAGGATTACGCCGACGAGATTCTCAACACACTCGAGGTCAACCTCTCCAAGTTCATTGCCGCTGTGCAGCGCGGTCGCGACCGGCTGGCCGGCAAGGAAGAGCCGGTAGAGGTTTCCTAGCCGGCCTCATGGCCGACGTCGAAGTTCTCGAAGCTGACATCACCCAGCTCGAGGTCGATGCGATCGCCAACGCGGCGAACACGTCGCTGATGCACGGCGGGGGTGTGGCCGGAGCGATCGCGCGGGCGGGCGGCCCCGAGCTCGAGCGCGAGAGCCGACAACGCGCTCCCATCGGCCTCGGCGAAGCCGTCGAAACAGGCGGCGGCGCCATGCCGTGTCGATGGGTCATCCATGCCGCCACCATGGAGCTCGGCGGGCCGACCTCCGCCGAGATCATTCGCCGCGCCACGGCAAGCACGCTGCGCACGGCGGACGAGCTCGGCGCGCGATCGCTCGCGTTGGTCGCGTTCGGTACCGGCGTGGGAGGGTTCCCGCTGCGCGAAGCGGCGAGGATCGAGGTCGAAGAGGTACGACGTCATCTCGAGCGCGACAGCGGGCTCGAGCGGGTCGTTTTCGCGGTGCGCGGCGCCGACGCCCGCGAGGCCTTTGAGCAGGCTCTGGAGCGGTGACGGTGGCCTACGACGTCGACCTAGCCAACCGCATCCGCGAACTCGTCGCGGATGAGCCGGGCGTCACCGAGAAGAAGATGTTCGGTGGTCTGGCGTTCCTCATCGGAGGAAACATGGCGGTCGCCGCGAGTGGCCAGGGCGGGATCTTGCTGCGCGTCGATCCCGGAGAGGGCGGCGCGCTGGCCGCCAAGCCTCATGCAGAGGTGGCGGTGATGCGGGGCCGTCCGATGACTGGCTGGCTTCGGGTCGGGCCGGAGGGCTTGAAGACCAAGCGACAACTCGAGCGCTGGGTCGCGCGCGGCATCGCCTACGCCAAATCGCTGCCGGCCAAGGGCTGACTCATCGGATCGAGAAGCCGGTCAGTCCTTCCGGCTCCTCGTCATCCACATCGATCCGATCGACGTCCGCATGGGATGGCCCTGTGTGCAGAAATCGCACCACGCGTTCAACCGCGTCCGGTTCTCCTTCGAGCACCGCCTCGACGGAGCCGTCCCGCATGTTGCGTGCCCAGCCGCTCACGCCGTGGGCGTTGGCTCGCTCGCGCGTGGAGTCGCGAAAAAACACGCCCTGAACCCGACCGTAGACCTTGACTCGTCGACGGATCACCTCGTCGCTCATGGACGCGCGATTTTCGCACCATCGTTGACGGCGGACGGCTTCCGTCCGGCCGCCGCGCCATGCTGAAGAGCCGACATGAACGCAACCTGGCTCATCGTAGGTCTGATCCTCGGCGCCGCCGCGGCGGCGCTCCTGTTCGCCCCGCGAACGCGCCGAATCACCGCGCGTGCGTCCGAGCTCGAGCGCGACCTGGTCCGCGCGCAGGCCGATCTCGAGCACGAACATCAACTCGCAGAGGAACGCCTCAACACACTGGGCGACGCCCAGAACCGCCTTTCTGACACCTTCAAGGCGCTCAGTGCCGAGGCGCTGCAAGCGGGCATGGCGCAACTCTCAGAGCTTGCAAAGAACCAGCTGCAAAGCGCCCAGGCCGAGGCTAGGGGAGAGCTCGAGAAGCGACAGCAGGCGGTCGAGCAGCTGGTCGCGCCGCTAAAGGACCAACTCGGCCGAGTGGACGCCCAGCTCACCCACCTCGACCAGGAGCGACGTGAGTCCCGCGGGCGGCTTGAAGCGCAGCTGCGGACGCTGACCGAGACCGGCGAGAAGCTGCGCACCGAGACGGGCGCCCTGGTGACCGCGCTGCGCAAACCCAATACCCGCGGCCAGTGGGGACAGATGCAGCTGCGCAACGTGGTCGAGCTGGCGGGGATGGTCAAGCACTGTGACTTCCTCGAGCAGACCTCGCTGTCTGGGGAAGAGGGGCTGCGCCCGGATGCGATCGTCCGCATGCCCGGGGGCAAACACGTGATGATCGACGCCAAGGCCCCCCTGCAGGGCGTGCTCGACGCCTATGAGGCTCGCGACGAGGAGGAGCGCCAACGATACCTACGCGACCACGCTCGGCTGCTGCGCAAGCACTTCCGCGCGCTGGCCGAGAAGGCCTACTGGGACCAGCTCGAATCGGCCCCCGATTTCGTTGTGATGTTCCTTCCTGCCGAGCACCTCTACGGCTCCGCGCTTGAAGTAGACCCAACGCTCATCGAGGAGGCGATGGCACGGCGCGTCCTGATCGTCACCCCGACCACCCTGCTGGCGGTCCTCTACGCCGTCGCCTATGGATGGCAGCAGGAACGCGTGGCCGAGTCGGCCCAGGCCATCTCGGACCTCGGCCGCGAGCTGCACACACGGCTCGTGAAGCTTTCCTCGCTGCTGGCCAAGCTCGGTCGGCAGCTCAATGGCGCGGTGCGCGCCTACAACGAGGCGGTGGGCTCCTACGAGGCCCGTGTTCTCCCCGGGGCGCGCAGGTTCGCCGAGCACGGCGTGACCAGCGCCGGCGGCGACCTGCACGCGCTCGAGCAGGTGACCGTCAGCGCACGCACGGTTGCGGCCGACGACATCGGCGACGACGACGATTCCGAGATCCACCCGCTGCGCGCGGCCGGCTAGGCTACTACTCTCCGGACGCGTCCACGGCGCTTGGCGTTGAGTGGCCGCCCTGCGCCCGCCACCACCGCCACAGGTCCTCACGTTGGTGGGGCAGGGGATCCGCCGAGGGCTTTCGCACTCGCACCGTCTCGAGCGCCTCGTCTATATCGACCCCATTGCGCAGCGCCACCAGCGCCGCCGCGATCGCCGGCGCGCGCTGCCACCCTGCTCGGCAGTGCACGTAGATCCGGCGGCTTTCGCCGAGCCAGCCGCTGACAAGCGCAACCGCCTGGTCAAGCGGCTCAACGGGCAGGCCGCCGAAGTCGGCGAACGGCACACGGCGCTCCTGAATGCCCGCCTCGGCGAAGGCCCGCTCGACGGCCTCGCGCTCTTCGCGGCGGTACTCCTCGTCCTCTACCAGGTTGAGCACCCGCTCCACGCCCGCCCAGTGCAGCATCGCCACGTCTTCCTCGTCGAGCGGATAGGCGCCGACCAGCAGCCCGTCAAAGACGTCCGCGAAGCCGTAGGTGCGAAACCACGAGGACACGTCGGGAAATGATGGCGTGATTGCATTAGGCGCCGTGAAAGGCTTGATCTCGGACGCGCTGTTCCTCGTGCGCACGTTTGCTCGCGCCGGGATGCTCAAGCCCTCGCGCCCGGACCGAGTGGCGCGCGTGGGCCTGGCCCTGCACCGCTGGGGAACCACTCTCGCCGCCGGCTACATGGGCGCGGCCGCCCGCCATCCGAACCGGCGGGCGGTCGTGGACGAGCTCGGCGCGCTGACATTCGCGCAGCTCGACGTTCGCACCAACGCGCTCGCGAATGGCTTCGCCACCCGCGGGGTCGGCGAGGGGGACGGTGTTGCGATCATGTGCCGCAATCACCGCGGCTTCATCGAGGCGAGCCTGGCCTGCTCCAAGCTGGGCGCCCACGCCCTGTACCTCAACACGGCCTTCGCCGCGCCGCTGGTCAGCGCGGTTATGGAGCGCGAGGATCCCGCTGCGGTCGTCTACGACCAGGAGTTCGCGGCGGTGGTCGAGGCAGCATGCGAGGGCCGCCGGGCTTTCGTGGCGTGGGTCGACGACCGTGCCGGCTGCGCCCATCCCTCGCTTGAGGAGCTGATCTGGAGCGCAGAGGACTCCAGGCCGTCGCCTCCCTCCGAGCCGGGCCGGACGGTAATCCTGACCTCGGGCACCACGGGTCCGCCCAAGGGGGCAAACCGCCCCAGCCCGGGGTCGCTGGCGCCAGCGGCCGGTCTGCTCTCACGCATTCCTCTCCAGGCCGAGGGGACCACCATGATCGCGGCTCCGCTGTTCCACGCCTGGGGGTTCGCCCACATGTTCCTCTCGACCCCGCTCGGGTCGACCCTCGCGTTGACGCGGCGCTTCGACCCCGCGGCGACCGTGCGCGTGATCGCCGAGCAGCGCGCGGACGCCTTGGTCGTGGTGCCCGTGATGCTCCAGCGCATCCTCGAGCTCCCCGATGAGGTGCTCGACCGCCACGACACCTCTTCGCTACGGGTGATCGCGGTGAGCGGGTCAGCGCTCTCGGGGGCGCTCGCGCGGCGGGCCATGGACCGCCTGGGCGATGTGGTCTACAACCTGTATGGATCGACCGAGGTCGCCTGGGCCACGATCGCCGATCCGGTGGACCTTCGAAGCGCCCCCGGCACGGCCGGGCGACCGCCCCGTGGCACCACCGTCAAGATCCTCGACGACCACCACCAGGAGCTGCCCACCGGGGAGACCGGTGAGATCTTCGTCGGCTCAGAGCTGCTGTTCGAGGGATATACGGGTGGCGCCGACAAGCCCCGGTTCGGGGCGCTCATGTCGACGGGGGACGTCGGCCACTTCGACGCGAGCGGACGCCTGTTCATCGACGGCCGCGACGACGACATGATCGTCTCGGGCGGCGAAAACGTGTACCCGGGCGAGGTGGAGGAGCTCTTGGAGGACATGCCTGGAGTTCGCGAGACCGCGGTGATCGGCGTGGAGGACGAGCAATGGGGCCAGCGACTGCGTGCGTTCGTGGCACTGAGCGACGGCGCGTCGCTCAGCGAGGAAACGCTGAAGGAGCACATCAGGGCCAATCTCGCGGGGTACAAGGTTCCCCGCGACGTCGTGTTCGTGGACGAGCTTCCGCGCAACGCCACGGGCAAGGTGCTCAAACGGGAGCTGCGGGCCGGGGACTGAAGGTGTCAAAGGCGCCCGCGGCGCATGCGCCGCGGGCCCGGCCGAGCATGCTCGGCCGGCGGCCGCGCACATGTGCGCGGCCGAACAGCATCTCTAATCTGAACGGTATGCCCGTGCGTACTGACAGCTTCGATCTTCGCGGGCTTCATCTCGGCTCTGGCGCGGGCCGCCGGCTGGATCTCCACGTGGGCATCGATCCATTCGTGCTGGGTGGAGAACGGTACGTGGTCAGACCCGCGCTGATCCCGGTGAAGCTCGATGTCTCCCGGACCACCGGCGAGGGCTACGCGCTTCGCCTGCGCTTCGACGCGACCTTATCCGGGCCGTGCATGCGCTGCCTCGAGCCCGCCGCACCAACGTTTGCGGTCGACTCGCGCGAGGTGTCGCAGCCTGGCGGCGATGCCGACCTTCGCTCTCCTTATCTGGACGGCGAGATCCTGGACCTGCGCGCCTGGGCACGCGACGCGCTGGCGCTCTCGCTTTCGACGCAGGTCCTGTGCCGCCCCGACTGCGCCGGCCTGTGCGTCGAGTGCGGCGCGAACCTCAACACGGCCGGCCCCGAGCACGCACACGGGCCGCGTCAGCCCGATCAGCGCTGGGCCAAGCTCTCCGAGTTGCGCCTTCGATAGCCCACCCGGTCTGGCGAGCCGGGGCTCGACCATAGGAGCCGACTCCCGGCGGGGTACACTGGCAGGGCGATGGCCGTTCCAAAGCAAAAGCAATCCCATGCCCGCACAGCCCGTCGCAGGGCGCAGCACAAGATCGGCGCCCCGGCGTACAACGCGTGCCCACAGTGCCACAGCCCGAGGTTGCCTCACCGGGTATGTCCGGTGTGTGGCTATTACAAAGGCCGCGAGGTCGTAGAACCAGATACGGGTGAGCCCTCCGCGTAAGAGTGGCTGCATCTACGGTGACGCCGACTAGGGCCAACGGGCGCGCGATGGCCCAGGTGGCGGTCGACGCGGGCGGGGCCGATCTAGGCCCCAAAGAAGTCGCGGCCGGGGCGGCGATGGCTGCCGACCGCGGCGTCGGCGTGCTGCTGTTCGGGCCGGCCGGGGAGATCGGGCCGGTCCCTGCGGGGGTGGAGGTGGTGGACGCGCCGGTCTCCATTGCCAAGACTCAGGACCCCGCATTCGCGGTACGCTCGACGCCGGAGGCTTCGATCGTGCAGGCCACGCGGGCGGTGGCCGAGGGCCGCGCTCAGGCGCTTGTGTCGGGAGGGTCAACGGGCTCGGCGCTGGCCGCGGGGCTATTCAACATCCGCCGCGACCGCGGCATCTACCGGCCTGCGCTGGCGTTGCCGCTTCCGATTCCGTCGGCCCGGCCGGTGCTGCTGCTCGATGTCGGCGCCAACGTGGCGTGCCGACCAGAGCACCTGGTCCAGTTCGCCCACATGGGCTCGGCCTTCTGCCAGGCGGTGCTCGGCTTTGACAAGCCGCGCGTGGCCCTGCTCTCGAACGGCGAAGAACCGGGGAAGGGCACGCCCGACCTGATCGCGGTTCACGACCAGCTGATGGGACCAAACGGCGAGGGGCTGAACTTCATCGGCAACATCGAGGGCACGCACATCACCTCGGGAATTGCCGACGTCGTGGTGATGGACGGGTTCACCGGCAACATCACGCTCAAAGTGATCGAAGGCGTCTCGGCGCGCACAATGCGCGCCATCGCGGAGCTCGCCGAGGGGTCGATCCAAGCGCGCCTGGGCAGTCATCTGCTCGGACCCGCGATGGCAGGGCTGCGAGCGGAGATCGACCCGGAGACTCCCGGTGGTGCGTACATGCTCGGTTTGCGCCAGCTCGGCGTGGTCGCGCATGGGCGCTTTACGCGACGAGGCTTCGCGCAGGCAATCGAGGTCGCCGCGCGGGGCGTTCGCGAAGACGTCATCGCCCGCACCCGGGCGGCGCTCGAGAAGGCCGGCGCACTGCGCAAACCGCCCCCGGCCGCTCAGGCCCACCTACCGTCCGAACACGCCGCTACGTTCTAGTGGCCCTGTCCGCGCACACGAACAGAGCCATCTGATGGATCCGGGCAACAGCACGGGGCTGGACCGACCCCGGGTCGTCGCGCTGATTCGTTCACACCTCGCCGAGGAGCTCGAGATCGACCCGGCCTCGATCACCGAGGAGACCCGGTTCAGGGAGGACCTCGATGCAGATTCGCTCGATCTCTACACGCTCGTGCAGGAGCTCGAGGACACCTATGGGGTCAGGATGTCCGATGAGCAGGCGGCCAAGATACTCACGGTAGGACAGGCGGTGGATTTCGTGCTCGCCACCGTGGGGCCAGGCGCGCGGCCTTCCACGACCGCTACGCAAGGCCCCGACGAGTGAGCGCAAAGCGCGGGCGGCGCACGAAGGACGCAAAGCCAACGTTGCAGGACCTTCTGGACGGCCTGCCCGAGGAGCTGCAGACTCCCGTCTTCACGCACGCGTCATGGACGCCACGTCGATCGGAGTCCTACGAAAGGCTCGCCTTCCTCGGCGACAGCGTGCTCTCGCTGGCTATCACCACCCACCTTTATCCGCGGCTGGACGCGGACGAGTTCGGCGCCGGCGAACTCACCAAGATCAGGGCGCAGTCGGTATCCGGCAGGGCCTGTCGTTCGGTGGCGGAGCGCCTCGGGATTCCCGAGCGGCTCCGAGCCGCGGCCCCGGAGGAGGCCTCCTCCTCCGTCGAGTCGCTGATCAGTACCGAGCGCGTTGCGGCCTCGGTGATCGAGGCAGTGATCGGCGCCTGCTATCTCGCTTACGGCTACGACCGCACCGCCGTGGCGGTGGTAAAGGCGTTTGAGCCTGAAATCGAGGAAGCCCTCGAGAACCCCGCCGACTACAAGTCGACACTCCAGGAGCGGCTTGCACGCCGGGGCGAGCTTGTTTCCTACGAGGTCGTCGACGAGCGCGGGCCGCCCCACGACCGGCGCTTTCAAATCAGCGCCGTCGTCGCCGGGTCAGAGATGGGGCGCGGGACGGGTCGCAGCAAGAAGGACGCCGAGCAGGAAGCAGCCAGAGAAGCGCTGGAGAGTCTGAGATGAATACGCGCGTCCTGATGAAGGCACTGGTTCGGAAATGCACCTGAAATCGCTGACACTCAAGGGCTTTAAGTCCTTCCCCGACCGCACGGTGCTCGAGTTCAGGCCCGGCGTGAGCGTGATCGTGGGTCCCAATGGATCGGGGAAGTCGAACGTGACCGACGCGGTGCTGTGGGCGCTCGGCGAACAGTCTCCTGTGGCGGTCAGGGGTCAGTCGATGCAGGACGTGATCTTCGGCGGCGCTCCGGGACGTCAGTCGGCTCCCAGGGCCGAGGTGGAGCTGGTGCTGGACGACAGCGAGGGTCTGCTCGGATTGGGGCCCGAGGTCTCCATCGTGCGGCGTCTCGACCGCGCCGGCGAAGGCGAGTACCGGCTGTCCGGCGCCCGCTGCCGGCTCGTCGACGTGATCGAGGTGCTTTCGGATACGGGGCTGGGCAAGGAGATGCACTCGGTCATCTCCCAGGGCCGCGTCGAATCGATCGTCACCTCCAAGCCGCGCGACAGGCGCGCACTGGTCGAGGAGGCGGCCGGCCTGGGCAAGCACCGCAAGCGGCGGCGCCGCACCCAGCTAAAGCTCGAGCGCACCGAGCACAACCTCGATCGGGCGCTCGACGTCGAGCGCGAGGCGCGGGCCCGGCTGCGCCCGCTCAAGCGCCAGGCCGAGGCCGCGGAGCTGCACGCGCGCCTCGAGCGCCAGACGCTCGAGGCCCGCTGGGAGCTGGTCCGCGACGAGGTCCGCGAGCGAAGCGAGGGCGTGGCCGCGCACGAGTCCCGCGTCGGCGAGTTGAGGTCCGGACGCCAGCGGATCGAGGGCGAGCTCGAGGAGGTGTCCAACAGCCGCGAGTCGGCGGAGCGGGCGCTGACCGCGCGTGCCGCCCGCCGCGAGGAGCTCTCGCGACGGTGCTTCTCCGCGCGTGGAGCGGGCGAGCGGGTTGGGGAGCGCGCCGAAGCGCTCGGCGGCGCGGCGGAGGCGACCGAGGCTCGGATCGGCCGCGCCCGCGAGCGGCTGGTGCGGCTGCGGACAGCGGAGGCCACGGGCCCTGACGACGGCGCGGTGCATGAGAGGATCGCCGCGCTCGAGGCCGCCGTCGAAGAGGCCACACGGGAGCGCGAAGCAGAGATCGCGCGCGAGGTCGAGGAGCTCGAGCGCCAGCGCGCAGAGGCACAGCTCGGCCTTTCAGAGCGCCAGGCCGAGGTCGCTGTTGCGCTCGGCGCCCGCCAGGCCGCCGAGGGCCGCAGCGAGAGCGCCCACGGCGCGGTCGGCGAGACGGCGCGGGTCGTCGAGCGGGCGCGCCTGCAGGCCGCACGGGTGGGCGCGGAGCTCCACTCGGTAAACCAGCTGATCCGCGGCCACGAGGCCGCCGCCCGCGGCGTCTCCACGCTCGCCGACGAGGTCGACGTCGAGGAGGGATACGAGCTCGCGCTCGCGGCGGCGCTCGACGGCCGCCTCGCCGCGGCGCTGGCGCCTGACCGTCACGCGGCGCAGCGGCTGCTCGACTCGACCGCGGCCGCAGACGGCGGACGGGTACTGGTGGCGGACGAGATTCTCCGCGACAGCTTGCCCGGCGCCCCTCCGGCGCCGGGGGCCGTCCCGATGGCCGAGCACGTGCGCGG
>Ga0070741_10003106_pt1 | contig 42137 bp, 41 predicted proteins | sample Coa_R1_4_FD_66440 | JGI IMG/M metagenome (GOLD analysis project Ga0070741, IMG submission 66440) | Surface soil microbial communities from Centralia Pennsylvania, which are recovering from an underground coalmine fire - Coalmine... | ecosystem: Environmental > Terrestrial > Soil > Unclassified ... | reverse complement strand
AGCCAGCCGTCGTTGCGGTCGAGCAGGCCGAGCTTCTTGCAGTTCGGGACGATCTTCGAGAACAGGAGCTGCTGGAACGGGTCGTCGTTCTTGTTGACCTCGTGCGTGAGCTGCAGGTGCACCATGCGGCGCACGTCGACGCCCATCCGCTCCCACACCTCCTGCTGGAGGAACCGGTCGCGCATGCGCACGGCCGCCTCGAAGGCGAACTGCTGGCGCTCGAGCATCTCGGCATCGCTCAGCGAGTCGTAGAACTCCTTCAGCGACAGCACCCCGAAGGCGACGTGGCGCGCCTCGTCGGACATCACGTAGCGCAGGAGCTGCTTCAGCAACGGCTCCTCGGTGAGCTGGTGCATGAAGCCGAAGGCGGCGAGGGCGAGACCCTCGACCATGATCTGCATGCCGAGGTACGTCATGTCCCAACGGCTGTCGTTGATGATGTCGTCGAGCAGCATGCGCAGGTGGGCGTTGATCGGGTAGTGCCCGGTCAGCTTGGTGTCGAGGTACTTCGCGAAGACCTCGACGTGGCGGGCTTCGTCCATCACCTGCGTCGACGCGTAGTACTTGGCGTCGATCCACGGGACGGTCTCGACGATCTTGGCGGTGCACAGCAGCGCGCCCTGCTCGCCGTGCATGAACTGGCTCAGCGTCCAGTTCTGCGCCTCCATCTTGAGCGTGTTCCACTCCTGCTCGCCCCAGTTGGCGAGCGGCTCGCCGGGCTGGCGGGCGGCGATGAAGACGGGATCGTTGTCGGGATCCATCGGTGCGTTGGCGATGACCTGCTCGGGGTCGACGGCGGTGTCCCACGGGAGGTCGGTCTCACCGTTCCACTGCGAGGTCTTCGCCTTCTCGTAGAGCTTGTTCAGCGCGGGGCGCTGACCCTTCTCGTAGTCCCACGTGAAGATGGCGTCGGCGTTGTCCTTCACCGCGTGGATGACGGAGTCGATGTCTTCGTTCGTGATGGCGAGGATCGCCTCGAGGTCGTTGGCGTCGGCGCGCCCGAGGATCTCTTCGTTGGTGGCACTCATTGCTGGGATTCCCCCTTGTGGGCGGTCGAGATCGGGGCGACTGCTCCGACCAGACGGGTGATGAGCTGCTCCCACGGACCGGGCTGCGGGAGCGAGATGGAGATGGCGTCGTAGAGCAGGAAGCCGAGACCGACGGCGTGGCAGAAGCGCACGAGCGACTCGGTGTCGAGGTCGGGATCGATGCTGCCGTCGCCCTTCGCCTCCTCGACGAGCTCGCCGAGCCGCGAGGCCCGGTCGTCGACGAGGGCCTCGAGCTTGGCCCGCACCTCGGGATCGCGGCGGGCGGCGACGAACGCCTCGAGCAGCAGCGCGGCCTCGCCGTCGTGGTGGTGGTCGTGGTCGAGATCGCACGGCGTGACGAGGTGCGAGCCCACGGTGCGCAGGATGTCGGAGGCGTGGCCGGTGAAGCGGTGCTGCGCGAAGAGGTCGTCGAGTTCGTCGGTGGTGTGCGACTCGATGGCGGCCTGCAACAGCTCGGCCTTGCCGGTGAAGCGGCCGTAGATGGCACCGGTGGTGAGCCCCGCCCGGCGGGCGATCTCCTGCACGCCGGCCCGGTCGTAGCCCTTCTCGGCGAACACCTCGGCGGCGGCCGCGATCAACCGCTCACGCGTCGTGTCGGTGGATGCCGGTTCCGCCAGGGCCATTCCTGCCGACGATAACGGTTATTACCGCAGGTGGCAACCGGGCATCGGTCACACCGATCAGACCGATCACTCCGGGTGAAATCCCCTCAAGTCGGTACCGCGGGTGGCCGAACACCTGGCCAGAACGAACTAGTCCTCGGAGGCCGGATGCAGTCCTTCCCCCCTTGCACGCGGTGCGGCTACTTCAACGTGCCGAGGTGGGGTCGCTGCTGGTGCTGCGGTCATGCGTTGGCAACGCGGCAGCGTCGCCGCCGCCTCCGCCGAGGGGCGGGCCCGGAACGGGTGCACCGGGCCCGCCGCCCCTCGGTCCCCCACGTGCCGCGCGGCCGGGCGTTGACCGACGCCGAGGTGCTGGCCGCCGTCAGCTGGTGACGCCGGACGTTCGAGGCCGTCAGAGAAGGGGCGCGGCCAATTCCCGGAGGTCGTGCTGGGGACGCGGCCCCACGTGGGCGATCACCTCGCCGGCCGCGAGCGCGCCGAGGCGTCCGCACGTCGCGACGTCGTAGCCCGCCGTCAACCCGTACAACGCGCCGGCCGCGAACTGGTCGCCGGCGCCGGTCGTGTCGACCACCGGCCCGAGCGCGTGCGCGCCGACCACGTGCACCTCGTCGCCGGACACGACCACCGCGCCCGCGGCGCCACGCGTGAGGAACGCGAGCTCGCAGTCGTCGCGCACGTGTTGCAGCGCGTCGTCGAAGTGCGCGACCTCGTAGAGCGACGTGATCTCCGACTCGTTGGCGAACAGCACGTCGACGGACGAGCGGATGAGCTCCATGAACTCCTCGCGGTGCCGCTCCACGCAGAACGGGTCGGACAACGTGAGCGACACCTTGTTGCCGGCGTCGGCAGCGACGCGCATCGCGTGACGGATCGTGTCCTTCGTCTGCGGTCGGTCCCACAGGAACCCCTCGCAGTACACGACGCGCGCGCCGGCGACCGTCGCCTCGTCGACGTCGGCGATCTCGATGTTGCCGGCGATGCCGAGTGACGTGTTCATCGTCCGCTCCGCGTCCGGTGTGACGACGATGAGGCAGCGGGCCGTCGGCGGTCCTGCCGGTGCCGCGGGGACCTCGAAGTCCACGCCCGCGGCCCGGATGTCGTGGGCGAACACGCCGCCCAACTGGTCGTCGCGCACCTTGCCGAGGAACGCGGCACGGCCCCCGAGCGCGGCCACGCCCACCGCGGTGTTGGCCGCGCCCCCGCCGGACGTCTCGACGCCCGGCGGCATGTCGGCGTACAGCTTCTCCGCCCGCTCGGCGTCGACCAGCTCCATCGAGCCCTTCACGAGGTCGTGGCGGACGAGGAACGCGTCGTCCACCGACGCGATCACGTCGACGATGGCGTTGCCGATGGCGAGGACGTCGTAGGCGGTCACGCGGGGGACACTAGGCGGACCGCGATCGAGTGTTGGATGGCGGCATCGAGCGTCGACCCCTCGCCGATGATCGCACCACTCGCCAGCGCCACCGAGCGGCCCTTGCGGGCGATGACGAAGTCGACGCCGTAGGGGACGCTCGCCGCGGGACCGGTGAGCGTGACCGTGCCCCGCACCACCAGCGCCTCGTCGCCGACCCCGGTCACCGGACTCGGCACGAAGTCGATGCCGACCGTCACGTCACCGGGCACGACCTGCTGGATGGCGGCGAGGAGGAGGAAGTGGGCGCAGTCGGCGAACTGCGGTGTGGCGAGCGCGGCGTAGGCGCGCTTCGCCAGGTCGTCGGTGGCGTACACGTCGACGCGTGACGTCGACGTCGCGCCGTTCGGGCCGATGAACGATCCCTCTGCCTGACCCGCGCTCGCCACGTTGACGTTGGTGGTCGTCGTGTGCAGGCAGTTGTCGAAGACGTCCGCCGATGCGGCCGCAGTGATCCCGTTCGCCGGCGCGCCGACACGCGTGCTCTGCAGCGACCAGCTGGCGCCGAGGTCGCTCGCCTGCACGAGCATGTCCGCGGCGACGTTGTCGAGGTGGGCGGCGTCGTTCGACGACGACGCCGGTGACGCGCTGACCGCGTTCGACGACGAGCGCGAACGGTCGACGAGGCCGACGACCACGACGAGCACGACGACGGCGGCGAGCACGGCCATCACCGTCCGGGGCGTGACCCGCGACGACGGGCGCGCCTGCTGCACCGCCGGTCGTCCCGACTTGCAGATGCGGCACCGTTCGGATGCGGCGTCGTTGGGCGCACCGCAGTGCGCGCACCGCCACCTCTCGCCTGTCACCCGAAAGTGATCGACCGCGCCGAGCCGGAAATGAAGCTTTGGGTCAAGGTGTCCAGTCGACCGGTGACCGTGCGAGGTCGTCGGCCGCTGCGACGGCACGGTACGTGGTCGCCAGGAGGTCGAGGAGCGCCGGTGCGAGCTGGTCGGCGCCGGCGCGGGCGAGGTGCAGGCCGTCCGGACGGATCGACGTGGGGACGGTGCCGGACGACCCCTCGAGCAGCGCCGTGTACGGGACGTGGCGGGCGAGCGGGTGGCGCGCCAGCACCCCGCTGTCGAGGTCGTTCAGGCGCGACGCCCGCACCGGGTCGTTCATGTACGGCGGCCCGTCGCCGGGGAGCGGCTGGCCCTGCATGGCGGCGTACTCGGCGGGATCCCACGACGGCGGTGGCACGTCGGTCCACAGCACGGGGATGCCGACCGCGTCGAGCTCGCTGAGGCGGCGATCGAGCAACGCCGTGTACGTCGCGTCGAAGTCGGGTTCGCCGATGTGCTGGACGGCGTCGCCGACGCGCACGTTCGACAGCTCCATCGAGCCGATGAACACGACGAACGCGTCGGCATCGATGCGCCGAGCCTCGGCGACGGCGTCGTCGAACAAGGTGTCGCACGCGGGCGTGAACTCGAAGTTGTCGCGCACGACGAGCGCGTCGCCGTGGTACACGACGCAGCCGAGCGTGCCGAGCAACGAGACCTCGAGACCGTTGCCGTGCGCCGCCATGTCCGAGAGCCCCGCGCCGGTGGCGAGCGCGGTGGAATCGCCGAACAGGACGAGGCGGGGCGGATGCGACGGTGGTGGCGCGGCGGCGGGCGGTGCGGCGGCCGCGGCCGCCGCGGGCACCGTCGTGGACCCGGCCGCGTCCACGGTCGTCGTCGGCGCGGTGGTCGTCGTCGTCGAGGTCGGCGCGTGCGCAGCCGCGACCACGAGCGTCGAGCCATGACGCGCCGGCACGAGCGGGAACGTGCACGCCACCACGGCGACGAGCCCGCACGCGACCGCCACCGGCGCCATCCGGCCGCGAACGGCGCGACCAGATCGGACGGGCAGCTCGAGGAGGTGGTACGACGCGACGGCGACGGCCAACGTGACCGCGCAGCGCAGCGCGAACAACGGCGCGCCGTCGACGCCGGTGCGGTCCGCGGACAGCAGCAGGAACAGCGGAACGTGCACGACGTAGACGCCGTAGCTGACGCGCCCGAGCGCGCGCAGCGGCTGCCATGCGAGGGCTCGCGCGAACGAGGCGCCCTCCACCGCACCGACCAGCAGCAGCACCGACAACGCGGTGAACGCGCCGAGCCCGCCTCGATACAGCGTCCCGGTCGTGAGATCGACACCGGCGACGAGCACGACGAGCGCGGCGAACGCGCACCACCCGCCGACGTCCGCCACGCGGACGCGCCATCGCGCGGGCGCCGACGCGATCGCGGGCCACGCGAGCGCGAGCAGCGCGCCCACACCGAGCTCGGCGGCGCGTGTGTCCGTGCCGAAGTAGACGTGGTCGGACGACGCCACGGTGACCTGACGGGCCAGTGACGCGACGGCCACGAGCGCGACGGCGAGCGCGAACGTCGCCCGCCCGCGCCGCAACGCGAGCGCCGCCAGCAACGGGAACACGAGGTAGAACTGCTCCTCGATCGCCAGCGACCAGAAGTGCAGCACCGGCGACATGACGGTGGTGAGGTCGACGTACGGCGTGCCGTGCACGATGAAGCGCCAGTTGGCGACGTCGGCGAGCGCGGCGCGGATGTCGCCGATCGCGGACGCCTGCTGCCTCGTGGGCACGGCCACCGCGACGGCCACGAGCGCGAGCGCGAGGCCGAGCAGCGAGGCGGGCAGGAGCCTTCGCAGGCGGCGGCTCCAGAAGCGCCGGACGTCGATGCGACCGGTGCGCTCGTGCTCGGCGAGCAGCAGGCTCGTGATCAGGTAACCCGAAAGGGTGAAGAAGACGGAGACGCCGAGGAAACCGCCGTGCGCGAAGGACGCGCCCTGGTGGTACAGCAACACGGCCGCCACCGCCGCGCCCCGCAGACCGTCGAGCGCCGGCTGGTACGGAAGCGTGACGACGCGATCGCGTCCGTCCCCAGAGATGACCGGACGGTAGCGTACGACGCCGTGCCTGGGTCCGACTCGTACCGCTTGTCGAGGGCGGTGCTGCCGTCGCGCTACGACCTCACCATCGAGCCCGATCTCGACGCGGCCTCGTTCCGCGGCGACGAGCGCGTCGCCGTCGAGGTGCGCGAGCCCGTCACCGAGATCGTTCTCAACGCCGCCGAGCTCGAGATCGACGAGGCGTGGCTCGAGGCCGCGGACGGCGGTGCGCGGCGCACGGCCCGCGTCACCCTCGACGCCGCGACCGAACGGGCGACGTTCGCCTTCGACGAGACGGTCGAGCCCGGCGCGTGGATCGTCGGCGCGCGGTTCCGCGGCGTGCTCAACGACAAGCTGACGGGCTTCTACCGCTCGACCTTCACCGACGCCGCCGGCGACGAGCGCGTGCTCGCCGTCACGCAGTTCGAGGCGACGCATGCCCGCAAGGCGTTCCCGTGCTGGGACGAACCGGAGATGAAGGCGGTGTTCGCCGTCACGCTGGTGGTCGCCGAAGGGCTCACCGCGTTGTCGAACGCAGGCGTCGTGTCCGAGGAGCCGACGGGCGACGGGCGACGACGGGTGGCGTTCGCCGACACGATGAAGATGTCGACGTACCTCGTCGCGTTCGTCGTCGGTCCGCTCGAGCTCACCGATCCGGTCGACATCGGCGGTGCACCGCTGCGCGTCGCGCACCTGCCCGGCAAGCGCGACCTCACCCCGTTCGCGCTCGAGTGCGGCGCGTTCGCGTTGCGCTGGTTCGCGGGCTACTACGACATCCCCTATCCCGGCGACAAGTGCGATCTCGTCGCCGTTCCGGACTTCGCGTTCGGCGCGATGGAGAACCTCGGCTGCATCACGTTCCGCGAAGTGCTGTTGCTGGTCGACCCGGACCGCGCGACGCAACCCGAGTTGCAGAACGTCGCCGACGTCATCGACCACGAGTTGGCCCACATGTGGTTCGGCGACCTCGTGACGATGAAGTGGTGGAACGGCATCTGGCTGAACGAGGCGTTCGCCACGTTCATGGAGATGAAGTGCACGGACGCGTTCCGGCCCGACTGGGAGCGGTGGGTCAGCTTCGGGCTGGCGCGCACCGCCGCCTTCGACATCGACGCGCTCGACAGCACGCGGCCGATCGAGTTCGAGGTCGAGTCGCCCGAGGATGCCGAGGGCATGTTCGACGTCCTCACCTACGAGAAGGGCGCGGCGGTGCTGCGCATGCTCGAGCAGTACCTCGGCGAGGACGAGTTCCGGGGCGGCATCCGCCACTACCTCGCCACCCACGAGTACGCGAACACCGAGACGACCGACCTGTGGGACGCCATCGAGGCGTCGACCGGCGAGCCGGTGCGCCAGATCATGGACACCTGGATCTTCCAGGGCGGCTATCCGCTGGTGGAAGCGGAGCTCGTGGACCCCACCACGTTGCGGTTGCGCCAGGAGCGGTTCCGCTACGCGCTCGATCGCACGGACGGCGACGGCGACGGGGAACGATGGGCGGTACCGGTGCTGTACCGGTGCGCGCATGCCGGTGGTGTCACGCAGGACCGCGTGCTGCTGACCGAGGCGCAACAGGACGTCGAGCTGCCGGCGGGCACCGAGTGGGTGCACCTCAACGCGGGCGGCTCGGGCTTCTACCGCACGCAGCACCACGGCGCGCTCCAGGACCGGTTGCTCGCCCATCTCGGCGACCTCACGCCGCTCGAGCGCTACAACCTCATCGACGACGCCTTCGCCGCCGTGCTCGCCGGTCGGGCGCCGGCGACGTCGTTCCTGACCCTCGCCCGCAGCTTCACCGACGACGACGACCTCGCCGTGTGGCAACGCCTGGCCGGGGGCATCGGGATGCTCGATCGCATCGTGCCCGACGAGCACCGCGACCGGTTCCAGGCGACGGTGCGGGCGCTGGCCGCGCCCGCGCTCCTGCGCATGGGGTGGACACCCGCCGACGGCGAGAGCGACCGCGCCCGCCAGACGCGCGCGACGTTGTTCGAGCTGGTCGGCACGATCGGCGCGGACGACGAGGTCGCGACGCGCGCCCGCGCCTTGCACGACGCGTTCCTCGCCTCCCCCGACGGCACCGATCCCGCGTTGATCGCCGCCGCCGTGAACGTGATCGCGGAACGCGGTGGGCGCGACGAGTTCGACGCGTTCCTCGCACGGTTCCGCGCCGCGACGAACCCGCAGGAGGAGATGCGCTACCTCTACTCGCTCGCGCGCTTCCGCGACCCCGAGTGCTTCGCGCGGTTGCTCGACCTTGCTCTGAACGAGGTGCGCACGCAGAACGCGCCGTTCGTGCTCGGCCGCGCGCTGACGAACCGCGAGCGAGGCGCCGATGCCTGGACGTTCGTGCGCCGCAACTGGGACACGATCGTGGCGCGGTTCCCGTCGCCCACGATCGTGCGCATGGCAGAAGGCGTGCGCACGCTCACGGATCCCGCGGTCGCCAACGACGTACTCGCCTTCTTCGCCGAGCACCCGGTGCCGCAGGCGGCGAAGACCCTGGCGCAACATCTCGAGCGGTTGCGGGTCAACGTCGCGCTGCGTGAGCGCGAACGCGACACCCTCGTCGACGCACTGGTGTGACGCGGCCTTCGAAGCCGTGGGTCTTCGCCGTCGAGCCACATGCCGCGCAGCTCACGTGGCGGGCCGGTCGTGACGGCGAGCCCGGCACTCAGCTGTTCGAAGGGCTGACGGCCGGCGAGACGCACCACGTGCACGTCGACGCGCTCGATGTCGACGTGGAGCTCGCGACGCCGTCGCCCCCGCCCGGCGCGGAGCTGTGTCGCGTCGCGACGATCAACGACCTCCACATCGGCAGCACGACGTTCGGCGTGTTCCAGCGCATGCGCGAGCCACCGGCGCCCGTGCCCCACGCCGTCCGCTGCACGCGCAGCGCCATCGACGACGCGCTCGCGTGGGGCGCGCAGCTCGTGATCGTGAAGGGCGATCTCACGCACGGCGGCAAGGAGGCGGAGTGGGCGACGGTCGGCGAGCTGCTGGCCGGCATCCCCGTGCCCGTCGCCGTCGTGCCGGGCAACCACGACCTCAAGCCCTACCGCCACGTCGAACCGCAACCGGCGCTCGCCGCCCACGGCCTGCACCTCGTGCACGGCGTCGAGGTGATCGACATGCCCGGCGTGCGGGTCGTGCTCGCGGACACGACCGTGCCGGACAGCGACCGCGGTCGCATCGCGCACCTGAGCGACGACATCGGGCGCGTCGCCGCCCGCGCCACCGGCGGCGTCCTCGTCGCGCTGCACCACCATCCCCAGGCCCACCGGCTGGCGACGTTCCTCCCCACCGGCATCCCCGGTCCGGAGTCGAACGCGTTCCTGCGGGCGCTCGCCGCCGCCAACCCCCGCTCGTGGGTGGCGACCGGTCACAGCCACCGCCACCGGCGGCACACGCGGTTCGGCCTGACCGTGACCGAGGTCGGTTCGACGAAGGACTTCCCCGGGACGTGGACCGGCTACGTCGTCCACGAGGGCGGCATGCGCCAGGTCGTGCGCCGGATCGGCGATCCGTCCTGCCTCCCGTGGCTCGATCGCACACGGTGGGCGGCGTTCGGTGCCTGGGGACGGTGGTCACCGGGCCGCCTCGCCGACCGCTGCTTCACCGTGACCTGGTGACCTCCACCGTGTCGTTTTGAGCGCGTACGTGGCGACGCCGTCGCCGCCCACGCGCTCAGAGCAGGATGGGAAGGACGGGTGCGCGGCTCAGAGCCCGCCGACGGAGGGGGCGAAGCGGGCGAGGTAGGAGGTGAGGTGGGCGTAGGTGCCGGTGGCGAGGAGCACCCCCAGCACGACGAGGAGGCTGCCACCCACCCGTTCGAGCACCGGCCCGGCGCGGCGCAGGCGAGCGGCAGCGCCGGGCGACGCCGCCAACCCCAGCGAGGCGAGGAGGAACGGCACGCCGATGCCGGCGGCGTAGGCGAGCAGCAGCACGCCGCCTCGCACCGGCTGCGCGCCGTGGGCCGCCACGACCAGCGCGGCGCCGAGCAGCGGTCCGACGCACGGGCTCCATGCCGCGCCGAACGCGACGCCGAGCACGAACGGGCGCGCCGGCCCACCGATCGCCGGCAGCCGCTTCACCAGTCGCCGTTCCTGCACGAGGCGACCGCGCACCGCGCCGAGCAGCACGAGACCGAGCACCACGACGATCACGCCGCCGACGCGTTGCAGGACGTCCTGCACGCCGCGCAACGACGAGCCGACGTAGCCGGCGGCGACACCGAGCGTGGCGAACACGAGCGCGAAGCCGAGCACGAACACGAGCGTCGCGGGCACCGCACGCGCCGTGTCACGGGCGTCGGTCGTCTCACCGACGATCAACCCCAGGTAGGCGGGAACGAGCGGGACGAGGCAAGGTGCGAGGAACGACGCCACGCCGGCGCCGAACAACGCGATGACGTCGGTCGTCATCCGGACGGCAGTCCGAACGTGAACGCGAACACCTGCAACCCGGGCCGGTCGGGACGGAGCACGAGGGTGTGCGACCCGCTCGGCCCGTTCACGACCGCGTGGTACAGGTCGTCGGCGCCGACGTCGAGCGTGGTCGTGACGGTGCCGTCGATCTCCACGGCCACGTGCACGACGCCCCCCGCCGCGCCCGGTCCGGCAACGACGTTCACCTCCGTCGCGCGGTACTGCAGCACGAGCGCGCTCGACGCGTCCGCGGCGTCGACGGACTGCGACTGGACGGTCCACGGACCCTGCAACGCGAACGTGTCCTGACGGACCGGGTTCGGCGCGCTGAAGGTCTGCGTCCCACCCTGGTACGGCTCGGGTGACGAGCTGAACTGGCCGCCGTCGAAGGCGAGCCCGGTGTGGATCTCGGGTGTCTGCGTCGGGTTCTGCTGCACGTCCGCACCGGACTGACCCGCGCGCGGCGCGTTCGTGGCCACGCCGAGCAACGTGCGGACGTCGTTCTCCTTCTCGTCGTAGCGGCCCTCGCCGATGTACACCTGGCGCAGCCGTCCATCGCGGTCGGTGAGGTACTCCTCGGGCCAGTAGTTGTTGCCGAACGAGTTCCAGATCGCCATGTCGTCGTCGAAGGCGACCGGCCACGTCACACCGAGCTGCTGCGCCGCGCGCGACACGTTGCCGTGGTCCTTCTCGAAGTCGAACTCGGGTGCGTGGATCCCGACGATCACCAGCCCGTCGGCGCGGTAGCGGTCGTAGAGGGCGCGCAGGTGCGGCAACGTGCGCTGGCAATTGATGCAGGAGTAGGTCCAGAAGTCGTAGACGACGACCTTGCCCTTCAGGTCGGACGGCCCCAGCGGCGGGCTGTTGAGCCACCCCTTGGCGGGTGCGAGGGACGGCACCGACGCCGCCTTCACCGAGAGGTCGCCGCTGCCGGCGAGGTCCGACGGGCTCACCTGGGTCGCGACGTACACGGCGAGCGCGGCGATCACGGCGAGCGCGGCGAAGCCCACCCAGTACACCCGTCGTGACACGACGCCATTGTCCTCGCGTCACCCGCCGGTGTTACGTCGCCCGATTACGCTCGGCGCCCGATGTCCCCTCGCAGCTCCCGCGCCGTCGCCCTCCTGGTCGTCGCGCTCCTGGTGATGACCGCCTGCAGCAAGACCAGCAAGAAGAACGTCACGTCACCGGCCAACACCGACCTGTCCACCGAGAGCACCTCGAGCTCGACGTCGTTCGGCCCCGACGACGACGACGTCATCATCAAGAAGGCGATCGACGACGTCCAGTCGTTCTACGAGCAGCAGTTCCCGAAGCTGTACGGCAAGCAGTTCCAGCCGTTGCAGGGCGGCGAGTTCCCGTACGGACCCGACAACCCGCCGCCGAACTGCGGTGGGCCCGGCCTGTCGAACTACGACGACGTGGCGCGCAACGCGTTCTACTGCCCGGCCAACGACTCGGTGTCGTGGGACACCGTGAACCTCACGAACCAACTCCTCGACCAGTTCGGCGAGTTCACGCTCGCCATCGTCGTCGCCCACGAACTGGGGCACGCCGTGCAGGCCAGGCACGGCATCCTCGACGGTCGGTTCATCACGTTCTTCACCGAGCAGCAGGCGGACTGCTTCGCCGGCGCGTACACGCAGTTCGTGCAGCAGGGGAACTCGAAGGCGTTCAAGGTGTCGTTGGCGGACCTCGACAGCGCGCTGGGCGGGTTCCTCCAGATCCGTGACCCGGTCGGCACCGACAGCGTGCACGACGAGAGCGCGCACGGGTCGGCGTTCCAGCGGATCAACGCGTTCGAGGACGGGCTCAACGGCGGCGCCGAGAAGTGCAAGTCGTACGAGACCAACGGCTTCGACTTCGTGCCCGAGGTCATCGACCAGGGCACGATCGATCCCACCGGCGGCAACCTGCCCTTCGAGAAGGTCGAGCCGCTCGTGATCGCCAACCTCGAGGGCTTCTGGTCGATCGCGTTCCCGCAGATCGCGGGCAACAAGCGGTGGACGGCGGCGACGACGAACCCGTTCGATCCCGCCAAGGGCGTGACGTGTGGTGACAAGTCGTTCAAGGGCAACGCCGCCGTCGGCAAGTACCTGTACTGCACCGAGGACGACGTGATGAGTTGGGACGAACGCACGCTGATGCCCGAGGTGCACGACAACATCGGCGACCTGGCCGAGGGAGCGATCGTGGCGAAGCTGTACTCGCAGCGCGCCGAGCACCTCGCGGGCAAGGAGATCGGCACGATCCCCGCCGCGTTGCTGGGTGACTGCTTCACCGGCGTGTGGGTGGCGACGACGAAGACCGGCGAGGTCAACAAGACGCTCCCCGACGGCGCGGTCGTGTCGTTGTCGCCGGGCGACCTCGACGAGGTCGTCGCGGGCTTCCTGCAATTCGGCGCCAAGCCGGTCGACGTGCAGGCGGGCAAGGCCGTGACCGGCACGGCGTTCGAGCGGCTCAGCGCGTTCCGCACCGGGTTCTTCGCCGCCTTCGACCAGCAACGCCTGTCCGCGGGGCTGAAGGCGTGCCAGCAGGCGGACTTCAACAGCTCGTCGAACGCGTCCTCGTAGCGCGGCTCACGACGCGGCCGCGAGCGCGTCGCGCCACGACGCTCCGTCGGCGATGAGCTGGCGGAACTGCAGGACAGGCCGCGGTCGGTTCATCCCGAGCACGCCGACGAGCCGGTCACCGCGCCCGAACAACGCGACGAACCGGCGCTCCGCGAACGAACCCTCGACGACGCGCATCTCGTCGTCGGGGCGGCTGCGCCCGGCGAGCTGCAGCTTGCGGTCGTACTGATCCGACCAGAACCACGGCACGGGCGCGTACGGCTCGTCGCGTCCGAGGAGGCGCCGCGCCGCGTGCGCGCCCTGCTCCTGCGCGTTCTCCCAGTGCTCGACCCGCATCACCTCGTCGAAGCGGCGGTTGTACCAGCGGGCGACGTCGCCGGCGGCGACGACATCGGGCGCGGCGAGACACGTGGCGTCGCACAGCACGCCGTTCTCGATGGTGAGGCCCGACCCGTCGAGCCACTCGGTGTTCGGGACGACGCCCACGCCGACGACCACGACGCCGGCCTCGATCGTCGTGCCGTCGGACAGCACGACGCCGGCGACGCGACCGCGGCCGTCGTCGACGAAGCGCTCGACCACGGTGGCGACGCGCAGGTCGACGCCGTTGTCGCGATGGATGTCCGCGCACAGCGCGCCGAGCTCGAGTCCGAGGACGCGTTCGAGGGGCACGGCGAGCGCCTCGAGCAACGTCACGTCGAGCCCGCGCATGCGTGCCGTCGCCGCCACCTCGGCGCCGATGAACCCGGCGCCGACCACCACGACACGATCGGGTGTGCGCTCGAACGCGGCGCGCAACGCGAGCGCGTCGTCGACGGTGCGCAGCACGTGGATGCCCTCGAGGTCGGGTTGCCCGGGAAGGGTGCGCACGCGCGTGCCGGTGGCGACGACGAGCCCGTCGTACGGGAGGCGGTCGCCGCCGTCGAGCACGACGGTGTGGCCCGCGACGTCGAGTCCCGTGGCGGTGGTGCCGAGGCGCCAGCCGACGTCGAGGTCGTCGAGCGTCGTGCCGATCGGGACGAGCGGGAGGCGGGTCTCGTCCCACGTCCCCGCCAACACCTGCTTCGACAGCGGCGGGCGGTCGTAGGGAAGGTGGGGTTCGGCGCCGACGACCGTGACGGCACCTTCGAACCCCTCGGCGCGCAGCGTCTCGACGGCGCGGAAGCCGGCGAGCGACGCGCCGACGACGGCGACGCGCTCCATCCCGCCCGCCCGTCGACCCGGTTGCTCAGTCCTCGATGGTGATGGCCTGCTTCGGGCAACGGCGGGCGGCCTCTTCGACCTTCGGGCGCAGCTCCTCGGGCGGGTTCTCCTGGAGGACGTAGAGGAAGTCGTCGTCGCGCACCTCGAACACCTCCGGCGCGGCGGCCATGCACAGGGCGTTGCTCTCGCACAGATCGAAATCGACGACGACGCGCATCGTTGCCTCCTGCTCTCGTCACGGACCGCGGTGTCCGGGCGGCAACCTACCGAACGCTAGGGTGCGAACGTGCGTTCGTCGCCCGCGTCGATGTCGCTCGCCACGGCACGTCGCATCGCACTGGCGGCGCAGGGCTTCGCCGACGCGCGTCCCCGCGGTCGCGTCGACGTCCGCCACCTCCGGCGCGGTCTCGCACGCGTGGGCGTGCTGCAGATCGACTCGATCAACGTGCTCGTGCGCTCGCACTGGTTGCCGCTGTACTCCCGCCTCGGGCCCTATCCCCGTTCGCTGCTGGTCGACATGACCGAGCGGCGACGTGAGCTGTTCGAGTACTGGGCGCACATGGCGTCCTTCGTGCCCGTCGACCTCCACCCGCTGCTGCGATGGCGCATGGCGCGAGCCGCCGGCGACGCGTGGGGACGCATGAAGGCGCTCCAGCGCGACCGGCCCGGGTACGTCGAGGCGGTGTACGCCGAGGTCGAGGCGCGGGGCCCGCTGACGGCGGGACAGCTCTCCGATCCCGGCACGAAGGGTGGCAACTGGTGGGGCTGGGCGCACGGCAAGACCGCGCTCGAGTGGCTGTTCTGGTGCGGTCGCGTCACGTCCGCCGGGCGCGGGCGGAACTTCGAGCGCATGTACGACCTCACCGAACGGGTGCTGCCGCCCGAGGTCCTCGCGCGCACGACGCCCGCAGAGGCCGATGCGCAACGCGCCCTGCTCGAGCTGTCGGGTCGGCTGCACGGCATCGGCACCGCGCGCGACCTCGCCGACTACTTCCGCATCCGCGTGCCGCAGGCGCGCCCGTTGTTGCACGACCTCGTCGAAGCGGGCGCGCTCGTTCCGGTACGCGTCGAAGGATGGCGCGAACCTGCGTACCTCCATCCGGAGGCGAGGACACCCCGCCGCGTGGAAGCGCGCGCGTTGCTGTCGCCGTTCGACTCGTTGGTGTGGGAGCGGTCGCGCACCGAGCGCCTGTTCGGGATGCAGTTCCGCCTCGAGGTGTACACGCCCTCCCACAAGCGCGTGCACGGGTACTACGTGCTGCCATTCCTCCTCGGTGAGCACCTCGTCGCCCGCGTCGACGTCAAGGCCGACCGAGCGTCGTCGACGTTGCGCGTGCACGCCACGCACGTCGAGCCCGCGTTCGCCGCACGGCACGACGACGTGCGCGAGGAACTGGCCGCCGAGCTGCGGACGATGGCTGACTGGCTCGAGCTCGACGAGGTCGCGCTGCCGCCGGGTCGCTAGAGGACGCCGCGGGACGGGTCGCCGATCGGCACCTGGTCGAGGAACCACATCGAGGGCCGTCCCGCGAGCAGGCCGGGTGCGCCCGTCTTCTTCATCATCTCGCCCATGTGCGGCTGCGCCATGTGGGCGTCGATGTCCGCCTGCGAGCGCCAGTGCTCGATGAGCACGACATGGTCGGGATCGCGCTTGTCGCGGTGCATGGCGTACGAGATGCACCCCGCGTCGCCGTGGCTCGCCACGATGCCGTCCTCGAAGGCGGCGATGAGCTCGTCACCGCGGCCCTCGGCCGCCTGCAACGACACAACGACGACGACGTCGTCGGTCATGGGTTCCTCTCCTTGTCTCGACACCGTCGGTCCGGCGCGCGCTTAGTCCCAGAAGTCGAGCGCGGCGCGCATCGTCTGTTCGTACTCCTCGAAGTCGCCGGCCCGTCGCACCGACCAGATCAGCTCGGCATCGGCACCGACGAGGTGCCGCAACCCGGCGTCGTCGTCCTCCGCCACCGCGACGATGGCGTCGGCCACCACCTCGGGTGGTGCGGGCTTGCCGTCGGGTGCCAGCGTGCGCACCGCGACGTCGAAGCGGTCCGACACCGCTCGGTACGGCGAGTCGTCATCGAACCGCGCCGCGACGAGCGCGTTGTTGGCGAGCTCCGTCTCGAACTGCCCGGGCTCGACGACGGCGACGCGGATGCCCCACAGCCCGCACTCGAAGTGCATCGCCTCGGTGATGGCCTCGACGGCGTGCTTCGACGCCGAGTACAGCCCCGCGAACGGGCGGGACACGAGGCCCGCGATCGATCCCACGTTGACGATCACACCCCCGCGTTGCTCACGCATGATGGGCATCACTGCCCGCACGACGCGCAGCAGACCGAAGACGTTGGTGTCGAACTGCACGAGCACCTCGTCGTCCGAGCACTCCTCGACCGGACCTCGCAGCTCGACACCGGCGTTGTTGACGAGTACGTCGATGCGGCCGGCGCGCTCGTGCACTTCCGCCACGGCCGCCTCGACCGACTCGACGTCGCGCACGTCGAGGCGCACGACATGGAGGTCGAGCGACTCGTCGGCAGCGGTGTCGACGAGCGTCTTCGCCTTCTCGAGCGTGCGCACGGTGGCGTACACCTCGTGGCCCTGCCGGGCGAACGTGAGCGCGGCGTGGTGGCCGAAGCCGCTCGAGCAACCGGTGATGAGGACGACCGACACCTGCGACACCCCCCGTCGAAGCCGACGGCGGCGCACGGTACTGCGGTCAGGGGCATGGGGACCGCAACGACGAGCACGCCCGGCCCGAAGGGGTCAACCGGCGAACGGCGCTCCGTCGTAGGTGTCGACGGTGGTGAAGGCGGCGACCTCGGCCCGGGTGAGGCGGCGCGGTTGGCGGACGGGGCGACCGAGCGCGACGACGGCAGCGACGGCGACCTCGTCCGGCGCGTGCAGCAGGTCGCGCAGCCGAGGCTCGTTGCGGATCGGCATCGTCGTGATCACCCCGGCCAGACCATCCTCGCGGGCGGCCAGCAGCAGGTTCCACACGAACGGGTAGATCGACGCACCCGCAGCGAGACCGTGGCGGTCGAGGTCGCGGTCGACGGCGGCGATCGTGCGCAGGTCGGCCAGCACGACGAGCAGCACGGGCACCTCGTCGAGGTGCTCGGCGAACCCGCCCGGCCCGGACGCCGCCTGCGCCCGCATCGCGGCCGCGTTCGGTCGCGCCGCGTCCTCGGCGGCAAGGTCGGTGACCGACGCGAACGGCGTCAGCCCCGCGGCGCCGATGGCGAGGTACTCGTACCAGCCGTCGAGGTAGATGTCGCGGACGCGGCGACGCACCTCGGGGTCCTGCACCACGACGACCCGCCACGCCTGACGGTTGCCGCCGCTCGGTGCGAACCGAGCGGTGTCGAGCACACGGCCGACGACGTCATCGGGCACCGGGTCGGGGAGGAACTCCCGTACGGCGCCGGTCGTGCGCAGGGCAGCTCGCAGCTCCATGGCGGGACGGTATCCCCAGCCGTCACCAGAGGAACCGCCATCCTTTTGGGCGAATCATCCGTATGAGCTCTGAGTTGCCGGGATCGCCGCAATCCGTCGCCGCTGGGTGGGGCAACTCATTCGGGAGAATGGGGTCCACATGAAGGTACGCCTCGGTCTTGCCGCGGCCGCGCTGGGCGTCTCGTCCATCGCCGGTGTCGCGGCCGTGGCCACCGCACCGGCGGCGGCCGCCGACGGCTATCTGGTCCGCGTCTGCGTCACCGTCACACCGAAGTCGGTGTCGGTGAGCGCCAACGACGTGGTCATCTCGCAGTCGGTGTCGCAACCGACGACCTGCACGCAGATCTGACGACTCGGACACCGGGGCCGTGACGGCTGAGTCCTCCGCGGCCGCCGCGCTGCTCTGGGCCGGGGTTCGTCCCGATCCCGACCACGACGCGGTCGCCGCCGCGCTGGCGAGCGACCAGGACGCGGCGCGCCACGCCGCGGGCGCGGCCATCGCACAGCGTGTCGCACCACTGCTGTGGCGCGCGGTCGCGCCACTCGTCGATGCGTCGACCTCGTGGGCGCGTGACCTCGCCGCCGACGCGGCGCGGTGCGCGACGCAGGCCCGCCTCGTCCTGCCGCGGCTCGGAGCGCTCGGCCTGCAACCGCTGGCGGACGCCGGACTCGAACCACTCGTGTGGAAGGGCGCCGCGCTCGTCGAGCGCTACCCCGCGCCGGGTTTGCGCCCGATGGACGACGTCGACGTCGTCGTGGCGCCCGACCGCGTCGACGACGCGGTCCGTGTGCTGCGCGACGGGGGCTGGACGCCGCTGCCGGTACGGGGCGACGACCACCACGACATCGCGTTCGCCCATCCCGACGTGCCCGGTCTTCCTCTCGAGCTGCACCGCGAGCTCACCACGGCGAGGGAACGGTCGCACCGGTTGTCGGCCGCCGAGCTGTGGCGCCGCCGCGTGCCGCAGTCGATCGCCGGTGCGGACGTGTACGGGCTCCCCGCGGAGGACGAGCTCGTCGCCATCGCCGCGCACGCCGCCAAACCGTTCCACGTGTACGCCCGGTTGCTGTGGTCGGTCGACCTCGCCGTCGTGGCGCGCGACACGACCATCGACTGGGATCGTGTCGCGGCGATCGCGGCACGGGCGCGCGCACGCACCGCGCTCGCCGTCGGGCTCACGCACGCGAGGTGGCTCGGCGCGGCGGTGCCGCCGGCGCTGTGCGTCCCGCCCGCGACGGGATGGCGGCGCGCCGCGCTGCGACCCGTGCTCGACCGCGAATGGCCGATGGTCGAACGCGACGACGGCGTGCGCAACCGCCTGCGGTACGCGCTCGTCGACGACCGCCGACTGCAGGTCGGCCTGCTCGTGTCGAGCATCGACGGCTGGCGCACGGGGCTCGGCACCGCGTCGCGCGCATGGCGGCGCTGGCGCCAGCTCCGTCTCCCGCGCCGCGACGGCGCGTCAGGACAGCAGCGCCACGACGTCGTCCAGCCACGCCGCTGAACGCGGCACCCGCACGCGCTCGATCTCGACCGCGGCGGTGACCCGCAGCACGGACGGGAACAAGCGCGCCGCGACCTCGGACTGGGCACCGAGCCACACGGCGTGCGGCGCGACGAGCGCGACGGCGTCGGCGCGCGACACGGGCGTTCGGCGAGGCGCGTCGCCGCCCGGTTCGTCCAGCACCACGATGCGCTCGACCGGCACCGCGGCGCGGACCTGTACCGGGGCCAGATCCCATGCCGTCTTGTCGGGTGTCTCGAAGCGCGCCGACGCGCCACGCGGGCCCGGATCGCGGCGAGGGCGCCGCACCCACGGCGGACCGGGCCACACCACCGGTGGCGCGGCGCGCAGGTCGACGGCGGCCAAGTCCTCGCTGATGGGCGCCCACCCCGCGTCGACGAGGCCGACGAGCGTGCTCGACTTCCCCCGTCCCGATCGACCGCACACGAGCACGGCGCCGGCGCCGGGGCGCACAGCGGCGGACGCATGCAGCACGAGCGACGCCGTGTGCTGCACGAGCAGCGGCAGCGCGTACGTGGCGACGAGCTGGGCGGCCACCTCCGGGCGCGCCGCTTCGACGGTGACACGACCCGCATCGAGGTCGACGTCGACGGCGGCGCCGGCATCGGTGTGCACGACCAGCGACCCGTCGTCGCGGCGCCACGCACGCTGCGCGACGGTCATGCCCCCGATCGACGCGGACGCCTCCCACAACGGTGCCGTGTCGGGCAGCGGGCGCGAGAGCCCGGCGATCGTCTCGACCGACGCGTCCGCGAGCGGTGTCCCGCACGCCGTGCCGAGGTCGAGCTCGGCGCCGTGCAGGCGGACGCCATGACAGCCGCGCCACGGCGCCTCGGGGTGCACGTCAGGTCGGGGTGGGCGAAGGCGGCGCGAGGAGGCCGGCACGGCGCAGCGCGCCCACGAGACGTTCGACGTCGGCTGCGCGCGCGTCCGCGGGCACATCGGGCCAGCGTGCGGCGAGCGCCGCACTCGGGTCCTCGCCCGCTCGCAACGCCTCCCAGATCACGACGCCGGTGCGGTTCAGGCCGTAGTAGCGGCCGCTCGGCACATGGAGGAGGAACGCCTCACCGTCCTCGTGGTGCACGAGCACGTCGTCGAGGGGAAGCAGCTCGTCCACGCAAGGAAATACCGCTCCGCGTTGACCGATTCCTGCCCGTACGGGTAGTTTCCACCGGTCGCCAGCGCTGGGGAGGGGTCGGGATGACGGTGAACGAGCGGTCCGAGCACGCGGACGAGCCCTACGAGGCACCCGAGCTGCGTGACTACGGCACCATCGAGGCCTGGACGCAGGGCGGGTTCTTCAGCGGCGGCATCAACATCAGCATCGTCATCTAGCGCGACGACCCCGGACGCTCGCCCGCCGCGGCGGGCACCCAGTCCCGAGCCGCATCGCAGCGCGCCAGCGTCGCGTGCGCGCCCGACGGCAACGGATCCCACACCACCCCGTCCAACTCCACCCACGCGTGCGCGCCCCAGTGGCCGTTGTCGTACCGACGGCAGCCGAGCACGACGGTCGGATCGGCACCATCGCGCCGGAGCAGCGCGGTGAGCGCGACCGCCTGCGGGAGACAGGTCGCACCGGCGAGACGACCGGCGCGTCGCACGGCGTGCAACGCGTCCTCGACGTCGACGGCGCGCCCCGCACGTCGTCGCGCGAGCGCCCGCAACGTCGCCGGCATCCCACGGCGCGGGAGGAGCATCCTCGCCGCGACGACGTACGCGATCGCCCGCACCTGCAGCCAGCGCGCCGCCACGGTGCGAGGATACGAGCCGTGAAGATCGACCCTGAAGCCGCGGGGCTCGACGAGCGGCGCCTCGAGCGGATCACCGACCACTTCGAACGGCGGTACCTGGCCGACGGCAAGATCGCCGGTTGCCAGGTGGCGGTGGCTCGTCACGGTTCGCTGGGGTACCACCGGTCGTTCGGCCTCATGGACCGCGAGCGCGGCAAGCCCGTCACCGACGACACGATCTGGCGCATCTACTCGATGACCAAGCCGATCACCGGTGTGGCCTTGCTCACGCTGTACGAGCGCGGTGCGTTCCAGCTGAACGATCCGGTGCACCGCTTCATCCCGCAGTGGAAGGACTTGAAGGTCCGCGAAAAGGACGGCGACGGATCCACGCGGCTCGTCGATCCGCACCGTCCGATGTCGGTGCGCGACCTGATGATGCACATGTCCGGTCTCGGCTTCGCGGGACGGTTCCTGCCGTCGGTCACGGTGGGCGAGGACGGCACGGCGTCGGTCGGCGCGTCGTGGGAACGGGGCACGACGCTCGAGACGCTCGTCGATCGCCTCGCCGAACGACCGCTGCGGTTCCATCCCGGCACGCAGTGGCTCTACACGGTGTCGACCGACATCTGCGGACGCCTCGTCGAGATCATCTCCGGGCAGCGCTTCGACGAGTACCTGCGCTCGACGTTGTTCGAACCGCTCGGCATGGAGGACACCGCGTTCGCAGTGCCCGACGACAAGGTCGATCGCTTCGCGGCCAACTACGCGCGCACCGCCGACAAGCGCTTGCTGCTCGCCGACGATCCGACGACGTCGACGTTCCGCCGCACGCCGACGTTCCTGTCCGGCGGGGGCGGCCTCGTGTCCACGACGGCGGATTACCTCCGCTTCTGCCAGATGCTGGCCAATGGCGGCGAGCTCGACGGCGTGCGCATCCTCGGCCGCAAGACCGTCGAGCTCATGACGGCGAACCACCTGCCGGGCAACGGCGAGCTGCGCGAGTTCGCGCTGCCCGGCGGGTACGGCGAGGTCGGCTTCGACGGCACGGGGTTCGGGTTGACGGTCGCCGTCGGTCTCGGCCCGACACGCACCCAGGTGATCGGCTCCGCCGGCGAGTACATGTGGGGCGGGTGGGCGAGCACGGCGTTCTGGATCGACCCGAGCGAGGAGCTGATCGTCGTGTTCATGACGCAGCTCGTGCCGTCGGGCACGTTCAACGTCCGCAACCAGCTGAAGGCGCTCGTCTACCCCGCCATCGTGGACTGAGGTTCCTGCACGACCGGCAGCACGTCGGACGCGAACAGGCGCATGCTCGCCACCGCGTCGTCGTAGGGCAGGCCCGCGAAGCGGAAGCAGCACGTGAGGTCGTGGTCGCCGACGACCTCGCGACGCGCCCGCAGCTTGTCGACGATCTGATCGGGCGTGCCCCACACGTTGACGTCGAGGTACATGCGGCACAGCTTCTCGAGGCCGATGGACTTCATCAGCTCGACGGCGTTGCCGTACGACTCGTAGCCCTTCGCGTCCTTGAGATGGTCGCTCTGGAGCTCGTAGTGCTCCATGACGCTCGTCAGGTAGCCGGCGATGTGGCGGTTGGCCATGTCCTCGGCCCGCGCCGCATCGCGATCGCAGTACACGAAGTCGCACACGACCGGCGCACGGGGTTCGTGGCCGTGCGCGTCCACGAACCGGCTCCGGTACGTCGCCACCGAGGCCGCCTGGTCGTCCCACGGTCGTTGGCTGAACATCACCATCCGGGCGCCGAGGTCGGCGGCGGCGTCGACCGAGTCGGGCGACATGGCGACGCAGTACGTGCGCTCGCGGAACGAACGCTCGGGGCGGGGCCGGATGTCGATGCGGGGCTGCGGGAAGTACGGGCCGGCACCCTCGATCACACCCGACTCGAGCGCGTCGAGGATCATGCGCGCCGCTTCGTCGAAGCGACCGCGCGACTCGTCCATGGGCATGCCGAACCCGTCGTACTCCTTGCGGGCGAGGCCGCGTCCCATGCCGAACAGCAGACGCCCGTTCGAGAGGTGGTCGAGGAGCGCGAGCTTCTCCGCGACGCGCACCGGCTGGTTCCACGGAAGGATGACGGCGCCCGTACCGAGCAGGACCCGCGACGTGCGCGCCGCCATGTGCGCGAGGAAGACCGTGTTGTCCGGGCAGAACGAGTAGTCGTCGAAGTGGTGCTCGACCGGCCAGAGCGAGTGGAAGCCGAGCTCGTCCGCCAGCTCACCGAGGCGGATCTCCTCGGCCACGACCTGGCCGTCGGTGATGTCGTGGTACCCCCACGACTGGAAGATCATCTGCACGCCGACACGCATGGCGCGCACGTTATGCCTCCGGTCGCCGCTGCGGCTCGGAGTGGTCCCAGTCCGCGAGCAGCGTGCGGATGGCGGTGAGGAGCACGAGCGGTTCGTCGAGCATGGCGTGGTGCCCGGCCTCCGGGATCTCGATCACCGGCGCGACCCGTCCCAACGCCTCGTACATGAACGCGCCGATGTCGCGCGTGACGAGCCCGTTCTCCGAACGCAGCAACGCGAAGCGGCATCGCACCTGCGAGAGATACGGCAACGCGACGCCGCGCATCGACGTGGCGAACTGCTCGAAGATGCGGCGGTCGAACTTCCACTGCCAGCCACCGTCGACGCGCTTCAACGAGCGGCGGGCGACGTGGTCCAGCACGTAGTCGAGGTAGTTCGCCTGCGGCGGCACGGTCCGGAACCGCGTCAGCGCCTCGTCGATGCTCTCGTAGGTGCGGGGCCGACCGAACGCCTCCTTCAGCCGGTACGACTCCACTTCGGGATCGGGCACCGTCACCGGCGAGTCGCACACGATCACGCCGGACAGCCGATCGCCGTGCAACGCCGCGGTCGCGATCGTGACGAAGCCGCCCATGCTGTGCCCGACGACGACGGGCGTACCGGCGATGTCGCCCGCGCCCGCCACGGCGAGCACCTCCTCGGTCCACTGCTCGAACGCGTAGGTGTCGCGGTGGTCGCTGTCACCGTGACCGGAGAGATCGACGGCGACGACGCGGAAGTCGTTGGCGAAGCGCGCCGCGACGTGCGTCCACCAGTGCGCGTGCGCGCCACCGCCGTGCACGAAGACCAACCCGCGCCGGCCGGGACGCCCCCATGCGAGGTAGTGGATCGAGGCACCGCCGACCTCGGTGCGGCCGTCCTCGAACGGCACGGCGAGCGCGGCGCGGAACCATCCGGGCGCGTGTGCGTGCACGGGAACGAGCTCGGTGCCGTCGCTCATCCGTTGGCCATGCGATGCAACTCGGTGACCGTGCGCCAATTGCGCACGGTGACGTCGACGCCGAGCGCGCGCTCGACGCCCTGCAACACCTTGCTGCGCCCGAGGCCGTTCGGCGTCCACAGGTACAGCTCGCGTCCGCGCAACGAAATCTCCTCCGGCGCTGCCCGCTTCGGGTCGAGCTTCGCGGCGCGCGCCTTCGCGGGCGCGGCGGAGAGGAAGCCGACGTGCAACTGCCGTCCGGGATCGGCGTCTGGCGTGAGGAACGGGTTGCCGTCGAGGACGTCGGCGAGTTGCGCGCCGGTGCGCACGACGACGGGGACGTCGATCCCGAACCCGGCTGCCACCTCTGCGCGCACGAGGTCCGCCACGGTGGCCGCGCCCTTGCGCGACCGCAACACGACGTTGCCGCTCTGCACGTACGTCGCCACGTCGTCGAAGCCCGCGTCGCGGAGGCGGTCTCGCAGCGCGGCCATCGGCACCTTGTTGTGGTTGCCGAGGTTGATCCCGCGCAGCAGCGCGACGTACGTCGCCATCGCCGGATTCTCGCGGCTGCCGGCCGGAGGGTTGACAACCGGCTTGTATAACCCCACCATAACCCCATGCCGAAGATCAACGTCTACCTCCCCGACGACCTGGCCGAAGCGGTGAAGGAGGCGCAACTCCCCGTGTCCGCCATCTGCCAGGGCGCGCTCCAGCAGGCGGTGCGCGACGTGACCGCGGCGCGCGCCACCGACAGCGCGCCGCGGACGTTCGACGCGCCCGGCATGGGGCGACTCGGATCGCGCTTCACGCCGCGCGCCCGCCATGCCGTGGCGCGCGCCCAGGACGCGGCGCGCGAGCTGGGGAACAACTTCGTCGGCACCGAGCACCTCCTCCTCGGCGTGCTGCGCGAGCCCGGCAACCTCGCCCTCCAGGTGCTCCACGCGCTCGACGTCGATCCCGCCGACGTCGACGCGGAGGCCGTCGCCACGATCGCGTCGTCCACCGAGCGGGCCATGCCGTGCGACGACGAGAGCCTGCCGTTCACGAAGCTGAGCAAGCAGGCACTCGAGACGACGGCGAAGGAGGCGATCGCCCTCGCCCACAACTACATCGGCTGCGAGCACCTGCTCCTCGGCCTGCTCGCCACGGACGACGGCACCGCCAGCCAGGTCCTCCGGCGCATGGGCCTCGAGCTGCGCACGACGCGGCGCACGATCGTCACCGTGCTCTCCGGCTACGTCCAGGCGAAGACCGATGCCGCGGCCGGCGCCAAGGCCACCGAGACGGACACGATGCAGCAGATCCTGCGCCGCCTCGACGCCATCGAGCAGCGCCTCGCCGGTTGAGGGAGGATCTTGCCCATGGTCTCCGTCGACGTCCGCACCCGCACCGCGTCCGACGTGCGCACCGTCGACCCGCGGGAGTTCTTCGAGGAGGAGCTGCCTGCGCTGCTCGCGTCACGCGGTGACCTCGCCGCAGCCGGCGGGCGCGAGCTCGGCATCCGCTCGTTCTCGATCGCCGTCGACGGTGCGGTGTGGACGTTGTCGTTCGACGGTTCGTCGTTCGCGGTGCACGGCGGCGACGGTGACGGACCGCGCGTCGACATCGACGGCGAAGGTCTCGACGACCTCGTGAACGACCTGCGCACGCCGATGGGGTTCCTCACCGGCGGCGACCTGCACATGCGGCGCGGGCAACTGGGCGACTTCCTCGACTGGTGGGTCGTGCTGCGTGCCGTGCTCGACGGGCGGCCCGCGCACACCACGGGCGCGGTCACCTTCGTCGGCCGCGACGGCCGCGCCCTCGACCTCGGTCGCTCGTTCACCGCGGACGACGATCCCGACGACATCGCGCACTTCCTCGCGGAGGCCGGGTTCCTCCACCTGCGCGGCGTGTTCGGGGCCGACGAGATGGCGGCCGTCTCGGACGACATGGATCGCGCCGCGCCCACGTACGCCCCCGACGACGGCCGGTCGTGGTGGGCGCGCACGAACGACGGTGCGCAGCGGCTCGTGCGCATGCAGTACTTCCACGACGTGTCGCCGACGGCGAAGGCGTTGCTCGCCGACGAGCGCCTCGCCCGTGTCGGCGCGCTCACGAGCGACGGCCACCACCTCGGCAAGCCCGGCGACAACCCCAACCTCGTCGAGGCGCTCGTGAAGCCGATCGGCATCGTCGAAGGAATCAGCGACGTGCCCTGGCACAAGGACTGCAGCCTCGGCAGCCACTCCTACCGCTGCTGTTCGCTGACCGTGGGCATCTCGGTGACGGGCGCCGACGCCGTCTCCGGTCAGCTACGTGTCGTCGCCGGTTCGCACCGCGCGCTCGTCCAACCCGCGTTCGTGCGCCGCGATCTCGACCTTCCCGTCGTCGACCTGCCGACGGCGACCGGCGACGTGACGGTCCACCTCAGTTGCACGCTGCACATGAGCCAACCGCCGACGACACGCGAGCGGCGCGTGCTGTACACCGACTTCTGCCTCCCGGACATCGACGGTCGAGGCGACCCCGGCGAAGCGAAGATCAGCCGCATCCGCGAGGCGGCACCGAAGACCGTGTCGCAGCCGCCCGGTCACACCGGCTGATCACCACCGGCTTCCCCGACACCCCGCAACCGGAACACGGGGTGATCCGGCGCGATGCGGCGCACCTCGGACTCCGGAGAGTCGGCGTCGACGCCGTCGAAGAAGACGCCCACCTCGACCTTCCAGCGACGCAGGTACGCACGCAGCACGTCGACCTTGTCCTCGTCCGGGATCTCGGTGGCGGCGAAGGGCTCGACGCGGCGACCGACGCGCAGTTCGCCCTCGCCCGCGACACGCAGGTTCTTCACCCACTGCGTGTGACCACGCGGCGCGACGAGATAGCGCGTGCCGTCGAGGACGAGCAGGTTCACGGGCACCGATCGCCACTCGCCCGACGTCCGCCCGCGGACGCGCAGCACGCGCGAGCCCATGACGCTCAGCCCCCTGCGGGTCAGGAACGCCACCAACCGGTTGAAGACGTTCCGTGTGAACCACCCCGGCGCCTTGTAGTGCGCAGCCGCATCGCCCATGACGCCTGTCTACCGTGTCGCCGTGCGCATCGTCTCGCTGCTGCCGTCGACGACCGAGATCCTCTTCGCCATCGGTGCGGGCGACGACGTCGCCGGGGTGACGTTCGAGTGCGACTTCCCGCCCGAGGCGCGGGCGCGGCGTGTGGTGTCGAACACGGCGTTGCCGGAAGGGCTGACCGCGGCGGAGATCGATGCCGAGGTGTCCAAGCGGATGGCCGCCGGTGAGGACATCTACCGCCTCGAGGAAGACGCCCTGCGCGACATCGACCCCGAGCTGATCCTCACGCAGGACCTCTGCGCGGTGTGCGCCGTCGACGTGTCGAACGTCGAGGGCGCGCTCGATCACCTCGGTTGCCGCGCCCGCGTCCTCACCGTCGACCCCTCGTCGCTCGACGAGGTGATCGAGTCGATCGCGACGATCGGCGCGGCAACGGGCCATGACGATGAGGCGAGCGAGCTCACGTCGTCGTTGCGAGCGCGCCTCGCGCGCGTGGCCGATGCCGTCGGAGGGGCACAGGTCGCACCGCGCGTCGCGATGCTCGAGTGGACGGACCCGCCCTTCAACGCCGGGCACTGGGTGCCGGACCTCGTCACGGGCGCGGGCGGCACCGAAGTGCTCGGCCGACCCGGCGTGCCGTCGGTGCGCGTCGAGTGGCAGGCCATCGAGGCCGCCGCGCCCGACATCGTCGTCGTCGCACCGTGCGGGTACCGCCTCGACGGCGCGCGCCGGCTCGCCCAGGCGCTCGTCGCCGACGGACGTCTCCCCGCGTCGGCGGCGGTGTGGGCCATCGACGCCGACGCCGTGGTCGTGCGCCCCGGACCGCGCGTCGTCGACGGCGTCGAAGCCATCGCCGGCATCGTGCATCCCGATCTCGCGCCGGGCCGTCCGGAGCTGGTGACCCGCGTGCGCTGACGGTTACCGTCCGCCCATGCAGGCAGCCGTCATCCGCGAGCGCACGATCGCCAGCGACGACGTCGAGTTGCACGTGCTCGAAGCAGGCGAGGGGCCACCGGTCGTGCTCGCCCACGGCTTCCCCGAGCTCGCGTACTCGTGGCGCCATCAGCTCCCCGCGCTCGCGGCCGCGGGCTACCACGTCCTCGCACCGGACCAGCGCGGCTACGGCCGCTCCTCGCGCCCTGCAGCGGTCGAGGAGTACGACATCCTGCACCTGACCGGCGACCTCCTCGCCGTGCTCGACGAGACCGGCGAGGAGAAGGCGGTGTTCGTCGGCCACGACTGGGGTTCGCTCGTCGTGTGGCAGCTGGCGTTGCTCGCGCCCGAGCGCGTCGCGGGCGTCGTCGGGATGAGCGTGCCGTTCGTGCCGCGGGCGCCGATGCCACCGATCCAGCTCATGCGCCACGCGTTCGGCGACAACTTCTTCTACATCCTCTACTTCCAGGAGCCAGGTGTCGCCGACGCCGAGCTCGGCCGTGACGCGCGGGAGACGATGCGCCGGTTGCTCGCCGGCGTGCGCGTCCCCGACGGCGGCGGCGTGGAACCGTCCGCGTTCGCCAACGACGGTCGCGGGTTCGTCGATCGCTTGCCGCTCTTCGACGGGCTCCCCGACTGGTTGTCGCAGGAGGAGCTCGACCACTACGTCGAGGAGTTCACCCGCACCGGGTTCACGGGCGGACTGAACTGGTACCGCAACTTCGACCGCAACTGGGAGCTCACGCCGCAGCTCGCCGACGCGCACGTCACCGTCCCGTCGCTCTTCATCGGCGGGCGGCTCGATCCCGTGCTGCTGGCGTCACCACCAGACGGGCCGGTGCACCTGCTCGACGACCACCGCGGCAACGTGCTCGTCGACGGCGCCGGACACTGGGTGCAACAGGAGAAGCCCGACGAGGTGAACGCGGCGTTGCTGTCGTTCCTCGCCGATGTCCACGGAGCGACACGATGATGCGCGCCGCGGTGCTGCGCGACGGCGCGATGGTGGTGCGCGACGACGTCCCCGACCCGGAGCCGCAGTTCGGCCAGGTGCTCGTCGAGGTCAAGGCGTGCGGCATCTGCGGGTCGGATCTGCACTTCGCGAAGCACGGCGCCACGATGCTCGGGCTCGCCGAGGAGATGCGCGGTGTGCCCGACATCGGCCGCCAACCTCCTGATCTCGCGCGCGACGTGTTCATGGGCCACGAGTTCTCGGCCGAGGTGCTCGACGCCGGGCCCGACACGATCGCACCGCCGGCAGGGTCGCTCGTGACGTCGATCCCGATCATGCTCACGATGACGGGCGTGCAGGATCTCGTGTACAGCAACGAGTTGCCTGCCGGTTACAGCGAGCGCATGTTGCTGTCGGCGCCGATGCTCGTCGAGGTACCGAACGGCCTCGACGGGGAACGGGCGGCGTTGACCGAACCCATGGCGGTCGGGTTGCACGCCGTGAACCGGTCGCGCATCGCGCGCGGCGAGGGCGCGCTGGTGCTGGGCTGCGGTCCGGTCGGCCTGGCGGTGATCGCGGCGTTGCGGCTGCGCGGCATCGAACCGATCGTGGCGTCGGACTTCTCGCCCGCCCGCAGGGCGCTGGCGGCGACGATGGGTGCGCACGTCACCGTCGACCCCGCGACCGACGATCCCTTCGAGGAATGGGCACGGACCGGCGGCGGCCGTCCGCTCGTCGCCTTCGAGGCGGTCGGCGTACCGGGGATGATCGACGGCGTGCTGCGCGACGCCCCGCCGCAGAGCCGGGTGGTCGTCGTCGGCGTGTGCATGGGACGCGACACGATCACGCCGTTCTGGGCGATCGGCAAGGAGCTCGACATCCAGTTCGTGCTCGGCTACGACCCGAACGAGTTCGCCGAGTCGCTGCGCGCCATCGCCGAAGGCGACATCGACGTCGCACCGATGATCACGGCCACCGTCGGCCTCGACGGCGTGCCGCAGGCGTTCGAGGACCTCGCCAACCCCGAACGCCACTGCAAGATCCTCGTCACGCCGTAATTCGACAGCGACTCACTCGCCCGTGCGGGCTCGCTCATCGCTGATGTCGGCTCGTCGCTGGCGCTGCCCTCGCCGACCCGTCACAGGTGGGCTTCTGCGAGCTCGCGGAAGGCGTCCGGCACGCTGCGGACGTCCGAGAACGTGACCGCGGCGTAGCCCACCGCGTCGCGTCCGAACCGATCGCGCACGGTGTCGACGGCGCGGTCGATCGCCCATCGCGCCGCACCCGCCGGCGCACCCGGCCGCTCCCGTTGATCGGCGAGCCCGAGCGGCAACTCGAGCTGCAGGGCCGGCTCGTCGCGCACGTTGCTCACCGACACCGCGAGCAACGTGATGTCGCGCTCGGACGGGTGGTCGGCGAGCGCAGCGCGCGCCAAGTCGACGGCGATGTCGGTGAGCGTCAACGTCGCCGACACCGGCGACGGCAGCGTCACCGAGCGCGTCACGGCGCGCATGCCGGCGAAGCGGACGCGCACCGTGATCGTGCGGCCCGCCCGTCCGGCGGCACGCAGTCGCGTCGCGACGCGGTCGGCGAGGTGACCGAGCACGGCACGCAGCAGCGCGACCGTCGCCGTACGGCGCCCGAACGCCGACTGCGCGCCGACGGAGTGGGCGCGCCGCGACGTCTCGAGCCGGCGAGGGTCGTCGTTCACCGCCAGCGCGCCGAGCTTGCTCCCCGCGGCATGACCGAGCAGCCGCTCGAGATGGTCGCCCGACGCGGCCGCCAGCTGCCCGATCGTGCGGATCCCGCGCCCGGCCAGCTTCTCCTGCGTGACGGGTCCGACGCCCCACAGCAGTTCGACCGGCAACGGGTCGAGGAAGCCGCGCTCGCGCCCGGCCTCGACGACGACCAGACCGTCGGGCTTCGCCACCTGCGAGGCGACCTTGGCGAGATGCTTCGTGGTGGCGACACCGACCGAGACCGCAAGGCCGATCTCGTCGCGCACGCGGCGGCGGATGGCGGTGGCGATCGACGCGGGCGAGCCGAACAGGTGGACCGAACCGCGCACGTCGAGGAACGCCTCGTCGATCGAGATGCGCTCGACGAGCGGGGTGAAGTCGTGCAGCACATCCATCACCTCGTCGCCGAGTCGCTGGTACTCGCGGAAGTGGCCGCCCACGAATCGCAAGCGCGGGCACAGCTGGCGCGCCCGCCATCCCGCCATCCCCGCCTGCACGCCGAACGCCTTCGCTTCGTACGACGCCGCCAGCACGACACCCCCGCCGACGGCGATCGGCTTGCCCTGCAACGTCGGGTCGAGAAGCTGCTCCACCGACGCGTAGAACGCATCCAGATCGGCATGCAGGATCCCGGCGACCGGCGCCATCCACGACACGCTAGCGAACATGTGTTCGGTCGGTCTAGGCGCCGCACAATTGTGGAAGTTGACGTTGACGTAAAGTTTGGCGTTCGGCAGACTGGCCGTCATGCCTCGTGACGCCGCTGCTCCCCTGTCCCCTCGCTACAAGTGGACGGCGCTGTCGAACACGACGCTCGGGTTGTTCATGGCGTCGTTGGACGCGTCGATCGTCCTCATCTCGCTGCCCGCCATCTTCCGCGGGATCGACCTCGATCCGCTGACGCCCACGAACATCGGCTACCTGCTCTGGATGCTGATGGGCTACCTCGTCGTCACCGCCGTCCTCGTGGTGACGTTCGGACGGCTCGGGGACATGTTCGGCCGCGTGCGGATGTACAACGCCGGGTTCGCGGTGTTCACCGCCGCGTCGATCGCGCTGTCGCTGACACCCGGGCACGGCGGCAACGCCGCCATGTGGCTGATCATCTGGCGCGTCGTGCAGGGCATCGGCGGCTCGCTGCTGATGGCGAACTCGACGGCGATCCTCACCGACGCGTTCCCCGCCAACGAGCGCGGGCGCGCGATGGGCATCTCGATGGTGGCCGGCATCGCCGGCTCGTTCATCGGCCTGATCGCCGGCGGCCTGCTGGCGGACGTCGACTGGCGGCTCGTGTTCTGGGTGAACGTGCCGTTCGGTCTCTTCGGCACCGTGTGGGCGTACGCCAAGCTGCGAGAGCTCGGCACGCAACGGCGCACCACCATCGACTGGTGGGGCAACCTGACCTTCGCCACCGGGCTGGTGATGATCCTCATCGGCATCACGTACGGGTTGCAGCCGTCCGGTGGGCACACGATGGGGTGGACCAGCCCGTGGGTGCTGTTCGAACTGATCGGCGGCGTCGTGCTGCTCGCCGTGTTCGTCCTCATCGAGACCCGTGTCGCGGAGCCGATGTTCCACTTCGCGCTGTTCCGCATCCGCGCCTTCTCGGCGGGCAACCTCGCCAGCCTCCTGTCGTCGATCGGCCGGGGCGGGATGCAGTTCATGTTGATCATCTGGTTGCAGGGCATCTGGCTGCCGCTGCACGGCTACAGCTTCGTGGACACGCCACTGTGGGCGGGCATCTACATGCTGCCGTTGACCGCGGGCTTCCTCGTCGCGGGGCCGGCCGCGGGCTGGCTGTCCGACCGCTACGGGGCGCGGCCGTTCTCGACGGGCGGCATGCTGCTGGCAGCGGCGTCCTTCGGGCTCCTCATGTTCCTGCCCGCCGACTTCTCGTTCCCCGTGTTCGCGCTGCTCCTGCTCGTGAACGGCATCGGCATGGGGTTGTTCGCGGCGCCGAACGTCACCGGCATCATGAACTCGGTGCCGGCCGAGCAACGAGGCGCGGCATCGGGCATGCGGGCGACGTTCCAGAACACCGGCATGGTGCTGTCGATCGGCGTGTTCTTCAGCCTCATGATCGTCGGGCTGTCGGCGACGTTGCCGGCGAGCCTGCGCACCGGCCTCGAGCGCGACGGCGTGCCCGCGGCCACCGCCGACCGCATCGCCGAGGAGCCACCGGTGGCGAGCCTGTTCGCCGCCTTCCTCGGCTACAACCCGATGGAGACGCTCGTCGGCAAGCAGACGCTGGCGTCGTTGCCACCCGACAAGGCGGCGGACATCACCGGTACGAAGTTCTTCCCCGACCTCATCTCGGAGCCGTTCATCGACGGGCTGCGCATCGCGTTCACCGCGTCACTGATCATGTGCCTCGTCGCGGCATGGGCGTCGTGGATGCGGGGCGCGCAGTACATCGCCGACGAGGAGACGGGCCCGTTCGGCGCGCCCGAGGAGCTGGGCCCGGACGTCGACGGCGAGACGCCGTTGCCCGAGGAGTGGGTGCCGGCATGACGGACGGCGAACGGCTGTATCGCATCGGCGAGATCGCGGAGCAACTCGGCGTGTCGACGCGCACGCTGCGCTACTACGAGGAGCTGGGACTGGTGTCGCCGTCCGGCTACAGCACCGGCGGCTCGCGCCGCTACGCCGAGTCGGACCGCGAGCGTGTGCTGCGCATCCGCGAGCTCCAGGCGATCATGGGCTTCAACCTCGACGAGATCCGCGAGATCCTCCACGCGGACGACCGCCTCGCCGAGCTGCGCACGGAGTACGCGAGAGGCGTGACGCCGAAGCGCCACCGCGACATCCTCGTCGAAGCCGCCCGCCTCAACGCCCGTACGCAGGAGCAGGTGCTCGCCAAGATCGGCGTGCTGCAGGCGTTCCAGCACGAGCTCGAGGCGAAGGAGAAGCGCTACCGCACCGTGGCCAAGGACCTCGGCGTCAACCTGCGCGACGAGCTCGCTGCCGCCACCCGCGCCACCTGACGCCCCGAGTGCGTCAGTCCGTGGTGAGCGAGAGCTCGTCGGCCACGTCGGCGGCGACCTCCGCGGGCACGACGTCGACGGGGCCGATGCCCATCGGCACGGCATCGGCGGCGTCAGCGTGCTCGACGTCGAGCGCGCGTGCGGGCAACCACTTCAGCACGGCGACGATGCCGGCGTAGACGATCACCGCACCGACGACGACGGCGATGTGCAGCCCGTCGACGAACGCGTGCTTCGTGGCGTCGAGCACCGCCGGCGCGAACACGCGGTTGACGGGATCGTTGGCGATGCCGATGGCGGAGCCGATCGACTGGCTCGCCTCGTGGAGCACCGGACCGGGCACGTGGTTGCCCAACGCACCGGTGACCGCGCCCGTGTAGTGCGAGGTCAGCACGGAGCCGAGCAACGCGACGCCCACGGCGCCGCCGACCTGACGGGTGGTGTCGTTCATCGCCGACCCGACGCCCGCCTTCTCCTTCGGCAACGAGCCCATGATCGAATCGGTGGCGGGCGCCATGATGTTCGCCATCCCGACACCGAGCAGCACGGTGATGACGATCACCCACAACGTCGAGCTGTTCGTGCCGAGTGTGACCATCAGCAGCTGCGACGACCCGGCGACGAACATCCCCGACGCGACGACGACCTTGTTCCCGAAGCGGTGGACCCATCGCGGTGACAACGGTGCGAGCACCATCATCGTGATCGACTGCGGGATCAGGATGGCGCCGGCCTTGACCGTCGAGTAGCCGAGCACGGACTGCAGGTACTGCGTCAGCAGGAAGATCATCCCGAACAGCGACAGGAAGATCACCGTGATCGCGCCGCTCGCCACCGTGAACCGCGGGTTCTTGAAGAAGCGCACGTCGAGCATCGGGCTGTCGGTGTGCAGCTCCCACGCGATGAAGCTGCACAGCACGACGACCGCGATGACGAACCCGGCGAGGATCGAGGGCGAACCCCAGCCGTAGCCGGGACCCTCGATGATCGACCACAGCAGCGAACCGAGGCCGGCGATCGACAGCAGCGAACCGACGGGGTCGAGAGGCGGCGCGCTAGGGTCGCGGGAGTCCGGCACGAGCGCGTAGCCGAACGCGAGTGCCAGGAGCACGACCGGGACGTTGACGAGGAACACCGAGCCCCACCAGAAGTGGCTGAGCAGCGTGCCCCCGGCGAGGGGCCCGACGCCGAGACCGATGGCGGTCACGCCGGCCCAGATGCCGATCGCCTTGGCCCGCTCGATGTGATCGGTGAAGACGTTGGTCAGCACCGACAACGTCGCCGGCATGATGAACGCGCCACCGATGCCCATGAGCGCGCGGGTGGCGATCAACGCACCGGCCGACGGCGCGAACGCCGACAGCGTCGAACCGGTGCCGAAGATCACGAGCCCGATCGTGAGCCCGCGGTAGCGGCCGAAGCGATCGCCCAAGCTGCCGGCGGTGAGCAGCAGGCCGGCGAACACCAACGTGTACGCGTCGACGATCCACTGCAGCTGGCTGGCACTCGCACCGAGCCCGCCCACCGCCGTCGGCTTCGACAAGGTGGGCAGCGCCACGTTGAGGATCGTGTTGTCGATACCGATCACCATCAGGCTGAGGCACAACACGAGCAGCGTGTACCAGCGCCGGCGGTGCGCGACCTCTGGATCGCGGAGAGCATGCCGCGGCGATGCGGCGCGCACGAGCGATCGGGCCATCGACTCACGCTAGCAGCGGTTACGGTACGATCGCGTACCGATTCTCCGATGACTGCCACCCACCTGCCCGCCCGCCACGGTCGCCCCCGCGACCCCAGCATCGACGAGGCGGTCCTCACGGCGACGATCGCCATCCTGAGCGAGGACGGCTACCGGCACCTGTCGACCACCGAGGTCGCTCGGCGCGCCGGTGTGCACAAGCCCGCCGTCTACCGCCGGTGGCCGACCAAGCTCGAGCTCGCGCTCGCCGCCATCCACCGGTTGGCCCCGCCCATCGCCGATCCCGACACCGGCGACGTCCGCCGCGACCTCGTCGACGTGCTGTTGCAGGTGGCGAGCGCCAAGCAGCGCCGGCCGCACCTCGAGCTCGCGGCCAGGCTGCGTTCCGACTTCGCCACCGAACCCGAGCTGGCGAGCGCGGTGCGGGCCGCGATCATCCGGCCGCGCGTCGCGGCGATGCGGTCCATCATCGAGCGCGCGCAACGCCGCGGTGAGCTGCGTGCCGACGTCGGCGCCGACGCCGTCACGGATCTGCTGTTCGGCGCCGTCAACGCGCGGTCGCTGCGTACCGACGCGCCGTTGACGCGTGCCGCCGCCGTCCGCCTCGTCGACGTGGTGATCGACGGCATCGCGGTCGCCGCCACCGAACCTCGCGGTCGGTGACCTTCGCCCCTGCCCGCCGGCGTCGATCCGTCGGAGACTGTCGCGCGAGGCCCGCGACACGGGTCGGGACGAGGGAGGTCACCATGCTGCGACGGACGAGCGAGCAGCAGCAGGCGTTCCCGGGGCGACGGGCGCGGATCCTGATCGAGGACGCGCACCTCGCCACCGCATCGGTCGAGTCGCCGAGCCGCGCCTTCGAGATCGTGACCTGCAGCGGGCCGGAGGACGAGCGCGAGGAGTGCCCGCTCGTGGCCGACGGCACGTGCCCCGAGGGTCCGTTCGACGTCGTCGTCTCGGCCCTCGACGGACCGTGGGCCCGCCCCGTGTGCGCCGCGTGGCAACGCAGCACGACGCCCGTCGTCGACGCCACCGGTGTGACCACGACCGATCCCGCCGAGCGTCTCGAGCACCACGTGGGCGCGGCACTGCGCGTCTGGTTCGGTCCCGACGACGAGTGAGTGGTCCTCACGGGCGCGGGTCGAGCCCGCCGGTCGTGGGTAGGCGTCGCGACATGGCGAACACGAGCACGCAGAGCACCGCCGACGCGGCCGGCACCATCGACGTCGGCGGCGACCTCACCGTCAACCGCCTCGGCTTCGGCGCGATGCGCGTCACCGGCCAGGGCATCTGGGGTCCGCCGCCCGACCGTGAGGAGGCGAAGCGCGTGCTGCGGCGCGCCGTCGAGCTCGGCGTGAACTTCATCGACACAGCCGACTCGTACGGTCCCGAGGTGAGCGAGGAGCTCATCGCCGAGGCGTTGCACCCGTACCCGGACGACCTGGTGATCGCCACGAAGGCGGGGCTCGAGCGACCGGGACCGGGCGAGTGGGTGCCCAACGGCCGGCCCGAGCACCTGCGGGCAGCGTGCGAGGGCAGCCTGCAACGGCTGCGCGTCGAGCAGATCGCGCTGTACCAGTTCCACCGGCCGGACCCGAAGGTGCCGCTGGCGGAGTCGATCGGCGCGCTGGTCCAGCTGAAGGACGAAGGGAAGATCCGCCACATCGGCGTGTCGAACATGCACGAGGCGCAGTTGCGTGAGGCGCAACAGCTGACGGCGATCGTCTCGATCCAGAACCGCTACAACCTCACCGACCGCGGCTCGGACACGATCGTCGACCTGTGCGAGCAGGAGGACATGGTCTTCCTGCCCTGGGCCCCGGTGCAACAACTCGACGACAACGCTGCTGTCGCCGACGCCGCGGCGCACCACGGCGTGAGCCCCCACGTGGTCGCGCTGGCGTGGTTGCTGGCCCGGTCCCCCGCCGTGCTGCCGATCCCCGGCACGGGTTCGGTCGCCCACCTCGGGGAGAACGTGCGGGCGGCCGCGCTCGAGCTCTCACCCGAGGAGATCGCCGCCATCGGGCGCACCTGACGCCGTTCGCGGCGCTGACGCCCGTTACGGGCGGGCGCCCAGGGGTAGGCCGACGGGCCGTGCCGAGCGCCACGACCCTCACCGCCGACGACCTGACAGCGATCGACGTCGGCGGCCGGGCGTCGGGCGATCGCTACAAGTGGACGGCGCTCGTGAACACCACGCTCGGCGTCTTCATGGCGAGCCTCGACTCGTCGATCGTCATCATCTCGTTGCCGGCCATCTTCCGCGGCATCCATCTCGACCCGCTGCAACCGAGCAACATCGGCTACCTGCTGTGGATGTTGCAGGGGTACCTCGTCGCCACCGCGGTGCTCGTCGTGACGTTCGGACGGCTCGGCGACATGTTCGGCCGCGTCCGGATGTACAACCTCGGCTTCCTCATCTTCACGATCGCGTCCATCGGGTTGTCGTTGACGTGGAGCACGGGTGCCACGGGGGCGATGGAGCTCATCGTGATGCGCATCGTGCAGGGGATCGGAGGCTCGTTGCTGATGGCCAACTCGACGGCCATCCTCACCGATGCCTTCCCGGTCGAGCAGCGGGGCATGGCGATGGGCATCAACATGATCGCGGGCATGGCGGGCTCGTTCGTCGGTCTCATCGCCGGTGGTCTCCTCGCCGACCTCGACTGGCGGCTCGTGTTCTGGGTGAGCGTGCCCTTCGGCGTGGCCGGCACCTTGTGGGCGTACGTGAAGTTGCGGGAGACGTCGACGGCGAAGGCGGCGAAGCTCGACTGGTGGGGCAACATCACGTTCGGCGCCGGGCTCGTGTTGATCCTCATCGGCATCACGTACGGCATCCAGCCCTACCGCAACCACACGATGGGGTGGACGAGCCCGGTGGTGCTCGCCGAGCTCGTCGGCGGCGGGCTGCTGCTCGTGATCTTCGGCCTCGTCGAGCTGCACTCGGACCAGCCGATGTTCGACCTGCGCCTGTTCCGCATCCGCGCCTTCGTCGCCGGCAACCTCGCCAGCCTCCTGTCGTCGATCGGGCGGGGCGGGCTGCAGTTCGTCCTCATCATCTGGTTGCAGGGGCTGTGGTTGCCGCTCCACGGCTACAGCTTCGAGAGCACGCCGTTGTGGGCAGGGATCTACATGCTCCCGCTCACCGGCGGATTCCTCCTCGCCGGACCGGTGTCGGGTGTGCTGTCCGACCGCTACGGCGCGCGGCCCTTCGCCACCGGCGGGATGGCGCTCGCGGCCGCGACGTTCGCGCTGCTGATGACGTTGCCCGCGGACTTCGCGTTCCCCGTGTTCGCGGTGCTGCTGTTGCTCAACGGCGTCGGCTTCGGGTTGTTCGCCGCACCGAACACGACCGCGATCATGAACGCGGTGCCCGCCGACCAGCGCGGCGCGGCATCGGGCATGCGCGCCACGTTCCAGAACAGCGGGATGGTGCTGTCGATCGGGCTCTTCTTCTCGTTCATGATCACAGGGCTGGCGGCCACGCTGCCGTCCGCCATGCGCACGGCGCTCGTCGCCCACCACGTACCGGCGGGCACGGCGGCGAAGGTGGCGGGTCTCCCGCCGGTCGGCAGCCTCTTCGCCGCCTTCCTCGGGTTCAACCCGATGCACACGTTGCTCGGGCCGCAACTCCTCGCGTCGCTGCCCGGACCCGACGCGTCCGCGTTGACCAGCACCGACTTCTTCCCTCGCCTGATCGCAGGACCGTTCATGCACGGCCTGCGCATCGCGTTCACGTGTTCGGTGGTCATGTGCCTCGTGGCGGCAGCGGCATCATGGCTGCGCGGCCGGCGGTTCGTGCACGAGGAGGTCGTCGTGACGGCGGACGGTGATCGATGAGCGAACATCCACCGGTCGTGGCGATCTCGTCGGCGTACGGCGCCGGTGGGTCGCGCGTGGCGCCCGAGGTCGCCGAGTTGCTCCACCTGCCCTTCGTCGGGCGTCTCGTACCAGCCGATGTCGCGACCGACGTGGGCGGCGAGGCGCTCGAGCCCGACGAGCAGCCGGAGGGCGTGTTCCGGCGGCTCGTCGACGCGCTGGCACGGATGCCGGCGCTGCTCGGTTCCACGATGCCGCTGCCGGACCAACCTTTGAGCGACGAGCAACGGCTGCGCATGGTCGCCGAGGAGGAGACGTGCCGGATCGCGACCACCACCGGCGGCGTGATCCTCGGCCGTGGCGCCGCCGCGCTGCTGCGCGACGACCCGAACGTCTGCCGCGTCCGCCTGCGCGGTCCGGTCGAGCCACGCATCCGCCGCGCGATGGAGCTCGAAGGTGTCGACGAGGCGACCGCCCGTCACCGCCAATTGGCCACCGATCGCTTCCGCGCCGTGTGGGTGCAGCGGGCCTACGGCTGCGACGTGGACGACCCGTCGCTGTACCACCTCGTCGTCGATACGACGGCGTGCACGCTCGGTGCCGCCGCGCACCTCGTCGCCGACTTCGCCACCGCGTGCTCTCGGGACGGGACGAGGCCCCGCACCTGATCCGTCAGGACGGCGCCGGTTGCGCCGCCACCTCGAGATCGTCGTGCGACGGCAACACGAGCAACATCGGCACGTGACCACCGGCTGCCGTTGCCTCGAGCTCGGCCCTGGCGCGGCGGTTGGCGCGTGCCCGTCGCGCCGCGATGGCGGCGGGTGTCATCGAGCGTTCGCGCGGCCGCGGTCCGGGCTTGCGCGGTGGCGGGGACGACGCCGGCCGGGCGCGCACGTCGCTGCCGCCGACGATGCGCACGGCGGGCTCGACGGCCTCCGTCGGCAACGAGCTCACGCACAGGCACGCGGTCACGGGTTCGTCCCGCACGCGCTCGACGATCTCACCGATGGCGCGCAACGCATCCGCTCGACGCGCCAACGCGCTCGTCCGCCGACGGCGGTGCAACAAGGCGAGCGCGGACCCGGACACGACGAGCAGCACGAGAACGGGCATGGTGTTGTGCTGCCCGTACGGCGCCCGGCGAACCACGAAGACGCGACCCCCGTTCGCCCGCGCACAGCGCGAGGCTTGCCACTCGTGCTCCGGTTCACCCTCGCCAACATCCGCGCCCGCAAGCGGCGCCTGTTGTCGACGTCGCTGGGCGTCCTGCTGGGGGTGGCCTTCCTGTGCGGCACGCTCGTGCTCGGCGACACCATTCGCCGCTCGTTCGACGACCTGCTCGCCACGGTGAACTCCGGGACCGATGCGTACGTGCGCAGCACGAGCTCGATCGCCGCGGGGACGGGGCCGGGCGGCGGCGGCAACCGGGTGCGGGCCCGGCTCGACGAGAGTCTCGCCGACCAGGTGCGCACGGTGCCCGGCGTCGCCGCGGTGGCCGTGTCGGTGACCGCCAACCGCGTCACGATCCTCGACCGGTCGGGGCAGGAGCTCGGCAGCGGCGGGCGGGGCGCTCCGTCGATCGGTGGCAATTGGATCGACGATGCCGAGCTGAACCCGTTCCGCCTCGCGACGGGGCAGGCACCGCGCGCCCCCGACGACGTCGTCATCGATCGCGACACTGCGAACAAGGCGGGGTACCACGTCGGCGACACCGTGATGATCGAGGTGCCCGACGCCCGGCCGTTCCACATCACCGGCATCGCCACGTTCGGCACGCAGGACAGCGCCGGTGGCGCGACCACCGCGCTGTTCACGTTGCCGACGGCGCAGTCGTTGCTCGGCGCGCCGGGAAAGGTCGACGCCGTCCTCGCGCGCGCACAGCCGGGCATCTCGCAACAGACGCTGGTCGACCGCATCACGGCGACGTTGCCGCCCGGCGTCGAGGCGATCACCGGTGCCGCGATCACCAAGGAGCAGCAGGATTCGTTCCAGCAACGGATCTCCGGGTTCACGACGTTCTTCAGCGCGTTCGGCTACGTCGCCGTGATCGTCGGCGGCTTCGTCATCTACAACACGTTCTCGACCCTCGTCGCGCAACGCAGCCGCGAGGTCGCACTGTTGCGCGCCGTCGGCGCGTCGCGGCGGCAGGTGCTCGCTTCGGTGCTGGCGGAGGCGGCGGCGGTGGCGATCGTGGCGTCGGCCGTGGGTGTGGTGGGCGGCCTCGGCGTGGCGACGTTGCTCCGACGCGTCTTCGGGGCGGCGGGCTTCGCCTTCCCCGCGGGCGGGCTCGTGCTGCGGCCGTCCACCATCGTGATCGGTTTCGTCGTCGGCACGTTCGTCACCGCCGTGGCCGCGCTCGGGCCGGCAGTGCGCGCGTCGCGCACCTTGCCGCTCGCCGCGTTGCGCGAAGCGTCGGTCGACACGTCGAACACGTCGCACGGCCGGCTCGTCGCCGGTGTCATCGTGACCGCGCTCGGCGTCGGCGTCGTGGCGCTCGGCGTGTCGTCCGGGAACGTGGCGCCGATCGGGTTGGGCGCGTTCTTCACGCTCGTCGGCGCCATCGTGCTCGGACCGGTCGTGGCCCGCCCGATCACGGGCGCGCTCGGTGCGCCGGCGCGCGCGCTCAAGGGCATCAGCGGCTCGCTGGCGCGTGACAACGCCATGCGCAACCCGCGGCGCACGTCGGGCACGGCGGCGGCGTTGCTGATCGGCGTCGCCGTCGTCACGTTGTTCACCGTCATCGCGGCATCGCTGAAGGCGACCACTGCCGACCAGATCGACAAGACGTTCATCGGCGACTTCGTCGT
>Ga0070741_10003105_pt1 | contig 42145 bp, 34 predicted proteins | sample Coa_R1_4_FD_66440 | JGI IMG/M metagenome (GOLD analysis project Ga0070741, IMG submission 66440) | Surface soil microbial communities from Centralia Pennsylvania, which are recovering from an underground coalmine fire - Coalmine... | ecosystem: Environmental > Terrestrial > Soil > Unclassified ... | reverse complement strand
CGGCGAAGGGGAGCGTTGCGGCGAAGGGGAGCGTTGCGGCGAAGGGGAGCGTTGCGGCGAAGGGGAGCGTTGCGGCGAAGGGGAGCGTTGCGGCGAACGGGAGCGTTGCGGCGAACGCTCCGTACTGGTTTGCGCCGCTTGTCGCCGATGCCGAAGCGGGATTTGGCGGCACGCTGAACGTCTTTGAATTGGTTAAGGCGATGATTGAGGCGGGCACGGCGGGCGTGCATCTCGAAGACCAGGTGTCTGCGCTAAAGAAATGCGGGCACATGGGCGGCAAAGTGTTGGTCGGCGTGCATGAGTTTGTTCCCAAGCTGAACGCGGCGCGGCTTGCTGCCGACGTGATGGGCGTGCCGACGATTTTGATTGCGCGCACCGATGCCGAAGGCGCGCATTTGATGCACACCATCAACGACCCGATTGACGAAGCGTTCATGACCGGCGAGCGTACGGTGGAGGGCTATTATGTGGTGCGCGGCGGCATCGAGCTCGCGATTGCCAAAGGGCGCGCGTACGCGCCGTACGCCGACCTCGTGTGGTGCGAAACCAACAAACCCGATTTGGGTCAAGCGCGCGAATTCGCGGAAGGCATTCACGAAAAATTTCCGGGCAAATGGCTCGCCTACAACTGCTCGCCGTCGTTCAATTGGAAAAAACATCTCGACGAAAAGACGATGCTCACGTTCCAAGAGAAACTCGGCGAGATGGGTTACAAATTTCAATTCGTCACGCTCGCGGGATTTCACACGTTGAATGCGAGTATGTTTGAACTCGCGCACAACTACAGTCTCGAAGGGATGCTGGCGTACTCGCGTTTGCAGGAACAGGAATTTGAAATGGAGTTCGAGCACGGCTACAAAGCGGTCAAACATCAGAGTTTCGTGGGCGCGGGCTATTTCGACGAGGTGCAAACGGCGCTCACCGGCGCGGCGGTTTCGACCAAAGCGATGACCGGTTCGACTGAAGAAGCGCAGTTTCAAGTCGAAATGCCGGAGCATGTGATTAATTAGCAGAATACGCGTGGACAGAGGAAAATGAAAAAAGGCGAGTGTAATTCTGGATGTGACCACTCGCCTTTTTTGTTGCAGTAATTGTTCAACGATACAAGAGAGGAAACTTGTCGGGGTTCTCCAACGCTTCCAATTCAATATCTACATCCAGGGTAGACCAATGCAGTCCCGTGTTGCCCAGTAGTTCCACTTGAAACAAATCTGCAACCGTAGCCGTTGCCAGCATCGGATAATCCGCAAACGGTACAAAATATTCTTTGCCGTGCACCAAAACCCATAATCCTTGGGCGGTGACCGATGTAACATTACTGTCCGAAATGTTTGTTCCAAGCGTCTGTAAATTCATTGACATGCTCTCTGACAAAATCTTCAATCTCTTTGAGCTCTTTTGAACTCAAGTTGTAATAGGATGCCAACTCGATACGCGGCTCCAGCCAATATTTGGCGTTTCCGTCCGCTGTGGCAGCGTGCACATGTCGCCGCGTTTCTTCGCGACTGTTAAAGAAAAAACGATATTTACCTTCGCGTTTTATGGTTGGAGACATGGACCCAGTGCACCATCAACAAAACTATTATAGCATTTGCAAACAAGAATAGGCAAACGAAATGTCCCAATCCCTTTCCGATTCGCGGCTTGCCAATCTCGGCGCGACGACCCTGCGCAGCGGTTTTGACGAATATCATCACGAATTCAAAGCCATTACGCGCCGCGCCAAAACGCGCTTTGAGCGCTGCGATTGGCAAGGCATGATGGCGGATTCGCAGGAACGTCTCGACGTGCGGAGCAAAGTGTTGGCGCGCACGGTGCAAGCCATCCGCGATTTGTTGGACACGCGCGTGAACGACCATTCCGTGTGGGTGGGCATCAAAGCGGTGTATTCCGGTTTGATTGCCGACCGCGACGATTGGGAAATCGCGGAAACGTTTTACAACAGCGTGACGCGCCGTATCTTTGCGACGGTCGGTGTGGACGCGCAAATCGAATTTGTGGACACGGATTTCGACGCGCCGCCGACGCACGCGCGCGCGCCGATTCTGCGCAGTTACGCGCAGGCGAGTTCGACTGCCGCGCTGGTGGAACACATCTTGCGCGATTTCCCGTTCGATGTCCCATATCAAAATGTTGTGCGGGATGCGCGGTGTGTCGCGGCGCAAGTGGAACAGGCATTACGCAAATGGAGCGCGCCGCTGGTGATTACGCGCGCACAAATCGTGACGCAAGTTTTTTATCGCGGACGACGCGCCTATATCGTCGGAAAAATTTATGCGGGCGCGCATACGCTGCCGTTTATCCTCGCGCTGCAAAATGAAGGGCAGGGTGTGTATGTGGACGCGGTCTTGTTGGATGAAGACGACGTCAGCATTTTGTTTTCGTTTACGCGCGCCTATTTTTTTGTGGAAGCCGACCGTCCGTACGACCTCGTGCGTTTTTTGCAGTCGCTGATGCCGCGCAAACGCATCGCCGAGTTGTACACGTCCATTGGTTATCACAAACACGGCAAAACGGAATTGTACCGCGATTTCTTGCGCCATCTGGAACAGTCGGACGATAAATTTGAAATCGCCCCGGGCGAACGCGGCATGGTGATGCTCGTGTTTCATTTGCCGTCGTACGAAGCCGTATTCAAAATTATCAAGGACTCGTTTGACGAACCGAAAAAGACGACGCGCGCAGAAGTGAAAGCGAAATACAATTTGGTGTTTCGCCACGACCGCGCGGGGCGTTTGGTGGACGCGCAAGAATTCGAGCATCTCGCGTTCGCACGCGCGCGTTTTGATGACGCGCTGCTGCAAGAAATGTTGGCGAAAGCGGGCGAGACGGTGCGCGTGGAAAATGACCGCGTGGTAATTTCGCATTTGTATGTGGAACGGCGGCTCGAGCCGCTCAATCTCTTTGTGAAATATGCGGACGAAAACGCGGTGCGCCGCGCCGTGACCGATTACGGTTACGCCATCAAGGATTTAGCCAAAGCCAACATTTTCCCCGGCGATATTTTGTTGAAAAATTTTGGAGTGACGCGGCACGGGCGCGTCATTTCCTATGATTATGATGAATTGTGTTTGCTCACGGATTTGAATTTTCGCCGTTTGCCGCCGCCGCGCGATGACGACGACGAATTGGCAAGCGAGACGTGGTTTTTTGTCGGCGAAAATGATTTTTTCCCCGAAGAGTTCGGAAAATGGCTGGGGCTCGCGCCGCAGTGGAAACAGGTGTTTCTCGAACACCACGCCGATTTGTTCGACACGCCGTTTTGGGACGACGTGAAAACGCGCTTGCAGGCGGGTGAGGTGCTTGATATTTTGCCTTACGCAGAGAGTAAGCGGTTGGGGCACGGGTAACGAATAAATTCGTTGCTACGAATTCCCCTCTTCGCGCCCCATCATTGCGCGCAGCGTTTGCACTGTATCAATTTCGCGCGGCGACTTGTCGGGACGAAAGGCGACAATGCGCGCGTGACGCAGCGCGACGCCCGATTTGTATTGCGGCGAACGTTGCACGTTATTGAACGCGACCTCGACGACGACTTGCGGTTCCACATACACGGTCGCGCCGACTTGACGCAATTTGGATGCGAGCAAGCGCGGCGTCAAGGTTTTGAATTCCTCATCCGTCAATCCTTTGAAGGTTTTGCCCACTTCCAAAAATTCTCCGGTCGTTTCATCGCGCGCGGCGAGATGTTGATTCGACAACCAACCGTGCCGTCGCCCGTAACCCCAATCCGACGCGACGATGACCAAATCGAGCGTTGTCACCGGCTTGAGTTTGAGCCACGCTTTGCCGCGCTCGCCCGGCGTGTACGGCGACGCGAGTTGTTTTGCCATCACGCCTTCGTGTCCCGCCGCGCGCGCCGCGCGTAAAAATTGTTCGCCTTGTTCAACGGTTTCTATCATTTCACGCGGCACGCACGCAAGGTTTCCCGAAATTTTTTGCAGTGTTTGCCACCGCGCCGTGTTGGGTGCATCGAGGAATGTTTCCCCATCGCAATACAAGCAATCAAACAAAAACAACCGCACGGGAATTTCCTGCTGCATCGCGTCCACCTCGCGTGCGCGTCCGACGCGACGCATGACAATTTGGAATGGGCGCGCGCGTCCGTTCGCGTCAATGGCAATGACTTCGCCTTCGAGAATCGCGTCGCGCGCGCGAATTTCATTTTTCACTTGCGCGGCGATTTCAGGCAGCGACGCGGTAATGTCGGACAGATTGCGCGAAAACAATTTCACCGTTTCGCCCTGTTTGTGAATTTGCAGGCGCGCGCCGTCGAGTTTGTATTCAAACGCAACGGGGGGGGGAAGAATAGCCAACACGTCCGCGACGGTTGCGGCGCTTTGCGCCAGCATCGGTTTGAGGGGGCGCCCGATGCCGAGATTCAGTTTGGCGAGACCTTTTGCGCCTTGCGTCAATGCGAGAGAAACGACCGCGCCCACATCGCCCGCGACTTGATTGGCGCGGCGGATGGTCGCAGCAGGAATTTTTGTATGTCGCGCCAACGCGTCGAGCAGCGCGCCTTCGTCCACGCCGACGCGCATCTCGCCGGTGATTTGTTTCGTGATGTATTTGGCTTCGAGCGCGGTCGCGCGTTGAAACAATTCCGCAAGCAATTCATCTTTGCGCGCGCGCGAACCTGCGCCGCCGGTTGCGGCGATGGTTTCATACGCGCGATAAACGTCGAGCAATTCCAGCGGCGCGCCGCGCGGCTGCCAATCGCGCGCCTCCAACCATTTTTGAACCGCGCCGCCGAAATCCACCGCGCTGTCCGACCACTCGATCGGCGCGCCCACTACGCTTTCCAAAACGCGTTGGAGCGCGGCGCCGCTGAGATTGATGGTGCGCGCGTCGCTTTCGGGAAAAATGCGTCCGATGAGCAAGCGTGAGGCAATGGCAATTTCTTCCGGCGCGAGGGTTTGCCAATATGCTGCAATTCGCGCGCTGTGCTCAAGTTTCTTTTTGGTGGCGGACAGTTGTTCGCCGAGTTGGGCGAGGGTGCGAAAGAGTGACATGTCTCTGTCTTTTGCCAAAAAATGAATTTGGACTATAATCTCGCTACTTGACCTGAACTTGCTAAACTCCGCTTGGCGACCATGAATACGCGTGAAAAGGGAGAATACGCCAAACTTAAAATAATGTTGCGTGCCGCCGAATTGGGCTTTGCGGTGAATCTCCCGACGACTGAAATGCGTTATGACATGGTTCTGGAAAAAGATGGGCGATTCATGCGCGCACAAGTGAAATATGCGGATGGGGTTCCCGGGCACGCTTCCGGTTCTGTCCCTTTGGCGCTTCATCGCCGCGGCAAACTCTATATGGATGGCGAGATTGATGTTTTGTTGGTCTATCTGCCAAAGTTAGATCAGATTTGTTGGTTTGGTCCTGAAGTGTTTCACGAAAAAGAAGTGTTGTATATTCGATACGAAGCAACCAAAAGTGGTCAGACAAAAGGTTGCTTGATGGCACAAGATTATTTATGGTAATCGGGGCGTAGCGCAGACCGGTAGCGCACAGCGTTCGGGACGCTGGGGTCGGAGGTTCAAATCCTCTCGCCCCGACCAAACAGAAATGAGGACTGAGCGATGAGTTCAGTCCTCATCTTTTTTTGTTTCGACAAAGCGTTTGGTCGCGGCGCGTAACGCGCGTTCGGCGTCAATGCCGTGTTGTTCCGCCAGCGCGGCAAGTTCAAATAACATCTCCCCCAATACGCGTTCGCGGTCCCGCGCGCGTTCGACCTTGGCGCCCAATTCAGAACGCAGCGCCTCGCGTTCCTTGTGTCTCTTGTTTCGCTCGGCGTTTTTCGTGTCGCGTTGCTCGCTTGCGCGCCGCGCGCGTTCGGACACTTTTTGCGCGCGCGTCAACGCGGGCAGCTCGCGCGGAATACCCGCATCGAGGGCGTGCGATTCGTGCGCTTGTCCCTTGCGCGCTTTTTCTGCCTGCTTGATTTTTTCCCAATTGGCGACGACGGTCTCGGCATCGTGCGCTTGCGTTTCGCCAAAAACGTGCGGATGACGGCGAATCAGTTTTGCCGCCAGTTCCGCGCCGACATCGGACAGGGCGAATTGGTTTTCATCGCGCGCGATTTGGGTTTGAAATAAAACGTGGAGCTGCAAATCGCCCAATTCCTCTATCAGATGCGGCATGTCGTTGTCCGAAATCGCTTCGACCACTTCGTACGCTTCTTCTATCAACGCGCGGGTAATGCTCGCGTGCGTCTGCTGCAAGTCCCATGGACAGCCGCCGACCGGCGCGCGCAAATGCGCCATGATGTTTGCCAAGGTGAGTAGTGAACTCGGATGCGGCAGCGGCGGCACATACAGCGCCGTGCCCCGCGTCACGCGCGCTTGGTCTAGCGTTTCGAGCGCGACAATTTTTTGTTTCTTGCCGCGTACGAGCGTGAGCGAATGCGGCGCGGGATAATTGACGCGCAACGTTTTTGCGACGCGCGCACACAACGCCAAAGTGTCGCAGTCCAATACGAGCGCGGGACGGTCCGTATCGAGACGCGGAAAATAATCCTCTGCCAATTCTCGCGCCGAGACGATTTGGACGCCGTGTGCGCGCGGGTCGAGGCGCAGTTGCTGCAAGAGCGAGTCAAGGTCAAGTGATTGCATGGTCAGATGATTGGGTGATGAGGTGATTTTGGATTGAGCATTGAGCATTCGGCATTCCGCATTTGGCATTTGGCATTCGGCATTCCGCATTTGGCATTCGGCATTCGGCATTCCGCATTCCTTTTCATGTTTTGTTGCGTGCGAGGAAAAACGCGGCGAGTCCGAGCAGCCCCGCGCCGACAATCAGCACAAATGCGAAAAAGACCAAAATCAGATTGCTGCTGCTTTGCTCCGGCGGGGTGACCGTCGGTACGCCGCCGAAAACCCGCGTCGGTTGCGCTTCGACCTCATCGCCCGCCGGCAGCGCTACGTTTGTGGTTTGCGGTTCAACCGTTTCCGTCTCGGCGGTTTCGATTTCGCGCGTGGCTTGTTCTTGCTCTTGCGTGGCTTCCGCCTGCGCGGTTTCGGTTGCCAGTTCCGGCGTTTCTGTCGGCGGAAGCGGCGAAGGGGTTTCTGACGGCGTTGGCGAAAACGGTGTTTCAGTGGCTGTCGGCGTAGGCGAGAGGGTTGGCGTATCGGTTGGCGGTAATTCCGTCGCGGTGGCAGTGGCGACGACGCCCGTGCCGCTGCTGCCCAAAATCAGCGAAGGGGGGGGGGCGGGCGGATGCAGGGCGCTGATTGGAAACGCTTTGCTCACTGTGCCTTGCGGACCGCTCGCAATAATCAAAACGCGGTCGCCGTCCGGTGAAAAGGCGTAGTGTTGGACATTATTGCTGGTACGCGCCGCGCTCAGATTGATGTTGAAGAAATTGCCGCCGTCCGGTACGACAACCAGCGCCGAAAGCCACGCCGAACGTCCCTGCGTGCCCTGATTGTCGCTGTTGCGAATTTGGGCGTACACCAGCGCGCCGTCGGCGTCACTGCCATCCGGATTTGAAACGCGTCCGAAAATCACGTACGGCGTTCCCAGTGGAATGGCAGGACCGGCGCGGATGTTCCAATGCGCGTTGTTGTTGGTAAAGGTTTTGCCGCCGGAGATGACGTCGAGCGTGTAATTGGTCTTGGCGTCAATATTCGAGACGACGACGTAATGCGTTGTGCCTTGATAATCCGCGCCGCGCACATCGTCAAACGTTTCGCCGCTCGACAATTTGACCTGTCCCGATTCATTCCTCACACTGCGCCATGAGACGACGAATTGGTTATCGGGGCTGACGCCGTCAAAGACGACAACAAGGTTGGAAAGGCAAACGGTGGGCGATGGGTCTGCGGATACGGGCGCCGTGGCGCACACGAGTCCTTGTTCGGCAGGAGCGGCGAGAGTAGTGGAAAGAAAATAGAGTGCGGCGAGTGTGAGTACGAGCGCAAGCAGTGCTGTGCGCCGAATGAGGAACGCGTTCAATACAACCCCCATGGGTGAAAACGAGCGCACATCTGCGTGCCAATCGGACAGGAACACAATTTGGCGGCGGGAAAATGGAGCTTTCGCCGCGATGTATTGTGTGACTGCGCCGATTTTTCAGAGCGCGTTCGCGCTCTATGCAATTTGTACCATCCTTGTCGCGCTTTGTCAAAGATTCGCGCATACCGCCGCTTCCGAAGGCGGAACCCAAACGCGTCGCGGAACGTCCAAGAATAGCATTTGCTTGCTATTCTTTGACGCGTATGCACTGTGTGCTATACTCTTGCGTCGAACTCACCCTTACGGCGATTCATCCTGTATTCTATGCGGTTTGCACGTTCCAGCTATCTCACTCCGTTCTTGACGGCGCTCTCGATTGTCCTCATCCTTGCGGCTTGCGGTCAGCGTCTCCCCATCGAAACAACCATTTTGCCGCCAGTGAATGAAACTCCGACAACTTTTGTCAATTTGCAAGTGTCGGCAGTCCAGACCGATGTGACGCCGACCCTCGCGCTGACAGATACGCCAATCCCCACCGCGCTGATGACAGCGCCGTTGGCGGCAACGCCGACGATTCAGCCAACGCTCGACACGAGTGCGACTGTAACACTCGCGGCAAGCGAAACGATTTCTCCGTCAACCGGCGCCGATGCGTTGGCAACCCCGCCATATACGTCCACTGTGACCACATCCGAAACGCCGCAAGCAAACGCGTGTTTCGGTTCCATCAACGGCAGCGTCGTCGCCGACCTGAATGAAAACGGGCAGGCGGAGGCGGGCGAGCCGGGCGTGATGGGCGCGAAATTGTTTCTGTACAATGCAAGCGGCGTGGTCGGTTTGTATACGACGGGCAACGGACAATTTTATTTTCCGGGATTGGTCGCGGGCACTTATTCGTTGACTGCCGCGCCGCCGCCAGGGTACACCGCGACAGACCCCAATTCGTTCAACCTCCAAGTCAAGTGCGGCGAAACGGTGACGCAAAATATTTTGATGAAGGGCAGCGTGCCGGTTCCCGATTCCACGCCGACGCCGGTGAGTCGCAGCAAGATTACGCCCGTTGCCAGCGAATCGGGTACGCCGCGCGCGAGCCGCAGTGGTACGGGTACGAGTAATTTCAAACCGTTCAGCGTCGCCGCCGTGTATGACATTGCGGGCTGCGGCTCGATTACAGCGCCGGGTTTGTATCGCCTGGCGACTTCGCTTTCGAGTCAATGGGACTGCATTTCGATTTACAGCGACAATGTGATTTTGGATTGTCAGGGTTATTCGCTCAACGGGCGCGATTTCAACGGCTATGGCGTCGTCGTGCACCAAATCGGCAATGTGCTCAGCCAGCGCGCCGCGCAAAATATCGAAATCCGCAACTGCAAGAGCAGCAAACACAAGTACGGCATTTTCATTGACGCCGCGAACAATTTGTACATTCACGACAATACACTGTCGGACAATTTCCGCGATACGGACGAGCGCAACTTTGGACAATTTCTGGGCTTGACCGAAGGCGGCGGAATGCGCGTCGGTTCGACCACGAACGCGTTGATTGAAAACAATCGCACCGACAACAACGCCATCGGCATTGACGTACGCACGGGCAGCGGCATCACCGTACGCGACAATACGGCGAACGGCAACACCGCGTGGGGCGTGCATTTTTACAATGTGCAGTACAGTGAGATTTCAGAAAACAGCGCGGCGGACAATTTGCGCTACTGCACGTGGGGCAACGGCACAGTCGGACCGGGCTGTGACGCGGGCGGCATCATGCTGCAAGCGGGTTCGAGCAAAAATGTCGTGCGCGACAACAAAATCACTGGCGGCAACGGCAACGGTATTTTTATCAAAGCGCACGGCACGCCGTGCGGCGACAGCAATGTGATTCAAGGCAACACGATTACGGGCGCGTTATACAACGCGATTGAGCTGTCGTTTTGTCAGGACAATAAAATCGTCGGCAATCACATCTCCAATTCGCTCGACGGCATCTGGCTCGGCTTTGCGATGAAAAACGAAATCAATGGCGGCAATGAACTGCGCGATTTGGGCAATCACGGCATCATTTCGTGGAACAGCCGCCAGAACAATGTGTCGAGCAACACCATTGTCAACAGCCGCGAGGCGCTGTACTTTTACTCGTCCGACTATGACCGTCAGCAGTTTTTCTTTGTGCAGGGCGAACCAAGTGACCACGTTTCGACGGAAAATTGTTTGTGCGACAACACGCTGTTGAACAACGCGGTCGCGGCGATTCATCTCAACAATTCCATCAAGAATCAAATCACCGACAACCGCTTGACTAACAACGGTACCAATTTTGTGATGGAAGGCAATACCGCTGGCAACATCATTCAAGACAACGTGATTCAAGGCGGCTCGTACAATATCAATGCGCCGACCACGCAGCGCGTCGCGTTCTCTACCAAGCCCAATGCGCTCACCGCATACGCATGGGACGGACGCGTTTTGGCGCGCGCGGAAGTCTTGCGCGCGATTTGGAGCGACGCGCCGGGCGAGCCGTTCGACCTGCGTTGGTTCAAATACAAACTACGGATTTCGTTGGGACTGCCGTAAAACGGGAGAACAAAAAAAGAAACGGACACGTGGATGCGCGTGTCCGTTTTTTATTGCGCGTATTCGCTGCGATACGCGATTGGCGATATGCCATTGGCTATGTGCGCCGCGCGATAATCGTCACGTACACGCGATGACCGTCATCCGTTTCTTGCTGATAAAGAATTTCGAGACCGGCAAAGGAGGTGGGGATAGCGGCGAGGTCAAAATGATGCGCGGGATTAAAATCGGGGCGATATTTGGCGTCGGCTTGAGTATAGGTTTCAAAAAATACGACGCCGCCGCGCGCGAGCCATTCCCAAAAATGTACGTGCGCGTCGAAAAAGCGCGTGCAGAGAATCGTGTCAAAACTGTGCCGCGCGAACGGCAGCGCGGACGCGTCACACAAAACGCGCGCGAGTGACGGTGATGCCTGACGCAGCGCTTCATCCGAAATATCCGCGACGACGGCGCGCGAATTTGGCAATTGCTCAATCAACCACAACGCGTTTTGCCCCATCCCGCCTGCGAGGTCGAGAATGCGTCCGGGCTTGAACCAATGTGCGAGGCGCGTGAGGTTCTCGTTGAGACTGCGCGGCGCCTTTTCTCCGCGATAGGTTTCGTTCCAGCGCGTGCGGTCGTTGCCGCTGGAATGGAATTGCGCAAGCGGCATAAATATTTCGCACGCGATGATAACACGCTTGTCTTGAGGGCTCAAGCTCGAGTACCGCACAAGTGATTCTCGTTTTCACGCCTGCACGAATATTCATAATCTTGGAAATATGTTCATACAAAATTCTGCGCGGATGAAAATCGGAGCAGCAAATCTTCGTGACATTTGTCCATTGACTATGGAACGAGGATGTGCCAAAATTCAAGTTGGGCTTTTTTCCAAGCTCCATCTTGTCCCCAGAATGATCGTCGCGTCGTTATAGATTTGTCTTAACAGCGCTATCTCAAATTGGGGCTCCTCACTCTGGTTGCAAGACAACAAGAGTGCAAGGCGCCCAACGTCACAAAATGCCACTCGTCTCTTTGCAAACGCTGCTTGCCCAAGCAGTCAAAGGCGCATATGCAGTTGGCTATTTTGAAGCGTGGGATAGCTATTCCCTCGAAGCGGTGGTCGAAGCGGCGGAGGCGGAACAAGCGCCCGTCATCCTTGGCTTTGGCTGCATGATGGTCGCGCCGCGCTGGCTCGATGCGGGCGGCATTGAAATGCTGGGCTGCTTCGGGCGCGCGATGGCAGAGCGCGTCCATATCCCCGTTGCGTTGATTTTGAACGAAGCGCGTACCTTTGAACAAGCGCAGCGCGCCGTCGCCGCGGGTTTTAACACCGTAATGCTCGACACGTCCGCATGGGAGTGGGCGCGCGCGGTGGAAGCGGTCGCGCAACTGGTCCGGTTTGCCCACTCTCACGGCGCGGCTGTGGAGGGCGAGCTGGGGCACTTGCCCGATGCCGTTGAAGACCGCATTGACAAATCAAGCATGATGCTGACCGATCCCAATCAGGCAGCCGCGTTCGTCCACGCGACCGGCGTGGATTGCCTCGCCGTTTCCATCGGCAATGTCCATCTCCTCACAACCGATGTCGCGCCGGTCAATCTCGCGCAGCTCGAAAAAATTCATCAACGCGTGTCACTGCCGCTGGTGATACACGGCGGCACAAGTTTTCCTCCAGATTTGGTTCCTGCCGCGATTGCGCGCGGCGTTGCCAAGTTCAATGTCGGAACCGTTCTGAAACAAAAATTCCTCGAAGGTCTGCGCGAAGCGGCGGGTTCACTGCCACCGCGAGCGAATGTCCATGCGCTGCTGGGTTCGCACGATGAAACGGACTTGATGAACGCGGGCAAAGCGCGGATGGCGGCAAAGGTACGTGAACTGATTCGATTGTACGGCGCGAGCGGACGCGCAGCCGAGTTTATAAAGTGAAACTATTCCGGAAAGGGGGTGATCTATCCAAAGAGTAAAACCAATCGCGTGTTGCTTTTGTGGTGCACGTAAGATTGCGATCATTGAGGAGGAGCAACAATGAACAAGCGAATTCTCGTCGCGGCGGGATTAGCGACAATACTCATCTCGATTTTGCTGGGCTGCGCCGCACCCACGCCGCAGGTTGTCAAGGAAACTGTGGTCGTGCCACAGATTCAAACCCAAGTCGTGCCACAGACCCAAGTCGTCGAAAAGGTTCAGACGCAAGTGGTGGAAAAAGTCCAGACGCAAGTGGTCGAAGTGACCCCGACGGCGGCGCCACCAACCGAAGCCCCGATGATCTTGGGCTTTCCTGCCGCAACCGAAACGGAAGCCAAGACGGCTCAAGCGGCATTCGATGCGGCGGACAAAGGCAAGCCCGACCCCGCATGGAAGGGTCAAAAGTTTACGATTGCGGTGTATTCTGCCGGTCAGCGCGGCGCTATCTCCGGTCCGCTCTACTTTTGGCGCCCCAAGTTCGAGGAATTGACCGGAGCAACCTATGACATTGTCGAAATCCCATTCGCCGAGCTGCGCGAAAAAATCTATACGGACTTTACAACGGGCGCGCACAAGTACGATGTCATCATCAACTGCTCCAACTGGTACGGCGACGCCATTGCCAATGACTGGATTCAGCCGATTGACAAGTACTTTGACGACCCGCGCATGCCCAAATGGGATCGCAACTCGATTGCGCCTGCCGTGGCAAACCTAATGAAATGGGGTGACCATTGGTACGGCACGAACAATGACCACGATGCTCAGGTGTTGTACTATCGCCGTGACATTCTCGAAGACCCCAAGTGGCAAGCGCAGTTCAAGCAGGAAATGGGACATGACATGCCGGTTGCTATGGACACGTGGGAAGACGTGTTGGAGATTGCCAAGTTCTTTAACGGCAAGGACTGGAATGGCGATGGCAAACCGGATAACGGCATCTCACTGCATCTCAAAGTCGGCGGTCAGGGCTTTTTCCACTTTATGGCGCTCTCTGCGCCTTATGTCGTGATTCCTTATCCGGGCAATCCCCCGACCAAAGTTGACAAGTACCACAACGTGTACTGGTTCGACCCGGAGACCATGGAGCCGCTCATCAACTCGCCGGGTCACGTAAAAGCGTTGGAGATGTTGCTCGCGCTTTCGAAAGCAGGCTCGCCCGCGATGTGGGGTTGGAGTCTCGGCGAGGCGTGGGCTGATTTCCTGTCAGGCAATTCGGTGATGGTGTTCTCGTGGGGTGATGTGGGTTCCCTAGCAGAAGACCCGAGTCAGTCCAAGATTACGGGCAAGTTGGGCGCGCGCGGGATTCCGGGCACCAAGACCCCGTATGATATGGAAAAGAAACAGTTCCTGAATCTGGACAAGCCCAATCTCGTAGGCAATCAGGTCGGCTGCTCTTGGCACCCGGTGCTGAGCAAGTTCGCCAAGAATCCTGACCTCGCCTACTACTTTATGGCGTGGCAGGCGACCCCGCAAATCAATCACTGGAACGTGTACATGGGCTGGACGGGCGTAGACCCGGGCACGACGTATGACTGGCTCCCACCGGATGGCACCGCCAAGCTCGAGGACTATGTAGCAGGTGGCTACAACGCCGACGATGCCAAGTCGTTCATCGGCGCGTTTGCTGACAACTTTTACCGCTATCCCATCTTCCAAAACTATATCCGCATTCCGGGCACCCCGGAGATGATGGAATCGTGGGATATTCACCTATCCGAAGCGGTCACGGGTCAGTTGAGCCCCAAAGATGCGCTGGATCGCACCTACCAAGACTGGGTGCGTATCATCGAGGACAATGGCAAGGACAAGGAGCTCAAGCTGTACCAAGAATCCATCGGATACACGCCATCGCAGTGAGTTGAATGTTTGTTGCAAGCACGAAGCAATGGCATTCACATACACACTGACAAGAGATTGTCATTGCACAATCGGGGGAGGGACTTGTCCCTCCCCTTTCACCCAAGAGTATCGTTGCGGGGGAGAATGTAGCGCTTTATCAAGCGGATGGGGTGTGCTGACGGGCGAATTTTTCGGTGACAAGGTTGATGTGTCAATCCGTGAGCGTCATATTGACATGAAGGGGGTACCATGGCTTATCGAGAACGGGTCAAATTTCTGTTCGTCATTCCGGGAATTCTATGGGTTTTGGCGTTCACTATTTTCCCATTGCTCTACTCCCTGCGTCTCAGTTTCACAAACGCGCGGTTGGGCGCGGAAGAAGTTTTCGTCGGGCTGCAAAATTATCTCCGCATTCCAACAGACTATCGGTGGGTGAATGCGCTCTCGATTACGCTGTTTTTCGTCATTTTGGATGTGACCGTGAGTGTGCTGTTGGGGCTGGGACTGGCGCTGCTGTTTAATCGCGCCATTCGGGGCTTGCGCCTTTTCCGCTCGGTGTTCACCTTGCCGATTTTTATTGCGCCCGTGGCGTTGGGCTATCTCGGCTTGACCATCTTTCACGAAGACCTCGGTCCGGTCAACGTCGGGCTGCGTGCGCTGGGGATGACGAATCCGCCGGGGTGGGGTCATGAGGTGTGGGCGGCGCGCTTGGCAATTATGATTACGGACATTTGGCAATGGGCGCCGTTTGCGTTCTTGGTCTTGTTGGCAGGACTCCAAAGTCTGCCCGAAGAGTTGTACGAAGCCGCGCGGCTCGACAGTTCATCGGGCTGGCAGATTTTTCGATGGATTACCCTGCCGCTGTTGTCGCCGGTATTGATTACGGTGATCTTGTTGCGGATGGTCGAGACCTTCAAAATGCTCGACATTCCGTTCAGCTTGACAAGCGGCGGACCGGGCGCGGCGACCCAGACCTATTCCTTTTACGTTTATCAAGTTGGACTACGCAACTTTAATCTCGGCTACGCTTCCGCGTTGGCGTATGTGCTGCTGATTCTAATGCTGTTTATTACGATGACGTTCTTTTCGCGCCTACGGGAAATCTACGATTAGAGCGAACGCCTATTTCATTTGGGGCGGAAAACCTCAAAGATCTGTCCCTTGAACCAAAGTGGAATCTGCCCTAGATTTGAGGAGAGGACCAGCAGCCATGACAAATACACGCAGACAGCTCAGCAACATTTTGATCTGGATCATTATCTTGATTGCCACCGCCTGGGTGCTCGCCCCCTTCTATTGGGCGATTTCGACCTCTTTCAAGGAACACCTCGCCATCGTCAGCCAATCGGCGTTCGTCCCCTGGCTGCAGTACGAGCCAACGTTGGTCAATTGGGAACGCGAAATTAGCAGTCGCGGACCCGAGCTGATCAAAGGAATGACCAACAGCATGATTATCTCGATTGGCGCTACGGTGATCTCGGTCTCGCTCGGAACTTTGGCAGGTTATGGATTGGCGCGCTATCGTTTCCATCGTTGGCGTAACCGGGACATGACGTTGTGGTTTCTTTCGCAGCGCTTTTTGCCGCCCATCGTCACCGTAATTCCTTTTTTCTTGGTGATGAAAACGTTCAATCTTCTGGATACGCAGCTGGCGCTCATTCTGGCGAATGCGACATTCACAATGCCGTTTTCTGTACTCATCATGCGCGATGCGTTCAAGGAATTGCCGGTGGAACTCGAAGAGTCCGCTTTGGTGGATGGTTGTTCGCCGCTGCAAGCATTCTGGCGGATTGCCCTGCCGCTCGCCGCGCCGGCAGTCGTCGCCGCCGCCATCATCAGCTTTGCCTTTGCGTGGAACGAATTTCTCTTTGCCTTGATTCTGACCTACGAAAAGGCAACGCCGATGACCGTCTTGATTGCCGGCGTGGAACACACGCAGGGTGTGCAATTCGAACAAGTCTCCACGCGTCTGTTGATTGCGATGCTGCCGCCGGTTATCCTGGTGCTCCTTGTGCAGCGCTGGATCGTGCGCGGTCTGACCTTTGGCGCGGTCAAGGGATAAGGCGAATGAATTTCGCGGCGAGCAGCGGCAAAAGATTTACGGGTCGCGCTCGCTTGGATCAAAGTGGAACCTGCGCAAGCTATGATAAATCAAACTCCAGCCTTCGACGTCATCAGTCTCGGCATTCTCGTCGCCGATACCTTTGCAAAACCGATTCGGCGTTTCCCCGCGTGGGGCACACTGGAACTGATTGACTATGTGGATATGCAGCCCGGCGGCTGTGCTGTCAACACTGCTACCGATCTTGTGCGGCTCGGTTTTCGCGCGGGCGTCATCGGCAATGTGGGCGAGGATGGCTTGGGCGATTTCGTCCTGCGCGTCGTCGCCAGTCGCGGTGTGGATGTGCGCGGGGTGCGGCGCGATCCAAAGGTTGGGACGTCCTTTACCTTTGTCATGATTGCGCCGGATGGTGAGCGCGCGTTCTTTCACTATGTCGGCGCGAATGGCACGCTGACGCGCGAGGCGGTGGATATGGATTGCATCACGCGCGCGCGGATTTTGGATATTGGCGGCACGTTCGTCATGCCCGGGATTGACGGCGAACCGACCGCTGAAATTTTGCGCCGCGCGCAGGCGATGGGCGTGACGACGACGCTGGATACGGTATGGAATAGCGAGATTGACCAGTACGCGACAATCAAACCCGCGCTGCCGCACCTCGATTATTTTCTGCCCAGTCTCGGCGAAGCACAGCTCATTGCAAAACGCGAATCTCCCGCTGACATTGCCCAATTCTTTCTCGACCACGGCGTCAAAACGGTCGGGTTAAAGATGGGTTTGGATGGCTGCTATATCCGCAATCGTAAAGTGGAAATCAAAATTCCCGCGTATCAAGTGGAAACGGTGGACAATACGGGCGCGGGCGACGCGTGGCGCGCCGGTTTCCTCGCAGGCATTTTGCAGGGCTGGGATTTGGAACGCATCGGACATTTTGCCAATGCCGTCGGCGCTTTGTGCGTCACCGCTATCGGCTGCACGGCGGGGATCAAGAGTTTATCCGAAACGCTTGCCTTTATGGAAACCGCCAAGCCGCGACGCGCGTAATGGGATTCCCGAAAAAGATATGGACTTGCTTCTCGGTCTTGATGTCGGCACGACGAACCTGAAAGCCGTCTTGTATGATTTGGCGGGCAATCCGGTGGCGGCAGCGCGCCGCGCGACGATCACGCATCATCCGCGCCCCGATTGGGCGGTGTACGACCCCGAAGAAATTTGGCAAGGCATCGCCGATGCGGTCCGCGAAGTAATTGCCAAGATTCAAGAACCGACACACCTTCGCGGCATGGCGGTGGCAAGTATGGGCGAAGCGGGTGTGCCGCTGGATGAAAACGACCAGCCGCTTTATCCCGTGATCGCATGGTTCGACCCGCGCACCGAACCGCAGAGCCGCCGGTGGATTGAAAATTTCGGATTGTATCCAACGTATCGCATCACCGGACAAACCGCCGACCCGTATCTGACGCTGTCAAAATTGTTATGGCTGCGCGAACATGAGCCGGAGCTTTTCAAGCGGATGCGGCGTTGGCTCTGTATCGAAGATTGGATTATCTTTCGCTTGACCGGCGAATACGCCACCGATTACACCATCGCCTCGCGCACGATGGCGTTTGACCAAGCGCGGCGCGCTTGGTCCGACGAGGTGTTGGCGCACGCGAACCTGACGCGCGAAATTTTTCCCCGCGCGTATCCGAGCGGCACCGTCGTCGGTCATGTGAGCGCACGCGCCGCCGCCGACACGGCGCTCGCGCCGGGAACGCCCGTCGTGACCGGCGGGCACGACCATCTCGTCGGCGCGTTGGCGGCGGGGGTGTACGCGCCGGGCGTCGTGTTGGATTCAACCGGTACGGCAGAAAGCACGTTGACGATTTTGAGTCAACCAGCGCTGAGCCAAGAATTATGCCGCGCCCATTATGCGTGTTACAGTCACGTCGCGCGCGACCGCTATGTGCTGCTGAGCCAACTCAACGCGTCGGGCGGTTTATTGGAATGGTTCATCGAACACTTTTGCGAACACGAACGCGCGCAAGCGGCTGCGACAGGACAATCGGTGTACGATCTGGTGATGGCGCAAATTCCACGCGAACCGGGCGCGCATGGCGTCATGCTTGCGCCGGATTTGCACGGTGGCAGTACGCCCGATTGGGAGCCGCGCGCGCGCGGCGCGTTTTTTGGCGTGACGACGGCGCATGGCAAAGGCGAATTCCTTCAAGCCATCATCGAGGCGACGTGTTATTGGCTGCGCGTCAATCTGGAATTTACAGAACGCGTGCTTGGACAGCCGATTGCGGAGCTGCGCGCGGTGGGCGGCGCGGTGCGGAACGCGTTCTGGCTGCAAACCAAAGCCGACGTCACGGGGCGGAGTATTGTGGTGCCCAAATTGGACGAAGCGACTTGTCTCGGCGCGGCGCTGCTCGCGGGCATCGGTGTGGGAATTTATCGCGACGAAGCGGATGCGGTGAATCGAACGCAGCGCGGGGCTCATCCCATCGAACCCGACGCGGCGCGCGCCCGGCGTTACGATGAACTGTATTCCATCTATCGCGAGAGTTACAACGCGGCGCGGGCAATCAGCTTGCAGATTGATCACGCGTTTCGGCAGACCGATTCGAACAATGCCGCGAATGTCTGACCAACGCATTTTTCAGTGGCTGCGGGTGAGCCAACGGCTCATGGACAACTCCCCTCTCTTTGTAGGAGAGGGGACAGGGGGTGAGGTATTTTCGGAGGGGTAGGAAGATGAAGCGTTCGGAAATCAATGCGATTATGCGCGACGCTGACAAGTTCATGCAGAGTCATGGCTTTTATCTGCCCGCGTTTGCCTATTGGACGCCGGAGGATTGGCAGGGCAAAGGCGAGGAGGCGCGCGAGATTGTGGAGCGCGCGCTGGGCTGGGATATTACCGACTTTGGTCAAGGGAATTATGCCAAGATCGGATTGTTCATCTTTACGATTCGCAACGGCACGCTCGACGCGCTGCGCGCGGGACGGGGCAAAGCATACTGCGAAAAAGTTTTGGTGTCCGATGTGGAGCAGGTGACGCCGCTGCATTTTCATTGGAACAAGACGGAAGACATCATCAATCGCGCTGGCGGCAAACTCGTGATTCAATTGTACAACTCGACGCCGAGTGAGGGCTTGGCGGATACAGATGTCACGGTGAGCGTTGATGGTGTGCGACGCGTGGTGCGCGCGGGCGGTCTCGTGGTTTTGAACCCCGGCGAAAGCATTACGCTCCCCGACCACCTCTATCACAAATTCTGGGCAGAGGAGAGCCGCTGTCTCATCGGCGAGGTCTCGTTGGTAAATGACGACAAGACGGACAATCGGTTCTACGAGCCGGTCGGGCGCTTTCCCGAGATTGAAGAAGACGAACCGCCGCTGCACTTGCTGGTGAACGATTATTCCAAATACTACCGCTTGGCGCGCGCGTGATGGCGCGAAAGTAACTCATCGAATCGAATTCGACGCCTAAACAGAGCGTTCCGAAAAAAGCCAAGACTGAACGTTATGCATTGCGCATGGTTCAGACATTAAAGGTGACACCGTTCGTCGCACAATGCAACGGCAAGCCGCGAGCATCCGCTTATTCTGACGCGTCATCACGCGCAATGCTTGCCCGGCGCGCGATGCGTGATGACGCGTCACCGCTTTCCGTATCCGCCGTGTTTTCCGCTTCCAACAACTTGCGCTTGAACACTTTGCCGACAAACGTTTTCGGCAACTCGGTACGAAATTCGATTTCATCCGGCACGCTCGCTTCGGGGAGACGCGAACGCGCGAATTTCAAAATTTCGTCGGGCGTCGGCTTTTCGCCGCGTTTGGGCACGATGTAGGCTTTGATGATTTCGTGATCGGTTATTGGTAGTTGGCGCTTTGTTTCTCGCTTCTCGCTTCTCGCTTCCGCCTTTGCTCTATCCTCTCTCTCTCTGTGTCTAATTCCCACCACTGCCGCTTCGCTCACCTTTGGATGCTCGAATAAAACTTCTTCAATATCGCGCGGAAAAATCATCTGTCCATTTTTGTAAATCAAATCACTCTTGCGGTCAATGAATGTGAAATAGCCCGCTGCGTCCATGCGCGCAATGTCGCCCGTATAAAGCCAGCCGTCGCGCAACGCGCGTTCGGTTTGCGCGGAATTGTTCCAATACCCTTTCATCACTTGCGGACCGCGCACGACGAGTTCGCCAATTTCGCCGACGGGCAAATCCCAACCCGTTTCCATATCCACAATTTTCGCGTCCGTGTCCGGCAGCGGCAAACCAATGGTGCCCGGCACAGCGTCGCCGAAAATCGGATTCGCGTGCGTAACGGGACTCGCTTCGGTCAAGCCATACCCTTCCACCAGACGCCCGCGCGTAATTTTTTCAAATGCTTCCTGCACCTCTAACGGCAGCGGCGCCGCGCCCGACAAACATGCGCGAATATAGCGCACGCCGAATTTGCGCGCGTTGGGAAATTGGTTGATGGCGAGAAAAAGACTCGGCACGCCGGGAAAAATGGAAGGATGATAGAGTTGAATCGCTTCCAACATTTGCCCCGTGTGTGTCGTCGGCAGCAAAAGGATCGCGCCCGCAATCGCGACGGCGAAATTCATCGCGGTGGTCATGGCGTACGAGTGCGCGAGCGGCAGCGCGGCGAGAATGCGTTCCTGTCCTTCGGTTACATCGGGCAGCCAATGCCGCAGCTGCATGGTATTGGCAACTAAATTCGCGTGCGTGAGCATGACGCCTTTCGGTAAATCGGTTGTGCCGGTGGAATATTGAATCAGCGCGAGGTCATGCGGCGAAACATGGACGAGCGGCGTCTCTTTGTTCGCGGCATCGAGAAACTTTTGCAAATAATGCACTCCGGGGGGGGGCGCTTTGTCGAGCAGCGGCGTCGGCGGCAAATAATTGCGTCCGCGCAAAAAATAACGCCGCACGTGCGAAACGTATTCGCCGAGGTCGGTGAGAATGATGTGTTCGAGCGTTGGAGCTTGGAGCGTGGAGAGTGCAGGATACGCCGAGTGCAAGGTGAGAAGGGCACGCGCGCCGGAATCTTCAAGATGATGTTTCAATTCCTCCGCGTCACTCTGCGGATTCAAATTGACGACCACCGCGCCCGCTTTGAGCGCGCCGTAATAGCCAATCACAAACTGCGGACAATTGGGTAGGTGCAGCGCGACACGGTCCCCCGGTTCGATGCCGAGCTGCGTCAAGCCGTTCGCAAAACGATTCGCCTGACGCCGCAGCGAGCGATAGGACAACGTGCTGCCGTAAAACACCGTCGCCGTCGCGGAGGGGAAACGTCGCGCGGCAATGTCGAGAAACGTAAACAGCGGCTGCGTCGGATAGTACAGGGTGTACGGCACGTCGTCTTCGTAATGCGCGAGCCACGGACGCTTTTGCAGCAGTTTGATTTTTTCGACCTGGCGTCCTTCGCGCCATGAAACGGACTCGGGCGACGTATCTTGCCGTATAAAGCGTTGGATGGCGCGATTCACGGCGTCGCTGCGCTCCAACTGCACCATGTGCGCGGAGACGGAAATCTTGGCGAGCTGCGCGTTGGGAATCAAATCGGCGACCTCTTCGTAACGCGCTTGTTCGAACACCAAATCGCGCACGCCGAGAATAATCAACGTCGGCACGCGCACTTGCGGGAAAACTTGTTTGCCGTCGAACGGCGCAACCGTGTCGGTGTACATGCGCCGCATGACAAAAAACGGCGCGTTGTATTGCACGGGCAAGCGTTGGCGCAACAGCTCGAACGCCTGAATCGGCAGCCGCGCCAAAACTTCTTGCTCGATGCCCATTTTGAAATTCGACGCCGTGCCAATCAAAATCAATTTTTCGACGCGCGCGGGATTTTGGATAGTGTACGACGCGGCAATCGCGCCGCCAAACGAATGTCCGACGACGATGAATTGTTTGGGCAGCTGCAATTGTTCGACCACGCGTTCCAAATCGCCGACGAGTTCGGGCATGGTGTACAACGAATCGGGATGGTCGCTCAGCCCGTGCCCGCGCAAATCGGGCGCGACGACGCGACAGCTTTCCGCAAAACGCGCGAGCTGCTTTTCCCATTGCAGCGCATAGCCGCCGAAACCGTGAAGGAACAGGATGGTATGTTCCGCGCCGCGCGGTCCCGCGTCAATCACGCTCAAACGCACGCGCGGCGCAATAGACACGGAAACTTCGGTGCGGTAAAGGTCGAGGTCAATTAGACTCATCTCTATGCAGCGCTTCTCTCAACCGATGCGCGCTCTCCGCGAGACTGCCGCGCAAGTACGGCGTGTCTTCCGTTTGGCGGCGGTTGGGCGGAGGTTCTGCGCCGGGTTCGAGGCGGACCGAAACGAGGACGGGACCTTGCAGGTGCAGCAATTCGTCGAGATGGGTTTCATACTCGCGCGCGTCGGCAAAGTGAAACGCTTCGGGAAAACCACACGCGCGCGCGACGTGATGAAATTCCACCGCGCCCGCGCCGGGAATGTTTTGATTGCCCGTGACTTCGTACGTGTTGTTTTGCGCGACAAAAACAAGTAGATTACGCGCGCGACATTGCGCAATGGTGACGAGCGCGCCGAGCGACATGAGCATACTGCCGTCGCCGTTCAAACAAATCACGCGGCGCTGCGGCTGCGCGAGCGCAATGCCCAACGCGAGCGATTGCGCGTGTCCCATCGCGCTGTCGGCGAACGCGAAATCGAATTCGTGTTTGGAAAGGCGTCCCCACGCGCGCACGAGCGACATGGTGCTGACGACGATTTGGTCAGTGCGGCGGCGCGCGAGCGGTTCGAGAAATTGAGCTTGGGTGAGCATGGTTTTCAGTAAGCAGTAAGCAGTGGGCAGTAAGCAGTTAGCGGATTGTTTCTGCGATCACGATGAAATTTGGAAAATGATTTGCTATCGCGCGCTGCTGTGCGTTGATAATTTTTTCGAGTTCGGCATTATCCGTAATAATATCATAGGGCAGTGCCCACGCGCGTAATGTGGGTTCCAACAAAACGGCAACCGAGTCTACATCGCGGCGCGACAATTCGTCGGGCGTGAGCGGCGGCATCGGATTGGGCAGCGTTTTGTAGCCGCGATAACTGACGAGGCAAACGACAGGAATGCGCATTCGCATCAACGTTCCGCGCAGCGCGTCGCCCGACTCGAGCAAGCCGGTGTTTTGAATGACCACCAACGGACGCGCGCCGCCAATCCACAAACCGGCAGCGGTAGCGAACGCTTCGCCTTCGCGCGTGACCGTGATGAGATAAATGTCGGGGTCGTCCGCGAGTTCGTGAAACAGCGCGGCAGTGGAATTGTCCGGCAGTCCGACGACGTGCGTAATGCCGATTTGTTTGAAGGTTTCCAAAACGCGTCGTGTCGTGAGCATAATGCACTCGCCATGTTCTATTCGAGTCAACGTGAACTCGGTTCACCATCCACAACGAAAATCTCTCCGCGCCCTTTGGGAAAAGAGCTGGCGCCGCATCTTCGCGCCCTTTGCGCGCTGTACGCTGCGCGTGCGGATGCGTCGGTGGGTGAGGGGTTATTTTCGAATCAGATTCTAACAGGCGCATGGGCGAATGGTCAAGCACGTGTTTCATGCCGCCATTGACACCACGCGGCGATAGTTCTATCATCGCATCTATTCCACAGCATAGGATGCGCAACGAATGGGACAAACGAAAATCGTTCTCGTCGGCGTGGGCAGCACCAGTTTTGGCGTGAGCACCGTCGCCGATTTTTTTCAACAGCGCGAAATGTTTTTGGGCAGCACGTTTGTGTTGTGCGACATCAACGCGGAAAAATTGCAGCGCGTGCAGCGACTCGCAGAACGCATGAACGCCGCGACGGGCAGACCGTTTCAGATTCAAGGCGTGACCGATTATCGCGCGGCGCTCGAAGGCGCGGGCTTTGTGTTGGTCTCTACCGAAGTGGACCGTTTGGAACGCTGGAAACTCGATTGGCAAATTCCGTTTCGCTACGGCATTCGCCACGTGTTGGGCGAAAACGGCGGACCGGGCGGCTTGTCGCACGCGCTGCGTACAATTCCGCTGGTGTTGGGCATTGCGCGCGAAATGGAAACGCGCGCGCCGGACGCATTTCTCATCAATTACGTGAATCCGCTCTCGCGCGTGTGTCTAGGCGTGACGCGTTACACCAAAATCAAAACCATCGGCATGTGTCATCAAATCAACAAGGGGTTTTCGTTGGTCGGACAGGTATTGGGCTTGATTCCGCCGACGCGCGAGCATTTTCCCGAAGCGGACATTGCGCGCGCGTTGAAAACGAAAATTGATTTGAAACAAGCGGGCTTGAATCATGTGACATGGATGTATGACTTGCGCGACAAGGCGACGGGACGCGATTTGTATCCCGAATTTCGCGCGCGTTTGGAAAACATGCCGCCGGATTGGGAACCGCTCACGCGGCGGTTGTATCACGCGTTTGGTCTCTTTCCCGATACGGGCGATGGGCACGTGGGCGAATATTTTGCGTACGCGTACGAGACGAGCGAGTTAAAGGGTTACGATTTTGAAGGGCGCGCGCAAGAGAGCCGCAATCTCGATGCGCGCGTCGAACGCGCGTTGACGGACGATTCACTGCGCGATGAATTTTTGCGGCACGACTCGGGCGAACGCGGAGCGGAGATTGTCGCGGCGATTCTGCACAATTTGAACGCGTACGAATTGAATGTGAATGTGGTGAATAACGGCGCGCTGCCGGGATTGCCCGATTGGGCGATTGTCGAAGTGCCTGCGGTGGTGAACGGCACGGGCGCGAACGCGCTGCGCGTGCCGCCGCTGCCGGCGGGGATTACAGCAGTGTTGAATCAACAAGCGGCGATTCACGACCGCGTCGTCGAAGCGGCGGTGCACGGCGACCGCCAAGCCGCGCTGCAAGCGTTATTGCTCGACCCGTTGGTGACGAGCTATAGCGCGGCGGAAAAAATGTTGGACGAGTTGTTGACGACGCATCGCGAGTATTTGCCAAATTTCAAATCATGAGTAGTACTTGATGAAATTGCGCAGTCGGGTCTCCTCTCGCCCATTGGGCGAGGGGTTGGGGGTAAGGGGCTATTTCCGAATCAGCCACTCGTCATCGCACGATGGCGATGCGGAGCAATCAAACTTTTATGAGTCAACGGGTTCTGGTTGTAGAAGCGCATCCCGATGATGCGGAATGGTACTGCGGCGGCACGATTGCGAAACTCGCGCGTGAAGGCGCAGAGATTACATTTGTGATTTGCACCGAAGGCGAAAAGGGTTCATACGACGCGAACGCGAATCCGGTCGAGCTCGCGCGCACGCGCAAGCGCGAACAAGAAGCCGCGCGCGCGTGGATGGGCGTGCGCGAAATTGTGTATCTCGGCGTGCCCGACGGCGAATTGCAGCCGACGCTCGAGATGCGTAAGCGACTCGCGCTGCTGTATCGCCAATATCGCCCGGAGATTTTGTTGACGTTCGATCCGTGGAAACGCGATGAACTGCATCCCGACCATCGCGCGTGCGGCACGGTTGCGCTCGATGCGCGGCTCGCGGCAAAAATGCCATTGTATTATCCCAACGCGGAAAATCGCGCGCCGTGGGCAACGCCGCAGCTGTGGCTTTTCAACACCGATGCGCCAAATCATTTTGTGGATGTGAGCGAAACATTCGACACGCGCGTTGCCGCCTTGAAACTGCACGCGAGTCAAAGCGTTAGCGACGCGCAAAACATCGCGTATGTGACCGAAACGGCGCGCGCCATCGGCGAAAAAATCGGCGTCGAATACGCGGAAGCGTTTCACCGCCTCGTCATCGAGGGCAATCTTGCGCGCAGTGGTTAATCGAGCGCTCCAATCCCAAATGGAGAATGGATTTTACGCTTCAGCGGGTTAATCAAGCGGTTCCGTTGCTGTGTTGGGGCGTAGGAGAATGACGCTGAACAGAATTAGTCCCGCGCCGGTGAGCTGCATCAAGTCGAGGCGTTCGTTAAAGAGAAAAAATGCCATGATGATGCTGAATACGGGCTCGAGCGTTCCAATCAGCGTGACGACGCTCGCAGGGACTTGGGACAGACCAATCGTGTAAAGACCAAATCCGCCGAGCGTGGGACCGAGCGAGAGAAATAACAAAATTGCCCAACCGTTCCACTGCGCGCCGAGTGATATAGTGTTTTGAACAAAGATTTGCAGCGGCAGCAAAAAGAGCGTGCCAAAAAGAAACGCGTAAAATAACGAAGTCCACGCGGGATACCGAATCGAAGTGTAGCGTCCCAGCAGCGCGTACGACGCCCACGTAAAACCGGTGCCGACTCCAATCAAAATTCCCAAACCATTCACATTCAAGGCGTCAAGTTTATACGCCTCTGCAACGAGGATGATTCCGAGCAGCGTCAAAACGAGCGCGATGATTTTGTTGCGGTCGAGCGTTTCGCCGAGAAAGCGTACCGAGATGAGCGCGACAAGCGTCGGCTGCACATAGACGAGAACCGTAGCGATGCCCGCGCCGTTGAGCCGTACGGAATTGACCCACAGCAATTGGTGCAGTCCGACGCCAAGAATGCCCATCAGCACAAAGTAAATCAAGTGGCGCCGCTGTGTTTGGAAAAACGAACGCTTAAAGAGCAGCAAGCCTAAACCCATCGCGCTCGCCACGATCAACACGCGCAAAAAGGCGAGCGCCAGCGGCTCCATGTTGTAATCTACGAGGAGAAACTTGATGAGAATGCCCGTCGTGGACATGAGCATCGTGCTGAGGAGAACGAGCACATAGCCGCGCAGGGTAATCGTTTGAGCAGGAGTTTGTGTTGTGGATTTGGTGCGTGTGGAAGTGGTCATGGCGCACGGATTGTGTCATGAGTTAGCGAACGTGTCAAAAGCAGCGAATGGATTTCGGATTTCGGATTTTCAATTTGCGATTTCAGCCGTGTGACAGCCGTTCTGTAAATCCGAAATCCGAAATCCGAATTCATCAATTCGACGATGGAATTTCATATTAAATGCGACGCCGCAGAAATCGCGCGCTATTGCTTTACGCCCGGCGACCACGCGCGCGCCAAAAAAATCGCGGGCTATTTTGAGAACCCCAAATTTGTCACCGACAGTCGCGGGTATCTCGTTTTTTCGGGACACTATCGCGGCGTCTTTATGACCGTGTGCGCGACCGGCATGGGCGGACCGACCGTCGCGATTGCGCTGGAAGAATTGGCGCACATGGGCGCGGACACATTTATTCGCGTCGGTTCGTGCGGCGCAGTGCAGCCGCATCTCGGACCGGGCGATGTGATTATTTCGACGGGCGCGGTACGTTTGGGCGGCACGGGCAATGCGTATTTGCCGCCGCACTATCCCGCCGTACCGACGTTTGAGGTGACGCGCGCACTGGTGGACGCGGCGGCGGAATTGCAAGTGCTGGTGCATCTCGGCATCGGCGCGGCGGGCGACGCGTTTTATGCGCCGAAAGAAGGACGCGCCGAAATGGCAAAAGCAGGCGTGCTCTCACTTGAAATGGAAAGCGATACGCTGTTCATCGTCGGACAATATCGCGGCTGGCGCACCGGCGCGATTTTTGCGACCGACGGCACGCCGACGGAAATCAAGCCCGCATGGGGCGAAGAAGCGTTTCGACGCGGCGAACAGCAATGTATTGAAATTGCGCTCCAAGCGATGCGCAAAATTGCCCTGCAAGACCAAGTGAAATAAATTGAAACTGCCGCCGCAAGCGGCAGTTTTTTAATTGTCGTCCCGTAACAAACGCCTACAATGGGCGTATAGCCATGTGCGCCGCGCGGCGCAGCTTTCCCTTCCTTTGTAAAGGGCTTGTGCGTTGGGTTTTTCGAGGGAGTGAAAACATGTCCACGCGTTCCGAGTTTTTGCGTGAAACGCTGATGGCAGGTTTGGGCATTGCCGCTGCCATTGTGTTGTTGATAGGGCTGGCTTTGTGGTTCGCTGGTGTATTTATGTGGTTGTGGTATGCGCGCGTGGTATTAGGAGCGGCAGTGTTTGCGGCGATGGCAGCCCTCGCTGTGCTTGTGCGTACACTGCCCACGCGCACCGTACGCAGTGGTGTCGCGGGAATGCGCCGTGTGGACCGCACGCAGGGCTATGTCCTCGCATTGTTGATAACCATTGTTGCTTTGAGTCTGGGAGTGTGCGGCGTGCTAATGGATTGGGCGGTTGAATTGCGCTGAGACCTAAATCATTTGGGAATGACCTTGATGTTGCCCCAATCGCCGACTTTGACATAGACAATGCCGAGATTGAAAACTTGGACGATGTAATTCTCGCCTTGAAACGTCATCGGCAATTCGTCGGTTTGTTGGTCTTGCAAGCCGTGGGCTTTGGCAAATTTCCACAGCGCGGCGGTATTGTTCACCGGCATCCACGACACGGATTTGGCGGCGGCGAGTACCGCTTGCTCCAAAGTTTGCCCCGGCTGCGCACCGCCCGGCAAGCGCAGTTTGAAATTTTGCGCGAGCGCGTTGCGAAAATCGTCCAGCACACTGGCTTTGGTGCTGAAACACCAATGCGGGTCGGTGTTGAGCCAGCGAAACATCACGAGCGCCTGAATCGGTTGATTGCTTGAAACGGAATTCCAGCGATTGATTTCCGCAAATGCCGCCGTCACCCACCCGCTGTTTTGGTTCAACCAATTGGGCGCGTCGTGGATGAGCGGCTGTGTTTCGGTAATGTACACCGGCAAATTGCGCATCGCGCTGGGAATCGCGTTCATGAAATTTTGGTACGCCAGAAACCCGCGAAAATTATTTTGATATGGCGCGGGAAATTTGTCTGGATTCGTCACGTCGCCCGCGTTTTGCCCGCGCGCATAGCAGTGAATCGCAATGCCGTCGCATTGTCCTTGCAGCAGCGTGAGCACATCCAGAAAATATTTGACCCAATCCCCCGTCGGATTTCCCGTATAAGCGGTTTCGATGTTGTACGGACCAATCGCGCCCGGCACGACATTTGCCGTCGCATACCCCGGTTGCGCTTGAATCGCCGCGCGACATTTCAAAAAACAACTTGCGTAATCGGCAGGGAGAATCGGCTGCCCGTTCGGGCGTTCTGCCGAGATGTTCATCTCGTTGCCGATGATGAAAATTTTTGCGCCGTGACTGGAGGCGACCCACTGCGCGCATTTCGCCGCGAACGCGTCATAGCCCGACGGCAGCGGAATGGTGCCCGTACTGCCATAGCCGTTGTTCAGGCGCACGATGACACGGCAATTTGCGTTCACGAGCGCGGTGTAATTCGCGGGCGGGTCGTTCCACACGTCCACCGAATGCACGAGCCAGCCGCTGCCATTGTTTTGCTGCAAAAAACTCGCGCCCTCGACATCATGAATGCCGTAGATGCTTTGCGGAAATTGGTCGGGTGTTGGGGGGATGGGAGGCATGAGCTGATGGGTCGAAAAACTTCTTGCTGCGCCGGATCAAGAAATTTTTCAACCGGCTTGCATTCTCTTTTTCGCGCGACGCATTTCGGCGCGGAGGCGGCTCATCGGTGGATTGGGCTCGAGATTCACAAACTTCATGCCTTCGACCAACAGCGGATGCACGTCGCGCACCGCATAGTACATTTGTTGGCTGATCAACCGGTAGTCGGGATGACCTTGTTCCGCCGTCCGCAATTCGCACCAATGATACAACTCGCGCAAATTTAATTCAACGTTATAGCGGACGCGATAGCCGTATGGCACCACGTACTGCGCTTCGTTCGGATACTCGTCCGCCAGCGTGCGATACAATTTGTCCGCGCGTTCCATCGCCGCGTGATATGCCTGACGAATTTCCGGCACCGCTTGAATTTGTTCGCTGGTGTCGTACCCGTGCGCGGTGGTGTACGCTTGGCGGTCGGGTGTGACGACGCGGTGCCGCTGTAAATCGCGGAATGCGCCGATGTTGAGGAGCAAATCAAATTCATAACGCGCGTGTTCAAATGCGCGCCCCGGCTTGTGCCGCCGATTGCCGCGCGCGCCCACATACGCGCGCACGATGTCTTGTTTTTCCTGCGCCGACAAAGCGCAGACGCGTTCCCTCACCGCTGACTTGGGCAAATCCGACGCGGAAAACAAAATCGCGCCGACGACGGCGTCCACCGCATCCGCGTCATAGTGCACGAGCGTGACAGGATTCGTCGCCCGACGTTCCGCGTGCGGCAAATACTTTTTGGTCAGTTCGTACTGCGTCGCGCGGCGTCCTTGCAAATATTCTTGTTGGCGTTTGCCCTTGTCGTCGTCGGCGCGTTTGATAAAGGGACCAATGACCTGTTCCAATTCGTACGCGCCCGCGCGTCCGAGCCAGCGATTTTCTTGAAACGGGTCGGACAACAAACCGAGCAGCAGGTATTCGAGCGCGCGCCCGTTGCCCCACACGCCCACATTGGTCAACGTCGCCATCGGCAAAAAGCAGCGCAATAAATCGCACGCCTGCGCGCGCACCGCTTGCTTGTATGCAAACGCCGCGCTGCGTTCAAATTCCGCGTCCGCGATTTTTTCAAACGGCACAACTTGTCCCGTCAGCGCATTTTCAAATTCAATGTTCGCAATCGGATGCGTCTCTTCCAAATACTGCATCATGCGCGGCAGCAGCGCGGCGTACGACGCGAACAGTCCGTCCAAATGTTGAATCACCTCTGCGCCGTAGCGGGATGCCGTCAATTTGGCGTCGCGATAATAGCGATAGCGCCCATGCACCTTGTCGTCGAACGGCACATAGCGCGACGATTTTTCGAGAAACGACAAACCGAGACGATGGTCTTCGATCGTCTTGGCGGCGATTTGCGAAACTTCTTGAAACGCGATGTGCGCGCCGCCGAGTTCGCCGACCGAGTCATCGCCGTAATCGGAAAGCACGCGCGCGTAAAACGCTTCGGCTTGCGCGCGCGCTTCGGCGGTAAAACTTTCGAGGGCGCCGAGACCTCGAAGGTTTGGAACAATTTCCGCGCGCCCAAAAAATTCGTCGAGAAACAAACGGCGCACGCCTTTGGCGGAACGACTGTACCGCGAAAACAACGCGCCCTTGACCACTTCGGGCAGATTCATCAGCGCGACGACGGAACGGTCGGTGTTGGAAAAATACGGCGCGATGCGCTGCGCTTCTTCGACAGTCAATTCTTCGCTCGACGGCGTGAGAAATGGCGCAAACTCGTCAATCATGTTGTCATCTCGAATTATGGATTGTGGAAAGCGGAAGGCGGAAACCCGAAATCTGAATTCCGCATTCCCTCTACTCGTTTCGTTTCACCACCACCAATGTCAAATCGTCAAACTGCGGCGCGCCTTGCGTAAACTGCTGGACGGCGCGCAAAATTTCATTCGTCAATTCTTGCGCGGTCTTGCCGGCATGTTCGCGTATGACCTCGACCAAACGCGTCATGCCAAATTCTTCTTCGCCGCTTTCATCCAGCGCATCGGTGATGCCGTCCGTGTACAACACAACCACGTCGCCGCACTGCAGACGCACATGCGCTTGCGGTTGTTCGATGTTGGACATGATGCCGAGCGCGATGCCGTGTTCTTTGAGCGGCGCGAGGGTACTCGTCGCGTGATGATACCACAGCGGCGGATTGTGTCCCGCGTTGACATACACCAGACTGCCGTCGCCCGTATCGAGCACGCCGTAAAACGCGGTGACGAACATGTCCGATTGCGCGTCCGCGATAATGACATCGTTCGCGCGTTCCATCGCTTCACGCGGCGAAGGTTTGCCGATTGCCATCGTGCGAATGATGGTGCGCGTGAGCGCCATAAACAACGCGGCGGGCAGCCCTTTGTCCGACACATCCGCAATCACCAAACCGAGTCGTCCGTGCGGCAGCGAAATTAAATCATAAAAATCGCCGCTGACTTGGCGCGCCGCGTGCCACGCGGCAGCAATGTCGTATCCCGGCAGCTGCGGCGGCTGATGCGGCAAAAACGAAGTTTGGATTTGGCGCGCGAGGCTCAGTTCATGGTCCAAGCGTTTTTTCGCTTCGGCTTGTTCGTCCAACCGCGCGCGTTCAATCGCGACGGCGGCTTGATTGGCAATGCCGCTCAGCACGCGCATTTCTTCGCCGCTAAAGCGATGCGCATGGCTGCCCTGGTCCACACCCAACGCACCGACCATTTCGCCGCGCGCAATCAGCGGAAAAAGAATCACGGCTTCGAGCTGAAACAATTCCGCGAGGTTCCATTCGTCCGCGCCCGGCGATTGCGCGTTGTCAATCGCCACCGGTTCGCGCGTGCGCCACAATTCCGCAAACAGATCTTGGCGTTCGCCGTTGACCGGAAAAACCAAATGCTCAAAACGCTCCTGCAGCTCGGGCGGCAAACCGTACGCTCTGGCAGCGCGAAACGCGTGCGCGTGCGGGTCATACAAAAAGATTGCCGCGCGCTTGACGCCGACCAGCAGCGTGGTCAAGGTGACAACGGTCGTCAGCGCGTCGTCGAGCGATTCCTGGTCCACCAAGTTTTCGGCGACGTTCAACAGCGTATTCAAATAGTACGCTTCGACCTGCTGACTTTCAAAGAGACGCGAATTCTCGATGGCGATGGCGATTTGCGCGCCGAGCGTTTTCATCACAAACAAATCTTCTTCGTTGAATGCGCCGGGGCGGTCGCTTTGCACGTCGAGCACGCCGACCACGCGCTGCCCGACGACGAGCGGCACGGCAAGCTCGGAACGCGTGTTGGCGAGCGCGTTGTCCGGACCGGGCGCGTAGCGCGGTTCTTTGGTGACATCGGCGACGAGCAGCGGTTCCGCGTGCGCGGCAACCCAACCGATGATGCCTTCTTGATAGCGCATGTGCTCGCCGCGCCGCCGCCATGCTTCGCCGAGCGGATGCGTGGATGCAAAAAACAACAGGTCGCGATTTTCCTGTTCCACCAACACGTGGACGTGCGTGTAGCCAAAGCGGTCCTGAATTTCGCGCACGATTTTTGGCAGCAGCTCGTCGAGTTCGAGCACCTGCGCGACTTTGCTGCCGACGTCGCTAACGATGGCGAGCTGCGTCGCGCGGCGGCGTTCCACCGCATACAGGCGCGTATTTTCAATCGCAACGGCGGCTTGCCCCGCGAGCACATTCAAGGTGCGCGCATTGTTCATCCCCAACGCGCGCGGACGTGTGCTCAACGCGGTCACTAAACCAATCACATCCTCGCCTGCCAACATTGGCACAAACAACGCCGACCGCGCGAGGCGATGTTCAAAACGCGCATCGAACTCGAACGGCAAGTTGCGTCGCGCCAAATCATCCACGACAACGGTCGCGGGATTGTCGCGCATGAACAAAAGCGCGGGAGAAAGCATGGACTGTTCGCGTTCCCAATGCAGCCCGCTGTCGCGCGCTTCGGCGCGCAGAGTGATGCAATCGCGGTCCGCCCCGTACAATTCCACGCGCACCAAATCGCTCCGCAACACTTGGCGCGCGTAATTCAACAGCAGTTCCAGCACGCGGTCGGCATCAAAGCCCGCGTTCGTGATCGCTTGATTAAATTCATTCAACGCCGCGAGTTCGCGCGTGTGCCGCTGGAGCCGTTCTTGGATAATCGCGTACCGCTGAATGACAAAGCCGACGAGAATCAGACTCGCCGCGAGCAAAATAAAAATCGGTCGCGTCAGCCCGCCGAATTCGGTGTACACGACGGCGATGACCATCGAAAACGGCAGCGGCACCAATTCAACCAGCACGGAGGCGGCGAGCGTATCACGGAACAATTTGAAAAATCCACGCACGCCGAGACGCGCCGTTTCCCACAGCGCCCAGCCGAGATTGTCCAGCACAAACCAGAGGAGCATCGCCGTCGCGGCGGGCAGCAAATTGACGATGCCAAAATCTTGAGGCGGCAGTGCTCCGCCCAATGCGACAAAGGCGATACCGCTGAGAATGCCCATCAACGCCCGCAGTCCGGCGTTAAAAATCGGCGCTTCGAGAATCGTCACGGGCGAACGCCGTCCAAATTCCAAATTGTTGATGATGATGTACAAGAGTGAGCTCAGCGCGGGAACCCACGCGCCGGGCAGCGGACCAAAAATAAAAACGGCAGCGAGGTCCACAATGCCGACCAGGCTGTGGAGTGTGTCGGGCGCGGAATAAACGCCCGCGCGTTTGAGAATGAACGAAAGGAGAATAAAAAAGACGATGGGCAGCGCCTGCGCGCCCAGCGCGGTCCAATCGGTAAGCAGGACTAGTACGCCCAGCCCGAACAAGCCGACCGCAAACGAAAACAGCAAGCGGGGAAATGGAGGACGCATGTGTGTATCAAATCAGAAAACGGAAAGCGAAATCCGAAAAGCGGAAAGCGAAAATCCGAAATCCGAAATCCGAAATCCGAAATCCGAAATCACAACGCGGCATGTGTTTCGAGGGCTTGGCGCGCGGCGCGTTCGGTCGGATAAATTTCCAGAACGCGGTCAATCCCCGCCATGGTGACAATCTCGATCAACCGCGCGCTGAGACAGCATACGACGAATTTGCCGCCACCTTGTTTGATGCCTTTGCTCGCGCGCACCAAGACGCGCAAACCTTCAGAGCTGAGATAACGCGCTTGGCTCATGTCCACCAAAACGCGCCGCTGCGGCATTTGGGTGAGGGGCTCCAATTCCTCCCACAAGCCCCGCGCGCCCAACGCGTCGAGACGTCCGGTCGGTTTCAGAAAAACAATCTCGCTCATTTCAATTTTTTCGTCATGCGCGTGATGTTGCCTGCGGCGTCGCGCGAAAATTCGACCTTGTCCATCAGCTGGCGCATGAAAAAGACGCCCAAGCCGCCGATGGTGCGCTCGGAAAGGGGCTTTTTGAGGTCGGGCTGTTTGATGGTGCGCGGGTCGAACGGTTCGCCTTGATCGCGAATTTCGAGAAACAATTCGCGCTCGTCGACGCGACACTTGATGCGGATCCGCCCGTCGCGCCGCCCGCCATACGCATGTTCCATCACATTGGTCACGGCTTCATCCAGCGCCATTTGCACGTGATCCGTTTGCTTTTCGGTCAGATGGGCTTGTTTGGCAACATCCAGAATAAAGTCCGAGACACGCGCCAAATTCGCCAGATCACTGGTGATTTCCAGAAAAAACAATTTAGTGGTTGACAAGGGGCGCTGCTCCGTTCGTTGCGAAAGACCGGACCCGCTGCATGGTGATTTGGCGTTTTGCTCGGACCTCGCCGAATTTCAACCGACGGCGGTGCGTTTCGCGGAAGCTGCTTGCGCGGGACGACGCGCGTGGTACCATGCATACAATGCCAGCGCGCAAAAAAGAATCAGCGCGGCATTCAATCCAATGTTGATAAAGGCGACGAGCGTGGACGCGAGAATGTGCTGATGGGGGGGGGTGATGCCGAGTCCCGCCATGCCCATCAACACGGTCCAAAAGCCGTGCCCGCGAATATCGGTGACCTGAATGCCGACCGCATTGAGCAGGACCGGTAGGAATTGCGAGCCGCGAAAATCGCCAAAGATATGGCGAATGTGATTGACGCCGCCGCCGTACATGGCTTGGAAGGCATAGCCCATCACAATCAGCAGCCCGATGACGGAACCGCGTCGCGCCAACCACAACCCCAGCGGCGGCACGATGACATACACCAACGCGCAGTAAAACAAAAATTCGCCGACGCTGATACCGTACCACGACGGTTCATTGGTGATGAGAGCATCGTCGAGAATGTGCAGCCACAAAAACGCAAAACTGAGCGCAAACAAAAGCGTGATGCGCGACAGCAGAAATTTTAGACGGGGCGATAGATTTTCGTTCATATACATTATGGAGGCGATTATAACATAGCATGCGATTTTGACATGAGCACATTGCCCGAGATTCCAAATGCTTTTGACGCGCAGCGCGGCTCGATGGGCAAAATCGCTGGAAAACACTTGGGTCTTGCGCGTCCTCGCGATTTTGACACGAGCGCAGGGCAATGCTATAAACTTTTCGTCCGCTCCGAACTCGCATGTACAAACCTTATTCTGGTATCATTTTCCTTTGCTTGCTCCTCACGGTGTTCGTCCTGACCAACTGTGCTCCTGCTCCCGGTAGTGCCGCTCCCAGCGTTACAACCGACCCGACTCGCGCAGCCACGGCGATTCGACAACCGCGCGTGACGCCAAGTCCGACCGCGCGTCGGCAGCCGACGCTATTTGTGTCGGCAAGCATCACGGGCACGCTGCGCGCCGCGCTGTTGAATGCGGGCAAACAGCTCACTTTGAACGCGGCGCAAAATAAAAAAAGCGCCGATGTCGTGATTGACGTACAGCGCAGCCCCGGCGCGCAGCCGTTAACCGAACGCCTCTACGCGGTCGCGGATTGGTTTCCGACACCGCGTGTCAACATCGGCTCCGAAGACCTGCTCAATTTGTGGCAAGGCACGCCGACCGCCGACGGAATCACCACGCTGCTCATGTCGCCCGAAACTCTGTCGGAGTTTGCCGAGTTGTGGGGCAAGCCCGCGCCAAATGTTTCGAGCGTGCCCGCCGATCAATTGGTCCAAGCCTTGTGGGCGAATCACGCGGCGCTGGCGCTCATGCCGTTTGACCGCCTCGTCCCGAAAGTCAAAGCGCTGCGCGTGGATGACCTCGACCTTCTTGACCGCAACGCGAATCTGGACGCGTATCCGCTGGTCGCGCGCACGTTTATTTCCGGCGACGCGACGTACGTGAAAGGCATCACGGCGGCGCTCGCCAAAAACGCGCTGCTCACCAATCGCGATCCGAATCGCATGACGAAACTCATCATGACGGGCGTCACGGCAATTTCGCGGACGAGCGCGTTCAAAATTGATGCGGCAGGTGACCCCGCGCTGCCCGCGCGCGTCGTCGCCGATGTGTTGTCCGCCGCCGATTTGACAATGGTGAGCAATGAAACGCCTTTTACCAAAAGCTGCAAGCCCGAGTTGGGCACTTTGCGTTTGTGCGGCAAACCGGAATATATCGAGGCGTTGAAACTCGCGGGCGTGGATTTGATTTCGTCCACCGGCAATCACATGAACGATTACGGCATTGACGCGTTCCGCGAAACGTTGGATTTGTTCGACGCGAATGGTTTCAAGGTGTACGGCGGCGGACGCAATGACACAGAAGCAAGTCGCGTGTTAGTCGTCGAGGACCACGGCAACAAACTCGCGTTTCTCGGCATGAACAGCTTTGGTCCGGTCAGCGTGTGGGCGACGGCAGACCGTCCGGGCGCGCAAAAGTACGACGCGGACAAATTGCATCAGGAGCTTGTGGAAGCGCGCCAAAATGCGGACGTCGTTTTTCTCGACATGCAGGCAGATGAAACGTACCAGTACGAACCGGACGCCAACAATCAAGAAATGTTTCGCGACGGCATTGCGAACGGCGCGGATGTGGTGACGGGCGTGCAGGCGCATCAGCCGCAAGCCATCGAATTTACGCCCGACGGCAAGCAAATGATTTTGTACGGTTTGGGCAATTTATTTTTTGACCAGATGCAGAGCGATAACGTGCGGCAAGGACTTGTGGTGCGCCACACCATCTATGACGGCAAACTCGTACAAACGGAATTGCTGCCGACGATGTTGGAAAATTACGTCCAACCGCGTTGGGCGACGCCCGCCGAAGCGCGAGAAATTTTGAAACTCGTCTTTGACGCGAGCAAGTTCAAATAAATGCAGCTCTCTGCCACACCCAGATAAAAAATCACATGCGTCACTTGCGCCGCGAGCGGCGCGCATTTGCCGCCAACGGGGATGGACGCTTCGGCAGCGGAGATGCCTGCGAGCGTGTCAAACAACAAAGTGCCTCTGTCGAGGAAAATGCCGTGATGCGTCTCGAATGCCTCGTCGAGAATCGAGAAAAATTCACGGGTGCATGTTTCTTGCGCGATCATTTGCGACATGGTGCGCGCCTCCTTGAAAGAACGACTTTTTTTTATGCGCGCCAATAGAATACGGATTCGATTTCCCTGCGGATACCCCAAGACAACGCCGAAATCGAGGAGGCATCACAACGTCCCGCTTTTTCGGAACAGAATGCCCCTAGACGCGCAAAGCAATCCGCGCTAATATAGGAAGAGTCCCGTTACCGGTTTTCCGGCGCGCATGACCGACTGTTCGTTGCGTTTACGGCAAACAGCTCGGGGCGCCGTACTCCGCTTTGGCTGTTCGGAACGATTGTGCCTTGTGGAGGAAAGCATGCTCATGGAGCGAGACTATTACGCGATTCTTCAGGTGAGTCCCGATGCCGACCCATCGGTCATTGAAGGCGCGTACGTGCGTTTAACACACAAGTATCACCCCGACCTCAATACCAGCCCCGACGCGCCGGCGCAGATGAAGGCAATCAACGAAGCCTACGATGTGCTGAGCGACCCCGCCAAGCGCGCCGAGTACGACCGCCAACGCGGCGGCGGTTCCGGCGCTTTCAACGCAGACTTGCGTTGGCGCACGCTAATTCAAATCCTGGAAACGGAAGCAAGCCACGGCTGTAAGGATGATACTCTTCTGGGGGGGATAGATGCGTACGCGCAAAAATGGGCGCGTCAATTTGAAACCGATTCTGTCGAAATTCGCACCCGCGCGGCATCTGTCGCCGCGTTTTTGGAAGGCTACGCGGGGATGTCGGCAGATGAGCGCGCCCGTGTCCTCAGCCAAGCCCTCGCGCGTGCCAAGAACGAACCCATTCCGCCGTATCGTGTCTCCACCGCCGCGTCACATCAAACTCTTGCCCCGTCTGTCGCATCGCCACGTTTTGCTTGGCGTCCGAAATATCTTTTGATTGCGCTTGTTTTGACGGGACTTGTCGTAGGGGGCGGCATTGTGGTTTTGCGGAACCTCCAGCCCACTGCCATCCTCTCACCGGGTTTCGCTACTGACCGTTGTCCGCAGGGTTGCATCACACCGCCTCCCGGTTGCCAAATCAAAGGGAACATCAATCCCGAGACGAACGAAAAGATTTATCATCTTCCCGGTGATGAATTCTATGACTCGACGGCTATCATTCCAGCCACCGGCGAAAGATGGTTCTGTTTGGAAGAGGAGGCGGTCGCCAATGGCTGGCGACACGCGCGCAAATGAGGTGGATGCCGCACGTTCTATTCGTCTGCATTCATTGGAGAGTGTGTCACACCAAAGCAGATAGGGCAAATTCACAGTGTCTCAAGTGCCACGTGCCTTGATTTTGGACCCGGAATTCACAGAATATGCCGCGTGCATTCGCGCCTTGAAGGTGCGCGGTTGGGATGTCGCCGAAGCGCCAACGCTCGAACGCGCAATTCCACTCTTGGTTTCGACGACGTTTAATTTTGTGATTCAGGAGCTGCAGCCGCCGGATGCAGACGGCATGGATGCGTGGTCATTTATTCGCAAACTGCATCCTGATATGTTTGGCATCATTACCACCAAGTTGCCTTCCTTGCGCGCGTCGGTGAACCCCTTTGCCCCTGGCATTCTTGCCTTTATGCTCAAGCCGCCCGAAGCGCATATCGTCGCGCATCTGGCAAGCATTGCGCTCGAATTTCAGACGCTGGCAGCAGAAAATCGCCGCTTCCAAAGCAATCTAGTCGGCTTGAGCCAACTCGCTTCCAGTCTGGCACAGACCCTCTCGCCGGAACGCGCCGTCAAGACCGCGCTGGCACATCTCCCGGCAATCGTAAGCGCCGATTACGCGTTTATAGCGCTTCTGGACCGCACCCTTGACCCGCCCGAGTGGTCGGATTGGCTCTTTGCCAACCACGCACAGGTGGCACATCTGTCACGCACGCAAACAATTCTTTTCCAGCAGCTGTTTGACCGACTGGAAGCAACGGCGCATGACCAAATTCCAACCTCATTGACGTTGGCGGGAGATGATTACGACGCGGCGTTAACGCGTGCTGCTCTGAGCGCGGTGCATCTCGCGCCGATTCTGGTCCGCGATGTGCTCATGGGTGCCTTCGTCGTCGCCAACGCAATCGAGTCCGACCATGTGTTTGGATTTACCCAAGCCCAGTTGTGCGACATCGTCGCCCAACTGGTAGGCATTGTCTTGCAGTCCCAGCGCGCGAGCTCGCCCTCTTCGCTTGACGCCGAAGAAAATTTGCGCGAATGACCTCCGCATGGGAAACTCCGTATCTTTATTGCTGCACCGACGGCGTAAAGATGGAACTTCCTCGCTCGCCGTTCTCTGTCGTATAGTTGCATGTGAGTTTCGGCGGACGCACTTGAAAGGAACAGTCAAAAACGAGCGTGTGCTCCGACAGAGAGCCGGCGCTTGCTTGCCCATCATCGGAAAAATCTACTGCGAACAGCACAAGCTTGTCGCTCGCCGCGCCGCTGACAATCTTGCCGGTCAACTGTGTGCCGTCTGCGCGTTTTTCGACAAATACTCCACGCAGCGCGCGCCCGATTTGCGAAAAGGTTGCATCAAAGCGCGCCGCCGGGGATATGGCAGTCCACGTTCCGTCAAAGCTGTACACTTGCGGCGTAGGCGGCGGCGCCAGCGGCGCTTCCAAAGTGAATGGCAAGGGCGCCGAATCGCTCGCCTGTCCCAAACTGTCCACGACGCGTGCGGTCACTTCGGCAATGCCCGCGTGCGGCGCGTTCCAATTGAACGTCACCGTCTTGTCCGTCGTGCCTTTGGCATTGTCTTCCATCAACAACTGTTGGCTGGGTTCCCCCGGATAACGTCCCCACAATTCGATGCGGTCCAATTCTACCGAACCATGCGCCTGAATTTGCAGAACAGCAGCATCGGGTAATAGCACGCGCAGCGGGTCGCCGACGAGCTCTACTTGAACCGTGGGCGCGGGCGGCAAAATCAACGGCGGCGTCGGCGTCGCGGTGGGCGGGAGCGGCGTCGGTTTGGCTGGCGCGGCGGGCGTGACGCGCGCGATACGCGGTGCGTTCGGACTCACCGTAAATGTCATGTGTGGAGTATCCGTCGTTTCGCCCGTCAAATCGTAGGCGCGCACAAAGGCGGTATGTGTTCCATCTGCAAGTTCGCTCGCCGTCAGCACGGCATCCAACGCGGTTTGCTGCGCCACAGCGGTACTATTGACCGCGTCGGCGAGTGTTTCGTCCACGTACAACTCGATGCGCGCGATACCATTGTTGGCGAGTGCGAGCGCCTGCACGAGCAGCACATCGCCGGAAGGAATCTCGGTGCGTTCGAGCTGCGCGTCCACGACCGGCGGCTGATTGTCGAACACGCGCACCGTATAGCGCAGCGAATCATCGCTTTGATTTTGATTGTCGTACGCGCGCAAAACGATATTGTGCAGACCGGTCGTCGTCGGCGTCCATGGAATCGCCACCGCAAACGGCGTGACGCCTTCGGGCTTGTCCGGCGTCACGTACGTGACGAGTTGATTGTCCACAATCAATTCGATGCGCGTCACCGCGACATCGTCGGTGGCGACGCCTTGAATGAGCAGCGGCGCGCCGACTTCGGCATCTTTGAAACCCGACGGCGACGTAATCAACACATTCGGCGCGCGATTGTTGTTGATGACATTCAGTTCGATTTGCGCGGGCGCACTCGCGTTGCCGCTGGCGTCAAATGCAACCGCGCGCAGCGTATGTTTCCCCGGCGTCGGGCGCGACCAAATGAATTGGTACGAAAAAACGGCGGACGGTTCCGACGCGTTGGCTTGCGCGAACAAGACATTGTTGTCGTACAAGTCGAGACGCGCGACGAGGTCGTTATCCGCGCCAATCACGTTCAAAGCCACGCGCTGATTTGTCGAAACGGGCAGTTCAGGGTCTTGGACGGTTAACTGCACCAGCGGCGGCATTGTATCCGCGAGCGGTGAAGCATTGGTTGGACGCGCGGGGGCGGTCGGACGCGGCGCGTTCGTCGCATTCGGCGCAGCGGTCACGAGGGGGGGGGGAACATTTGGCG